>Ga0315900_10012836_pt1 | contig 10248 bp, 9 predicted proteins | sample LakEriMetagenome_FD_203521 | JGI IMG/M metagenome (GOLD analysis project Ga0315900, IMG submission 203521) | Freshwater fungal communities from buoy surface, Lake Erie, Ohio, United States - Buoy 12 MA114 | ecosystem: Environmental > Aquatic > Freshwater > Lake > Lake biofilm | place: USA: Lake...
CTTGCCAGCCCGATAACTGATGCAGGTCCAGGAGCCTCAGGCTCCTGGCGGGTGGGGTCCGGGGAGGGCAGAGCCCTCCCTGGCAGCAGCCCGCGCCATGCCCTCATGGCGCCGGGCCGATGACGAAGAGTTGTTCGGGCACGCGCAGCAGGTCCCACAGCAGGGCTGCTGCGACGGCCAGCACCAGGGCGCCGAGCAGGGCGCGGGTTTCCTCGCCGCGGAGCTTGCCGCCCATGGCCGCGCCGAATTGCGCGCCAGCGACGCCGCCGGCCAGCAGCAGCAGTGTCAGCACGATATCCACGCTGCCCACCTGCACCGCCTGCAGGAAGGTCACGTTCGCGGTGACGAACACCACCTGGAACAGCGAGGTGCCGATGACGACCGCGGTCGGCATGCCGAGCAGGTAGATCATCGCCGGCACCAGCATGAAGCCGCCGCCGACCCCCATCACCGCGGAGAGCAGGCCGATGAGGAAGCCGATCAGCAGCGGCGGGATGACGGAGATATAGAGCCGCGACTTGCGGAAGCGGACCTTGAAGGGCAGGCCGTGGATCCAGAAATGCTCGTGCAGCCGCGCGGAGCGTCCCTTGCCGCGGCGCAGGATGGCGCCGACGCTCTCGCGCACCATCAGTGTGCCGACCGTGCCCAGCACGACGACGTAGAAGACGGCGACTGCGAGATCCACCTGGCCGATGCGACGCAGGAAGGCGAACAACTGTACGCCGAGCAGCGATCCGGCGAAGCCGCCCACCAGCAGCACCATCCCCATCCGCACATCCACATTGCCGCGCCGCCATTGCGCGATCAGCCCGGAGACGGAGGCACCCAGCGTCTGGTTCGCGCCCGAGCCCACCGCGACGGCAGACGGGATGCCGATCAGGATCAGCAGCGGCGTCAGCAGGAAGCCGCCGCCCACGCCGAACAGGCCCGACAGCCAGCCCACGCCGAAGCCGATGCCCAGCAGCAGCAGGGCATCCACCGACATCTCGGCGATCGGCAGATAGACCTGCATCGCATCCGGGCCTGATTCGTCGTGCAGAATGACACGCCCGGATGGATTCGGGCAGAATCACGCGGCAGCGTTGGTGAGGCAAAATCGCATGCCGGCGTGGCGGGAATGCGGCGCGGTCCTGATGTACCCCCGGGGGCGAGGTGCAGGCTGCGCGTGACAGGGGCGGGCGGCGTCCCCTATCACGCGGGCCATGCTGCAGCGCCGCCGGTTTCTTGCCTCCTCCCTGGGCCTGGGCCTGGGCCTGGGCCTTGGCCTGCCGGTCGCTGCGCTGCGGCCGGCACCGGCCGAGGCTGCGGCGCGCGTGAGCCTCATTCATCTGAACGACTTCCACAGCCGCCATGAGGGCGCCGAGGCGAATGGCGGGGCCTGTCGCGACGGGCAGGCGTGCTTCGGCGGCAGTGCCCGGCTGGTGGCCGCGGTGAAGGCCGCGCGCGAGGCCGCCGGGCATGAGGGCCGCGCGACGCTCGCGCTCGATGCGGGCGACCAGTTCATGGGCAGCCTGTTCTACACGCAGCACAGGGGCCTGGCCGAAGCGGCGATCCAGCAGGCCTGGGGCGTGGAGGCGATGGCGCTCGGCAATCACGAATTCGACCATGGGCCGGAGAATGCCGCGCGCTACATCCGCGCGCTTGGCGTGCCGGTGCTGGCGGCGAATATCGATGCGCGGGAGGAGCCGGCGCTGGCCGGGCTGGTACGCAGCGCCGTCGAGTTCCGTCGTGGCGGCGCGCGGATCGTGGTGATCGGGCTGATCACGGAGCAGACGCCGACCATCGCCTCTCCCGGGCCGCTGCTGCGGTTCCTCGACGCCGAGGAGGCGGCGGAGCGTGCGGTGGCGGAAGCCCGTGCGGCGGGGCCGGCGACAGTGGTGCTGCTGTCGCACCGCGGCTACGGCGCCGATCGGCGGCTGGCCGCGCGGCTGCGCGGCGTGGATGTGATCGTGGGCGGGCATTCGCACACCATCCTGGCGAACCGCGCGGGTGCGGCCGGGCCGGCGCCGGTCGTGGTGGAGGGGGCCGACCGCCCGGTGCGGATCGTGCAGGCCGGCGCGCTTGGGCGGTTCCTGGGCCGGCTCGATCTCGACCTGACGGATCAGGGGCGCGTCGCGGGGCACAAAGGCGATACGCAGGAGATCACGCCCGACCTGCCGGAGGATGCCGAAGCGCGCGACATCGTCGCGCGCTTCGGCGCCCCCATCGCAGCGTTGCGCACGCGCCCGGTGGCGACTGCGCAGGCGGCGATGGGCAACGACACCTGCCGCCAGCGCGAATGCGCGATCGGCAATGTGATCGCGGAGGCGATGCTGGCCGCGGTGCCCGGCGCCGATGTCGCGCTGCAGAATGCCGGGGGCATCCGCGCGGGCCTGCCCGCGGGCACCATCACCTATGGCGATGTGCTGACCACCTTGCCTTTCGGCAACACGCTGGCGACGGCGACGATCCGCGGCGGGCATCTGCTGGCGGCGCTGGAGAACGGGTTTGTGCTGCCCGGCTCGGCGCGATTCCCGCAGGTGGCGGGGCTCAGGCTGGAGGTGGACATGGCGCGTCCGGCCGGTCAGCGGATCGTTGCGGCGGAGATCACCGGGGGGGAGCGGCGCGGGCGCCTCGATCCCGAGCGCGCCTACCGCATCGTCACCAATAACTTCCTGCGCCTTGGCGGCGACGGCTATGCGCCGCTGCGCGACCAGGCGCTCGAGGCCTATGACAACGGGCCGCTGCTGGAGGAGGTGGTGGCGGATTTCCTGGCGACGCGCACGCCCATCGCACCGCAGACGGATGGGCGTATCGCGCTGCGGTAGGGGCGCGGGTGGCGCCCCTCATTCCGTCTGCGCGAGGTAATGCGCCAGTGCCGCGAGGTCGGCGTCGCTGATGCCAAAGACGGCGCCGTTCATCTGCGGGTCGGCGCCGATGCGGCGCCCGTCGCGATATTCGGCCATGGTGCGGGCGAGGAATTCCTCCCGCTGGGCGGCGATGCGCGGCACCTGGTTGCGGCCGCGGTAATCCTGCAGGTGGCACACGCCGCAATTCATCCGCACCGAAAGCGCGCGCCCGCGATCGAACAGCGCCGGATCGCGCGCAGACCGGTCCTCGGGCGGGCCGGGTGGCAGGCTGGCGAAGAAGGCCGCCATGTCCTCGATGTCGCGATCGGGCAGGCCCTGCGCGAACTGGTTCATCACCGGCTGCTGGCGGACGCCCTCGCGGAACAGGATCATCTGCAGCGTGATGAAGTCCGGCTGCTGGCCCGCGAGCGAGGGGATATCCGGCTGCTGGCTGCGCCCGTCGGCGCCGTGGCAGCTGGTGCAGGCCTGCTGCGCGAGCTCGGCACCGCGCGTGGCGGATTGCGCCGTGGCGGCGAAGGGAAAGGCGGCGGCCAGAAGGGCCGCCGCCAGGAGACGCGCCAGGATCACCGGCGATAGGTGATGCGGTAGATCGCGCCCATCTGCTCGCCGGAGACGAGCAGCGAGCCGTCGCGCATCACATGCACATCGGCCGGCCGGTCGAGGAAGCGCTGGCCGGCATCGTCGCGGAAGCCGGTCATGAAGTCCTCGACGCGGGTCACGTTGCCCTGCGCGTCGAGATGGGCGACCACCACGTCGAAGCCTGAGAGCCGCGAGCGGTTCCACGAACCGCGGCGGGCGATGAAGACCTGGTTGCGATACTGCTCGGGGAACATGCTGCCGGTGTAGAAGCGCATGCCGAGGGCGGCGACATGCGGGCCGAGCAGCGCGGCGGGCTGCTGGAATTCGCTGCAGTTGCGGCCGGCATTGAATTGCGGGTCCGCCCAGCTGCCGACGCAGTAGGGGAAGCCGTGATCCTCGCCAGCGCGGCGGACGCGGATCAGCGTGTCGCTCGGCGTGTCGTCGCCGGCCCAGTCGCGGCCGTGGTTGGTGGCCCAGAGCTCACGCGTGACCGGGTGATGCGCCATGCCGACGCTGTTGCGCACGCCGCGCGCCTCTATGCGCCGGCCGCTGCCGTCGGGGTTGAAGGAGATCAGCGTCGCGAAGACGTCGCGATCGAAGTTGCAGACGTTGCAGTTGACGCCGATGTTCGTATAGATCCGGCCATCCGGGCCGAGGCTGGCGAACTTCCAGTGATGGTTGCCGCCATGGTCCTGCTCGGTCGGCAGGGCATAGGCCGCGGTCAGCTCCTGCGGTGCGGGCACGTTGTCGAGGTTCGCCTCGATATTCACGTAACGCAGCACGCGGTTGACGGCGAACACATACAGGTCGTTGCCCACCATCACGACGCCGTTCGGCTGCGCCAGGCCCTGCGCGATCACGCGCGTGCGGGTGGTGCCGTCCGGGTTGCGGCTGATGGCATAGACGCGGCCGATCGCGCGGGTGCCGGCGAAGATCGTGCCGTTCGGGCCCTCGGTCATGGTGCGGACGCCGGGCATGCCATGGGCATAGACCTCGGCCGAGAAGCCGGCTGGCAGGCGGATGGCGCCAACCGGTACCTGGTCGGGTGGCGTCACCGTCATGCGCGGGGCATGCGGGGCGAGGGTGGAGCCCTCCGGCCGGCCGACCGCCCAGCCCGGGACGGGCGCGGCGGGCTGTTGCTGGGCAAGGGCGGGGAAGGCTGTCAGCGCGGCGAGCACGCCGGCCGCCATGATCCTGCGATACATCGGTGCTGTTCTCTCCCTTGCCGGCTGCTCGTCGTGGCGCCGGCGGGGTTCAGCATGTTCCCGGAAGGCCGCCGTGAAAACTTAACAGATAATTACAACTTGATTGGTTTTTTCGTTTGCGAAAGATCGAGAGCCATGTCCGACGATCCCCGCCGCTTTGCCCCCGCCGTCGCGCGCAACCGTGATCCGATCCTGGCCGTGTTGCGGCGGCTGCTGCCCGCGCGCGGGCTGGTGCTGGAGGTGGCGAGCGGGACGGGTGAGCATTGCGCGCATCTGGCCGAAGCACTGCCCGCCCTGACCTTCCAGCCGACCGAGCCGGAGGCGGAGGGACGTGCGAGTTGCGATGCCTGGTGCGGGGGCCTGCCGAATGTGCGGCGGGCGCTGCCGCTGGATGTGGCGTCCGCCGATTGGCCGGTGGCATGCGCCGATGCGGTGCTGTGCATCAACATGGCGCATATCGCGCCCTGGGCGGCGACACTCGGGCTGCTGAGGGGGGCCGCGCGGGTGCTGGGCCCGGGCGCGCCGCTGGCGCTCTACGGGCCCTGGCTCCGCGCGGGTGTTGCGACGGCGGAGGGCAATCTGGCGTTCGATGCCAGCCTGCGAGAGCGGAACCCCGATTGGGGACTGCGGCGGCTGGAGGATTTGGCCGCGGCGGCAGGGGCGGATTTCGCGGCGCCGGAGGTGATCGAGATGCCGGCCAACAACGTCACGCTGGTGCTGCGGCGGAGGTAAGGCTCCCTCTCCCTCAAGGAGGGAGAGGGCTGGGGTGAGGGTAGGCCGACCCGCGCTGCGCGGACAAGACGCGGAGTGGGCCTATCCTGGTGAGTTTGAGAATGAAGACCCACCCTCACCCCCGCCCTCTCCCGCCCAGCGGGAGAGGGAGCGGCGAGGGCGGGAAGGCCTTACCCCTGGCGCGCGGCGATCATCTGCTTGATCTCGCCGATCGCCTGCGCCGGGTTCAGCCCCTTCGGGCAGGTGCGGGCGCAGTTCATGATGGTGTGGCAGCGATAGAGCTTGAACGGGTCTTCCAGCGCATCCAGCCGCTCGCCGGTGTATTCGTCGCGGCTATCCGCGATCCAGCGATAGGCCTGCAGCAGCACCGCGGGGCCAAGGTAGCGGTCGCCATTCCACCAATAGGACGGGCAGGAGGTGGTGCAGCAGAAGCACAGGATGCACTCCCACAGCCCATCCAGCTTCGCGCGTTCTTCCTTCGACTGCAGCCGCTCGCCATCCGGCGGCGGGGGCGTGTCGGACTTCAGCCAGGGCTCCACGCTGCGCAGCTGCGCGTAGATCTGGCTGAGGTCGGGGACGAGATCCTTCACCACCGGCATATGCGGCAGCGGCGAGATCTTCACGTCGCCCTTCACATCCTCGACCGGCTTCAGGCAGGCCAGCGTGTTCAGCCCGTCGATGTTCATCGAGCAGGAGCCGCAGATGCCTTCCCGGCAGGAGCGGCGGAAGGTCAGGCTGCTGTCCACCTCGTTCTTGATCTTGATCAGCGCGTCCAGGACCATCGGCCCGCACTGATCCATGTCGATCTCGAAGGTGTCGGTGCGCGGATTCTCGCCGCTGTCGGGATCGAAGCGGTAGATCTTGAACGCCTTGACGTTCTTGGCGCCCGCGGGCGCGGGATGCCGCTTGCCCTCGGTGATCTTCGAATTCTTGGGAAGGGTGAAGGTCGCCATGTCGGCCCGATCCTCAGTACACGCGTGCCTTGGGCGGGAAGACCTGGACCTCATTGGTGAGCGTCCGCATCTTCACGTCGCGGTAGTCGAGCTTGACGTTCCGGTTGTCGTCCACCCACGCCAGGGTGTGCTTCATCCAGTTCGCGTCGTCGCGCTCGGGGAAATCCTCATGCGCATGGGCGCCGCGGGATTCCTTGCGGGCTTCCGCGCCGACGACGGTGGTCAGCGCATTGCCGATCAGGTTGTCGAGCTCGAGCGCCTCCACCAGGTCGCTGTTCCAGATCAGGCTGCGATCGGCGATGCGGATGTTGTCGTAGTTGGCGGCAACCTTCGCCATCTTCTCGCAGCCTTCCTTCAGCAGTTCGCTGGTGCGGAAGACGGCGGCGTGTTCCTGCATGGTGCGCTGCATGGCCAGGCGCACCTCGCCCACCTTCGCATCGCCCTTGGCATGGCGGACGCGGTCGAAGCGGTCGAGGCTGCTTTCGCCGGCGCCGGCCGGCAGCGGCGGCTGGGTCGCGCCGGGCTTGATCGTCTCGGCGGCGCGATGCGCCGCGGCGCGGCCGAACACCACGAGGTCGAGCAGCGAATTGGTGCCGAGCCGGTTCGCGCCGTGCACCGAAACGCAGGCCGCCTCGCCCACCGCCATCAGGCCACGCACCACGCGGTCCTGGTCCTTGGCGGTCGGGTTCAGCACTTCCGTGTGGATGTTCGTCGGGATGCCGCCCATGTTGTAGTGGACGGTCGGGAGCATCGGGATCGGCTCCTTCGTCACATCCACGCCGGCGAAGATCTTGGCGGTTTCGGAGATGCCCGGCAGCCGCTCATGCAGCAGGTCGGCGCCGAGATGTTCCAGGTGCAGGTGGATGTGGTCCTTGTGCGGGCCGACACCGCGGCCTTCGCGGATCTCCATCGACATGGCGCGGGAGACGACGTCGCGGGACGCCAGGTCCTTCGCCGTCGGGGCGTAGCGCTCCATGAAGCGCTCGCCCTCGGAATTCGTCAGATACCCGCCCTCACCGCGCGCGCCCTCGGTGACGAGGCAGCCGGAGCCGTAGATGCCGGTCGGGTGGAACTGGACGAATTCATTGTCCTGCAGCGGCAGGCCGGCGCGCAGCACCATGCCGCCGCCATCGCCCGTGCAGGTATGGGCGGAGGTGCAGGAGAAATAGGCGCGGCCATAGCCGCCGGTGGCCAGCACCACGGTCTGGGCGCGGAAGCGATGCATGGAGCCGTCTTCGAGGCACCAGGCGGTGACGCCGCGGCAGACGCCATCCTCGTCCATGATCAGGTCGAGGGCGAAGTATTCGACGAAGAACTCGCAATTATGCTTGAGCGACTGCTGATAGAGCGTGTGCAGGATGGCATGGCCGGTGCGGTCGGCGGCTGCGCAGGCGCGCATCGCCGGCGTCTTGCCGTAATCCTGCATGTGGCCGCCGAAGGGGCGCTGGTAGATCTTGCCGTCCTCGGTGCGGCTGAAGGGCACGCCGTAGTGCTCAAGCTCGATGATCGCCGGGATCGCCTCGCGGCACATGTATTCGATGGCGTCCTGGTCGCCGAGCCAGTCCGACCCCTTCACGGTGTCGTACATGTGCCAGCGCCAGTCATCCTCGCCCATATTGCCGAGCGCGGCACCCACGCCGCCTTGCGCTGCGACCGTGTGGGAGCGCGTCGGGAACACCTTGGTGATGCAGGCGGTCTTGAGCCCCGCCGCGCCCATGCCGAAGGTGGCGCGCAGACCGGCGCCGCCCGCACCCACGACGACCACGTCATAGGTGTGGTCCACGATCCGGTAGGCCCCTCGCGAGGGCTTGGAGATGGCGTTCATTCGATTGCCGTCCGTCTGGTCCGGCGCGGCCCGGAATAGGACCCCGCCTTGAGTTTAGGAATTTGGCCCTTGCGGGTCAGACCGCAATGCGCAGCACCGCCAGCAAGGCGGCGATGGCGAGCAGCCAGGACAGGCCCTTCACGGCCAGGATCGCTGCGATCCTGAGCCCTTCCTGGTGAACATAATCCTCGATCACCACCTGCAAGCCGGAGGCGGTGTGGTGGAAGGTCAGCCCGATCAGCGCCAGCAGCAGCACCGCGTTGAAGGGGTTGCCGACCCAGGCCAGCGCTTCCCCATGCGTCATCCCGGCATTGGTCGCGAGCGAGAGGATGAACCAGATGGTCAGCGGCAGCAGCGCGATGGAGGTGATTCGCTGCATCCACCAGTGATGCGCGCCGGATTTCGCCGCCCCCGCGCCCCGCACGCGCCCAAGCGGGCTGCGGAGCTGCGACTGGCGGGGTGCCTGGCCGGAGGTGCTGTGCGACATGGTCTTGGCCCTCACCAGGACATCAGCAGCGCGAGCCAGGTCAGCGCCGTCAGCACGCCAGTGCCGATCAGCACCGCGCGGCCGGTCTTGTAGACAGTCGGGATGTCGAAGCCCCAGCCGGCGTCCCAGGCCAGGTGGCGGATACCGGCGAGCGTGTGGAACCAGGCGGCCGCGGTGACGCCCATCAGCAGCAGGATGCCGACGAAGGACCCGAGGAACCACTGCACCGCGCCGAAGGCCGCAGGGCCCGTCGCGGCCGCCACGAGCCACCAGGTCATGACCAGGACGCCCGCCACCCAGACGACGCCACTGATGCGATGGGAGATGGACAGGGCGCTCGTCATCTGCAGCATGTCGTAGGCCTGCAGGTGCGGCGAGAGCGGGCGACGAATGAGCGTGCCGTCCGAGCGACGACCGATCATGGTCGCCTCGCGTGAATCCTGCGTGCTGGACATGCCGCCCGACTCCTTATTGCGCGTCGGCAGCTTCTTGCCTGAATCGCTGCCGCGCACCTTCCTCGCGGATACCTTTATGGTGCCCTGCGCCAGAGCGTCAACGCGGTCCCCCGGCATGATCTGCATGGCAGGCCACGCATGGGTTGCAGCTTAGGAAAAAACTCTCCGCGCCAAGCTCGCGCCACCCTCTCCCCCCTGCAGGGGGGAGAGGGCTGGGTGAGGGGGGCTGAAAAGGTGCCCTGCTACCCTGACGGGCTTCAGCCCCCAGGCGCGCCCTGAGTGTTCACATAGAGCGCATAGAGCGAATGCGCCGCGGCCATGAACAGCCGGTTCCGGTGCCGCCCGCCAAAGCAGACATTGGCGCAGCGTTCCGGCAGGTCGATGAAGCCGATCGGCGCGCCGGCGGCATTGAACACCTTCACCCCGTCCATCCCCGGCCCCCCCATGCCCCAGCCGCACCAGAGATTGCCGTCCACATCCACGCGGAATCCGTCCGGCGTCTCGCCCGGCTCGCCGCGGATGAAGACGCGGCGGTTGCGCAGCGTCGCGCCATCCACGTCGAAGGCCAGGATGTTGCGGGGCTCGCTGCGGCTTTCCACGACGTAGAGGATTGTCTCATCCGGGCTGAAGGCGAGCCCGTTCGGGTGGTCCACATCATCAGCGACCAGCGTGATCGCGCCGGTCTGGCCGTCCACGCGATAAACATTTGTGTGCGGCAGCTCGGCCGCGACCTTCTCGCCTTCGTAGAAGGCGTAGGTGCCGAAGGGCGGGTCGGTGAACCAGATGGAGCCGTCGGACTTCACCACCACGTCGTTCGGGCTGTTCAGCCGCTTGCCTTGGTAGCTGTCGGCGATGACGGTGATGGAGCCGTCATATTCATGGCGGATCACGCGCCGGCCGAGATGCTCGCAGGCGATGATCCGGCCCTGCCGGTCGCGGGTGTGGCCATTGGCGTTGTTGGACGGCTTGCGGAAGACGGAGACGTTCCCCGTCTCCTCCTCCCAGCGCAGGACGCGGTTGTTCGGGATGTCGGACCAGAGCAGTACGCGATGCTCGCCGATCCAGACCGGGCCTTCGCCCCAGCGCCCGCCGGTCCACAGCCGCTCCACGCTGGACAGCGGCAGGTGATAGCGCCGGAAGGAGGGGTCGAGGGCGCGGATCGA
>Ga0315900_10012838_pt1 | contig 10247 bp, 7 predicted proteins | sample LakEriMetagenome_FD_203521 | JGI IMG/M metagenome (GOLD analysis project Ga0315900, IMG submission 203521) | Freshwater fungal communities from buoy surface, Lake Erie, Ohio, United States - Buoy 12 MA114 | ecosystem: Environmental > Aquatic > Freshwater > Lake > Lake biofilm | place: USA: Lake...
GCAGCGCCTGGCGGCCTCGTTTCCCGGGACCGTCGACGTGGTGATCGGCTACGACGAGGGGCTCGCCCACCTCGTGCAGGCGGCGGCCGACATCACGCTCGTGCCCAGCCTCTTCGAGCCCTGTGGACTCACGCAACTTTACGCGCAGCGCTACGGATCGATCCCGCTGGTTCGCGCCACTGGCGGACTGGTCGACACCGTCGTCGACACGACGCCGGAGACGCTGCACGACGCCTCGGCGAGCGGCTTCGTGTTCGAGGGCTTCGCCGCCTCGGCGCTGGAGCACGCCCTGGAGCGGGCCTTGGCCCTGCACGCAAACCGTCCCGCCTGGCAGGGGCTGGTGCGGCATGTGATGCGGCTCGACTGCTCGTGGGCGGCCAGCGCGCGGGACTACCTGCGTCTTTTCGAACGCACGCTGGCGGCGCCGCCGGCCCCCGTCGTTTGACACCGTCGCCGACCGGGCGTGCGCGGGCAGGCACGACCACAGGGACGACGGGCAGGATGCGGGACGGCCGTCCTTCGCGGCGTTGGCGCTCGAATCCCGCCTGGTGGGTCTGCGGGGCGACTGGTATCGACCAGAAGGTTGCCTTCGGGCGTGGCGGAGGGTTCAATACCCCAGCATTCTTCGATCGCCTTCTGCTCCGCAGGGGGGCAACGACTCCATCAGCTATGCCTGCCGAGACTGTCTTCGTGTCGGGTCGGAAGTCCGCAGCTCGCGGCCGCAGGTCGGCCTGTGGCTTGTGCTGTGAGCGACTGGAAGGGCGGATTGCTCTGGCCGGCCTGGTGGACATGGCCGCTTCCACGCAGCCGGCAGGCGACGTGGCAGCGGAAGTCATGACGCAGGAGGGCAGATTCGGCGATCTGACCTATGTGGTGACGTCCGGAACGGTGACGATCTCGGGCTTTTATGCCGGCGCTACGAAGGTTCGCATCCCAAGCACGATCGACCGGCTTCCCGTCACGGCCATCGGGGCCTGGGCCTTCTTCGGACACCGCGGCATCGAGGCGGTCGTGATGCCCGATAGCGTGCGCATGATCGGGGACAACGCATTCCTCGAGTGCTCAGCGCTGCGTGAAATGAGACTTCCCAGGCAGTTGGTCAGCATCGGCAGTGATGCGTTCCGGTCGTGCGAGAGCCTGGTGAGTATCTCGCTGCCGCAGCGGATGGCGACCATCGGGCGGGGAGCCTTCGCGGGCTGCCACAGTCTGACGGAAGTGAAGTTGCCACGCGGCATCACATTCCTCGACGTCGGTGTCTTTTACGGTTGCACGGGCCTGCTACGCATCAGATACCCAAGTCGGTTCAGTGGCATTGGCGACTACGCATTCTACGGATGTAGTCGCATCACAACGCTGCCCGTGCCGGCCACCGTCACAAGCCTCGGCAGCCATGCATTTGCCGAGTGCATCGGACTGCGGCACGTGTCCATCCCGGGGACCGTGCAGACCATCGGTGATGGTTTGTTTCGGGGCTGCACCGGTCTGACGACGGCAATTCTCGGAACCGGTGTCAGGAGCATCAGCGACAGCATGTTCTCAGGCTGCAGCAACCTGCAGAGCGTGGCGATCCCCCGGACCGTGACGAGCATCGGCCCCATCGCCTTCTATGCCTGCGCCGGACTGACGCAGATGACGATTCCGGATGGTGTGACATCCATCGGACTGGGCTCATTTCTGGATTGCACCGCCCTCGCCGTCATCGATTTTCAGGGGGCGCCGCCGGCACTCGAGGGCACGCTCGCAGCGCCAGTGTCGACGGTCGCCAGGTTCGCGGCCAGCAACACCGCGTGGGCGCCGTACATCGCATCGACCTTTGGGGGCGTGGAGACGAGGGCCGTGTCCGTGCCCCAGGCGCCCACGGGGGTCACCGTCGGGAGCAACCGCCGGTGGGTGGCCCTGCAGTGGATCGCTCCGCAGGTTGACGGGGGGGCGCCCATCACCGACTACATCATCCAAGTGAGTGCAAACGGGAGCGCGACGTGGAAGACCGTAAACGACGGTGTCGGCACGGCGACGTCGGCCACGGTGAGGAGGCCGGCGGTTGGCAGGTCCAGCGTGTTCCGTGTCGCCGCAGTGAACGCCTTCGGCGCCGGCGCCTTCTCGATCGCATCGGTGCCGAAAACGCCACCACGTTGATCGCCCCGGACCACGTCGGCCCCGCGGTGCGTGCCCGGTCGACTGTTCGCAGGAGGCGGATTCCTGCAATCCGCAGGCGGCGGAGCTGGACAGTCGCGACGGCCGGCGGCGTGAGCGATGGCAGGCTGGGCGATCTGTGGGCGACGGCGCCGTGCCCTCGAGCACAGACTGCATGCCCCGGTGGCCTCACGACCGATACATCTGGTCATGCAGCGAGCCATCGTCATCGTCGTCCTCGTCGGCAGCCTCGCGGCCGGGGCCGTGGCAGCCCGGGCCGGCGGTCATGGCGGCCGCTGCGGCAATGCCGCTTTCGCCACGACGCCGTGCGGCGACCTGGGCTGCGGCCCGAAGGTCTACGGCCCCTTTCACGAACCGGTCGGCCCCCGCGACCCCTGCGATGCCTGTGCCCGCTGGCGGGGCTGCAACGGGGCTGGCGGCGGGCTCGACATGCTCACGCCCTGGCAACTGCCGCCGGGCCGCGGCTTCCAGCCGCCGTCCGCGTGCGGCTACGCGTCCCGCGGCTGCGGCTCCTGCGCCGGCGGCTGCCGGCACTGGTTTCCGACCTTCTGGTGACGCTCCGCGGCCAGGGCGGCCGCGAAAGTGATCTCGTCACCGCGGTCGCGGCAGGCGCGGCCGAGGCTTTGCCAGTCGCCAGCCGCCGCCGCCAGTTCCACCAGCGACGGCAGCATGCCCGTGGTGTGCATGATGCCCGGCATGGTGGCGTCGCGCGGCTGGGCGAGGGCGGCCGCGAGGGCCTCGGGCAGCCGGCCCAGACGCCAGAGTAGGAGCATGAGAACGTCGGCCGGCAGCGTGTCGCCAGAGTCCGCGAGCGCCGCGGCCCGGCGGAAGTGGGCCACGGCCTCGTTCACGTCGTGCCCGAGTTGGGCGCCGAAGAACAGCCGTGAAGCCCGGCCCACGTCTTCGAAGGGGGGCTCGCCCGGATACACGATCTCGGCCGGCAGCCGGCAAGCGTAGCAGGCCAATTCCCAAGCACGCCGGAGCGTGGGCTCGTCGCTGCAGACCCGCGCGATCCGCAGCACCGACTGCAGGTGCGACACGTCGCAGTAAAGGCCGGCGTCGGTCCCCGCCGCGTCGGCGGCCGCCAGCCGGTCGACGATCGGCGTGTCTCCGCGTGCGCTGCCAGCAGCCGTCTCGCCCGCCAGCCCCCGGGCCACCTCGCCGTGCAGATGGGCCACGAGCACCGACGCGGCAGGCTGTTGCCGCACGGCCGGCAGCCGCGACACGGCCTGTTCGTAGGCCGTGACCGCGTTGCAGGTGCCCTGCGTTTGCAGCAGGAGCGAGATGCCGAGCGCGGGATCGACCCCTTCCCAGAGGGCTACCGCGAGGATCTCGTCGCAGAGCCGGGCGGCCTGCTCGTCGTCGCCGGCCGGCGGAGCCGCTGCCACCAGATTCGCGAGCCGCGTGGCCACCTCGCCGGCCGGCGCGGCGGCGCGCAGGTACATCCAGGCGGCGGCCACGTGTCCTTCGTCGAGCAGAGGCCAGCCGGCCTCGCGGCAGGCGGCCAGCGAGCGGGCGTCGAGATCGTCGCGGATCGCCGCCGGCAGATCGCCGAGTTGTCCGGCGGGCGACAGTCCCAAGGCAACGCGTGCCTGCATCAGCCGTGCGTCGAACAGCGCATGCCAGCGGTGGCGTCGGGCCAGCGACTCGGCCAGCGCATCGAACATCGCGTCGGCACCGGCCGCAGCGCTGATTCGCTCGAGCCTGACGAACTCGTCGGGAGCGTCGCTCATGACCGGATCCTTTCCTGCCGCAGCGCCTCGTAGGCGAGCACGGCCGCGGTGACGGAGAGGTTGAGGCTGTCGGCACTGCCATGCATGGGCAGGCGGATCGTCTCCATGCGCAGAACACCGGCGCCGACGGCCTCACCCCAGGCCGGGGAGATGCCCCAGGCCTCGCTGCCCAGCACGATCGCCGTGTGTCCGCCAAGCGCGGCTTCGTGCCACTCGCGGTCGCCGCCGGGCGTGGCGGCGAAGACGAGCCGGCCTTCGGCACGGCACCAGTCGATCGTCTCGCGGACCGAGGCCGCCGCCAGGGGCACGGTGAACACGGTTCCCAGGCTGGCACGGATCGCGGCGGGGTTAGCCGCGTCGGTGCGGCCGTCGCAGACGATGACACCGGCCAGGCCGGCGGCATCCGCCGTACGCAGCACGGCGCCGAGGTTGCCGGGTTTCTCCACGCCTTCGACCACGAGCAGCGGCCGGCGCGATGCGAAGGCGACCTGCGGCAGCGGCCGCGGCGCGAACCGCACCACGCCCACCGCGCCCTCGTTGCGGCCGCCGAATGCGATGCGTTCGAAGGCCCGGGCTGAGAGTTCCACGACCCGCGTGCCGCCGGCCGCGGCAGTCGACAGCCACGACGCGAACGCCGCATCCTCGGCGGTGGCCGGCGCCGCGGCCGGTCGCGATGCATCGAGGAACACCTCCACGACCGGCACGCCGGCGGCGGCGGCGCGGGCGAGTTCGCGGCGGCCGTCGACGAGCGTGAGGCCGCTGGCACGCCTGGCATCGGCGTCCCGCAATCCCGCGGCCTGCCGCACCCGCGGGTTGGCCGGGCTGGTGATCGATTCGAAGTCGTTCATAACGGAGGGCCGGTGGGGCGCGAGGGAAGTGGGGCGGTGCGGTCGAGTCGGGCGTAGGCGCCGAGCTCGATGCTGCGGCCTGTCTCGTCGGTGCAGTGCAGGGGCCCGGCCTCGGCCGATCCCACCGAGTGGCCTGCGCCGCGGCAGGCGTCGAGGAGTGTCTGGCGCAGTCGGCGGTGCGGCCAGCCGGGGGAGTGGCAGGTGAGGAGGAGCGGACCTGCGGGCAGGGTGCCGTCCGTGTTCAGGAGCCGTGCCACGTCGTCGACCAGTGGCCCCAGATCGCGGTCGATGGCGAAGGCTTGTCCGCGCGGGCCGTGTCCCCAGGAGGGCGGGTCCAGCACGACACCGGAGAACCGCATGCCGCGCCGCAGTTCACGGGCCACGAACGTCGCGGCATCTTCGCAGACCCAGCGCACCGGAGCCGCGGCGAGTCCGGACGCCTCGGCGTTCCGGCGCGCCAGGCCGACTGCCTGCCGCGATGCATCGACGTGCACGACCTCGGCGCCCGCGGCTGCCATGGCGAGCGTGGCCGCGCCCGAGTGGGCAAACAACGACAGCATGCGTGCCCCGCGGGGCGTCGTCCGCGCCAGCCAGTCCCATTGCGGGGCCTGCTCCAGGAACACGCCGACCTGCCCGGAGGGCGCGGGATGCACCTCGAGCGACAGCGTGATGCTGCCGGCCGGCAAGCACACCCGCCAAGGGTCGGGCACGGCGGCAGGGAATTCCCAGCACCCTCGGGAGGAGGGGTCGTGGCGTGGTGCTGGTGTGGCCGGCGCCGGACGGTACACCGCCCCTGCGTCCCGCCAGCGGGCGGGCTGCCGGCGGGGGTCGCGGGCTTGGGGAAGGGGGCGGTCGACGAGCACCCCGCCCAGCAATTCAAGCCTCCGGCCGTGCCCGGACGCGTCCACGCCGAAGTCGATGAGAACCGGGTCGCGAAACTTTGCCTGATGCTGACCGTTCATACATCCGGAGAATACCCACCCACGGCGGTTGTCGCAGGGGGCGGCAGCCGCCACGGACCCCCTCGTCAGGAGTTTTCGTGATGCGTCGAGCGATTTCATCGATTGCCCCGGCCGGTTGGCTGGCGGCCTTGCTCGTCATTCTTTTGATCCTCGGTCCTGCCCGGCCCGCGGCCGCGTCGGAGGGGGGCATCTTTCGGGCCGTCGTGCAGTCGTGGACGGGGCTGGCGGCCTTGCTCGCCGACACTGACCGTGATGAGGATGAGTCCGAGGACGACGACGACGAGGAGGACGAGGACGAGGGCAAAGGAAAAAGCAAGCGGTCGCGAGGTGAATGGTCGCGCCACCAGGGCCAGCACCGGCACGGCAAGTCCGAGCAGGGTAAGGGTCACGCCCGGCATCACGATAAGGGTGGCAGGTGCACGGGCGGTGAGTGCGGCGGTCATTGCAAGAAGCACTGCGACGACTGCGATGGCGACTGTGCGAGGCACGAAAAGCATGGCCGGCAGCATGGCGAACGCAGACACAAAAAGGGATACGATCATGCCGATCGCAGCGAGAGCCACGGCAACGACTATGCCCACGGTCATCGTCCTCCGTCCGGACCGCACGGCCCGGGCATGATGCACCGCGGTCCGCACCATCCCCCAATGCCTCATGGCCATCACATGGGGCCCGGCCACATGGGTCACCCCGGTCCGATGGGGCCGCCGCCGATGCGGGACGCGATCCGTCGCGACGCGATGGCTCGCATGCAATCGATCGAGGCCCGGTTGTCGCGGATTGAGGCCCGGTTGGCGCAGATTGAGGGCGGTCGAGGCGGCCCCGGCCCGCGGCCCGAGATGACGCCCGAGCAGCGCGAGCAGATGCGGAAGCGTTGGGAGGAGGCCCGGGAGCGGATGCGTGAGGGCGGTGGCCCCGGTCCGCGACCGGAGATGACACCCGAGCAACGCGAGCAGATGCGGAAGCGTTGGGAGGAGGCCCGGAAGCGGATGCGTGAGGGCGGTGGCCCCGGTCCGCGGCCCGAGATGACGCCCGAGCAACGCGAGCAGATGGAAAAACGGATGCAGCAGGCTCGCGGCAGGATGGAGGATGCTCGTCGGAAGTTCCAGCAGATGCAGGAGCGCATCCGCGAACTGGAGGCCGAGGTGGCGCGGCTCAAGAAGGGGACGTGAGCCGGGCCGAAGCCTGACGGCGACGCTGTGTCGCTTGACACGCCCGCTGGGGAAGACTTTGATTGAAGGGCCGGGAGGTCGTTGCACCTTCCGGCCCTTCCTTTTTTTCGCCGTTGGGCGCCGTTCATGCCGTTGCGGCTGTCGCTTGGGCGGCCCCTCGGCGGCACCATGGACCGGGTTCCGGAGGTACCGCCGATGGGATGCTTCCGAGCAGGCACTGTCATCGGAGCCTGGTTTCCGGCCCTGACTCTCGCGACGGCCTGCGGTGTCGCCGCTGCTGCCCCGCTGGACTTCAACCGCGACGTCCGGCCGTTGCTCTCCGACCGTTGCTTCGCCTGCCACGGCCCCGACCACGAAGACCGCCAGGCCGGCCTGCGGCTCGACGATCGTGCGGTCGCGGTCGCCGCGCTCGAAAGCGGTGCGACTGCAATCGTTCCCGGTGACGTGGCGGCAAGCGCGGTCGTGGCCCGGATCATGAGCACCGATCCCGACCTCGTCATGCCGCCGCCGCATGTCGGCAAGCCGATCACGCCGCCGGAAGCCGATGTCCTCCGGCGGTGGATCGCCCAGGGCGCCGAGTACCGTGGCCACTGGGCGTTCGCGAGGGTCGAACGGCCGGCCCCGCCAGCGGTCGCCGCCGCGGCGTGGCCGAAGACGCCCGTTGATCGCTTCATCCTCGCGCGACTCGAGCAGGAAAACCTGGCACCGAATCCGCCGGCCGAGCGTTCGACGTTGGCGCGGCGGCTGGCGCTCGACCTCACCGGCCTGCCGCCGACCCCCGCCGACGTCGATGCCTTCGTCGCCGACACGTCGCCTGATGCCTACGAGCGTTACGTCGACCGGCTTCTCGCCAGCCCGCACTACGGGGAGCGCATGGCGATCGAGTGGCTCGACGCGGCTCGGTACGCCGACAGCCACGGCTACCAGACCGATTCCAGCCGCTCGAATTGGCCGTGGCGTGACTGGCTGATCGACGCCTACAACCGCAACCTGCCCTTCGACCGGTTCACGATCGAGCAGCTCGCCGGCGACATGCTGGAAAACGCCACGGACTCGCAGATCGTGGCCACGGGCTTCAACCGCAACCACCGCCTCAACGGCGAAGGTGGATTGATCGCCGAGGAGTGGCGGGTCGAGACGGTGATCGACCGCGTGGAGACGACCGGCCAGACCTGGCTCGGGCTCACGCTGGGCTGCAGCCGCTGCCACGACCACAAGTACGACCCACTCACGCAGCGGGAGTTTTACGCGTTGTTCGCCCTCTTCAACAACGTGCCGGAGACGGGCACGATGGTGGACAACCGCCGGGGCGGCAACACCGACCCGGTGCACGCGTCGCCCACGCCGGAGCAATCGCGGGAACTGGCCCGATTGGAACAGGTGGCGGGGGCAGCCGAGGCGGAGGCCCGGGCCGCGGCGGCCAACCTCGACGGGCTGGTTGCGGAATGGGAGCAAACGCTGCCGAAACCCACCGCCGCGGCCGCTGACCACTGGCAGCCGTTCGAGCCGCTCGAACTTCGCAGCGCTGGCGGCGCGACCTTCCGCCGGATCGAGGATGGCTCCTGGCTCGTCGAGGGCAATCTGCCTCCGCGCGATACCTACGAGTTCGAGGCGCCGCTGCCCGCCGGGCGTTTCGGCGGCCTGCGGCTCCACGTCCTGCCCGACGCGAAGCTCGCCGGTGGCGGTGGTTTCGGCCGCGCGGATAACGGCAACATCGTGGTCACGGCGGTCGAGGTGGCCCTCAAGCCCGCCGCCGACGGCGGGCTGCAGCCGGTCGATCTCGTCCGCGCCGAGGCCGACTACGAACAGCGGGACTGGCCCGCTGCGGCGGCGCTTGGTCGCACTCCCGGCAAGGGTTGGGCGCTCGACGGCCATCTGCCCGCGCGGCGGCAGCCGCGGCGGCTCGATCTGTTTCCCGCCGCGGCGGTGGCGGTCCCGGAGCAGGCCCGGCTGCTTGTGCGCATCCGTCAGGACGCCTTCGACGGCCACGCGCTGGGCCGGTTCCGCCTCGAGTTCAACGCAGCGGAACCGCCGTCCGGCGCCGCACCCGGCGGCATGCCGGCGGCCGTGCAGGCGGCGCTGGCCGTGGATCGCCAGGCGCGGACGCCGCAGCAGCGGGCTGAAATCGCGAACCACTTCCGCACCCATGTCGACAACCCGATCCGTCGCGCCGAGGTGGCGCGGGACGCCGCCCGGAAGGCGATCAACCAGGTGCGCGAATCGCTCCCCTCGGCCATGGTGATGAAGGAGGGGCAGCCGCGCGACGCCTTCGTGCTCGTGCGCGGCGAATACGACAAGCGCGGCGACAAGGTGGGCCCGGGGCTGCCCGCGTTCCTGCCAGCCCTACCCGAAGGCGTGAAGCCCGATCGGCTGGCGCTGGCGAACTGGATCGTGTCGCGCGACAACCCGCTCGCCGCCCGCGTGTGGGTGAACCGGCAGTGGGAGCGGCTCTTCGGCGCGGGCCTCGTGCGCACCAGCGAGAACCTGGGCAGCCAGGCCGAGTATCCCAGCCATCCGGAACTCCTCGATTGGCTGGCCGTCGAGTTCATGGAGGGCACGTCGCTGCCGGCCGTGAACGGCACGGCGGCCGGTCCCTGGGACATCAAGGCCTTCCTGAAAATGCTCGTCACGAGCGCCGTCTACCGGCAGTCGGCCACGGTGACCCCCGAGAAGTTGGCCCGCGACCCGGCCAATCGGCTCCTGGCTCGGGCCCCGCGCATCCGCCTCCCGGGTGAGATCGTGCGCGACGTGGCCTTGGGTGCCGCGGGCCTGCTCGTGCCCACGATTGGCGGCCCCAGCGTCCGTCCCTGGATGCCCGACGGCGTGTGGGACGAGACGAGCGTGTACGGCGACCTGCGCGGCTACAAGCCCGACACCGGCGAGGGACGCTACCGGCGCAGCATGTACACCGTCTGGAAGCGGACGGCGGGCCCGCCCACGATGCTCCTCTTCGACGCCCCCAACCGCGAGACCTGCACGGTGCGGCGGTCGCGAACCAACACGCCGCTGCAGGCGCTGGCGCTGCTCAACGAGACGACGTTCGTCGAGGCCGCCCAGGGACTGGCCCGGCGGATGCTCGCGGAGGGAAGCCCCGAGGCCGCCACGCGAATCGCCCATGGGTTCCGGCTGGCGATCGGCCGTGCGCCGGCCAGTGACGAACTGGCGGCACTCGTCTCGGGCTACGAGGCCGATCTCGCCGCGTTCGCGGCCGATGGATCGGCGGCGGAGAAATTTGCCGCGGCTGGGCTCGTGAAGCGGCCCGCCGGGGTGTCGGCTCCGGAGTTCGCAGCCACGGCCCTGACCGCCAGCGTGATTCTCAACCTCGACGAGTTCGTGATGAGGGAGTGAAGCCGATGCAGGACGAGACCAAATCCCGAG
>Ga0315900_10012839_pt1 | contig 10245 bp, 9 predicted proteins | sample LakEriMetagenome_FD_203521 | JGI IMG/M metagenome (GOLD analysis project Ga0315900, IMG submission 203521) | Freshwater fungal communities from buoy surface, Lake Erie, Ohio, United States - Buoy 12 MA114 | ecosystem: Environmental > Aquatic > Freshwater > Lake > Lake biofilm | place: USA: Lake...
TGTGAAAACATGGACTTCGCAATCCAGTTCTTGTATCAATTTTAGATCCGGAGAAAAACCAGAGGAAACAATCACACCAACTCGAGTTCTGTTCTGGATCAATTCAATCAGTGATGCTTCCCATTGCGCACCTATAGCGACGGTGTAGTTACGTTCTGCGGTTACTGAAATGCTCTTCATGGCAGTTTCTTTTTAATCTCAGCCACAACTTGATCGACACTCATGTCATCTACCTTAACGGCATCATCAGCTAGTAGCTCGTAAATCGGACGTCGACTATCGCTTAAGGCTTGCCACTGGGCCCGCGGATTCCCAAGTAGCAACGGACGATCTCGGTTAAATCCAACCCTAGGAGCGGCAGTTGCTAATGAAACATCTAGGAAAACAGTGTGAGAATTAGATTGTTCAATTGCATCTTGAGCATCTTGTGAGATAGGAGCACCACCTCCAAGACTGATCACGACAGATTCACGAGCAAGAACATCTCTGAGTGTTTTCAGTTCGATTCCACGAAAATGTGGTTCACCGTCAACAACGAAAATATCGCTGATTGTCTTGCCGGTTTGCTTCTCGATCAACTGATCGGTATCAATAAACTTAAGCCCAAGATCGGCCGCTAGAGCCCGCCCAACTGTGCTCTTTCCTGCACCAGGAGGGCCAATTAAAAGTATTCGGTTCATAATTAACTGTTACTTGAAGTTTAAACTCGAGATGTAAGACTCGAAATTGCGACGAGTCTCTGTCACCGAATCTCCCCCGAACTTCTCCAAGACAGCTTCGGCTAGAACGAGTGCAACCATCGCTTCTGCGACTACTCCCGCCGCAGGTACAGCACAAACATCAGATCGTTGATTAATTGCCTTGGCTGCTTCGCCAGTAGCTACATCGATTGTGTCCAACGCTTTGGGCACTGTTGAGATCGGCTTCATTGCAGCTCTTACCCTCAAAACCTCACCGTTAGACATTCCACCCTCTGTACCACCAGCGCGATCGGTCCGACGAACTATTGCTCCCTTTGAATTCTTTTCGATCTCATCATGTGCCACGGAACCACGACGTGTTGCGGTTTGGAAACCATCTCCGATTTCAACACCTTTGATAGCTTGAATACCCATAACCGCCCCAGCTAATTTTGAATCCAAGCGTCGGTCCCAATGAACATGTGAACCCAAACCAGGCGGCATGTTAAAAGCCAAAACTTCAACTACGCCACCCAATGTGTCACCGTCACGATGTGCATTCTCTATCTCAGTAATCATGGCCTGGCTGCTGTGAGAATCTGCGCAACGCACTGGATCCTCGTCAATTAACTTCATATCGCCCGCGCTAGGCAATGGTGTTCCTTCAGGAACTCGAACTGATCCAATTGAAAGAACATGGCTCAAAATAGTGATACCGACACTTTGTTCTAAGAAATTTCGTGCTACCGCACCTAAAGCAACTCGCGCTGCAGTTTCGCGCGCACTTGCTCGTTCCAAAATTGGCCGTGCATCATCAAAATTGTATTTCTGCATTCCAACAAGATCAGCGTGTCCTGGTCTTGGGCGCGTTAACGGTGCGTTACGAGCAAGATCCTTAATTTCATCCTCTGGAACTGGATCAGCCGACATTACCTTTTCCCACTTTGGCCATTCTGAATTTCCAACTTGAATCGCTATAGGTCCGCCTTGCGTAAGGCCCAAGCGAACGCCACCAAGAATCGTTACTTTGTCCGCTTCAAAGTTTTGACGAGCTCCGCGCCCAACACCTAGGCGACGACGCTGCAAGTGGTAATCAATGTCTGCAGTGGTAATCGAGACTGATGCAGGGATTCCTTCAACAATTGCACTGAGTGCTTGACCATGTGATTCGCCCGCAGTTAACCAACGCATGTTCCTATTGTGACAGATCAGGGGGCTAACTCGTAGCCAAATAAAGTGTCAGACCTGCAAATATGCTGGGTGCTAGCGGGATCTTGCGGGGTAATTCGCGATTCCAAAGGGTTTGCGTAATTGCATAGATAACCGCACAAAGAGTAATGATGAAACCTAAATGTAGAAACGCCGTTTGTGGGTCAGGGTTCAACATCATGGCAACGATGGATATGAGTTTCACATCCCCCATCCCTAATCCGCATAGATGAAGTATGGCAAGAATCGTAAAGGTAAGGAGAATTCTCGAGACATGGCCGATTCCGTGAACTAAGACATAAGGAGTACATAGAAAGGAAAGCCAGATCAAATAAATATTGGGGATAGAAAATGACTTTATGTCTGCCAATGAGATTGGTACTACTGCGATAAGAAATGGTATCCACACATGAAAACCCTAAGGATGAATACTTGTAGTAATTTCACCCTGTGGATTACGCCAACTTTTGAACTGCAGCTTCTCTCATTTTTGTGTACAAGATATCTCTATCGCAGGCGACACCAGAAAAAATCTCAACTTGGGCTATTGCTTGATGGATGAGCAGGTCCAAGCCATCAATGACCTGAGCTTGTGTTTTAGACCATGCTCTTGAGATCGCGGTCGGCCATGGATGGTACAAAACCTCAAACAAAGTTCCGCGTGGTTTATCTATTCCTGATACCAAGAAATCAGCCGCCTGACCAGGGGTTGTATTGATTACAAGATCTACACCATTTAATGCATCTGTGAGTTCCCACGGCAAGTAAGTGACATCAACCAAACTTGCTTGGTTCATGGCTGCTTCTCTCTCTGGATTTCGGCTGATCACTGAAACATTCTTAGCAAACTGTGAAACTGATGAAACTGCAGCTCGCGCAGTAGCCCCTGCGCCAATAATCAAGACTGAATCGACTTTTTCTAATCCGTGCATCTGCAATGTGTAATCAAAGCCAGACACATCTGTACTGGTAAGGCTCCACACACCTTTATCTAAGGAGAGTGTGTTTCCACAAGAGATTTGGGCTGCGACATCAGAGATAACATCAGCAACTCTCATAGCCTCTTCTTTCAAAGGCATCGTAAGAGATAGGCAATTCTTATCTGTCTGAGTCATAAAACTTTCCAAGCCACCAGCCTTGACCTCGATGGCCTCGTACTGCGCCGCTAACCCAAGATGTTCGTACGCTAAAGAATGGATCAACGGGCTTAAGGAATGAGCTATCGGTGAACCAAGTACTGCTGCATTAATCAATTGAAGGCACCAGCCTTTCTGTTCTTGGTGTACTCAACTTTCCATTTACTAAACTCGTCAAAACTAGCTGTAAACCTAGTGTCACCTGGGGCAACTGTAATGAAATACAACCAATCCCCCTGTAATGGTTCAAGTGTGGCTTTCATAGCATCCGCACCTGGGCTGCAAATGGGCCCAGGTGGCAGGCCGTATTTTCTGTAAGTGTTATACGGAGAGTTCAACATCGTAGATTTGCGGCTTAGAAAGATGTCTCCTCTGGCCTGCATGATGAAGTGCACAGTTGAATCCATTTGCAATGGCATACCAACCTTCAGGCGATTAAAAATGACTCTAGCTACCTTGGAAAAATCCTCATTGGTGCTTTCAGCCTGAACAATTGAAGCGATTGTCAGAAGCTGCTTCGCTGAGAAATCCTTGTTTCCTTGAAGTAGCTTTCGGCCATACGTATCGTCGCTAAATCTGTCGATCATGCTCTGTGCTGCTGTCTGTGCAGAAGTACCTTGCGGGAAAGAATACTGCGCAGGAAAAATCAATCCTTCGCTATTCGAAAAACCTTTAGGGAGTTTCAATGACGTAAAGGCCGTGTTCACCTCTGATTTTGTGAAGCCATAATTGATGAAGGCTTTTTTAACCTCACTCGTCCAAGCACCCTCTGCAACCTTAAGTAGATTAGGGATACGGTCTGGATCCAGCAATTGATCCAACGCTTGGCGCGCTGAGATTTTTAGCGTCAAGCGGTGGCTTCCGGGTGCAACTTTTTCGGAACGAGCATCGCCAACTGCAACACGAAAATAAGCTTGCGAAGATTTCACGACGCCGGACTCGAAGAGGATTGAAGCTATCTGCGAACCTGTTGCTCCTTTTGGTATCTCAAGGGTTACTTCTGGTAAACCTTGAACTGACTGCACATCATCGAAATCAGGTGCACTTGATGATTGGGAACGCACGAGAAACAGCGAGAAAGTAAATAGAACAATGACTAGACCTGCTGCAATGAGTCTCTTGAGCGAACCCATCACTTTCTCTTCTCAAGATCTATTGCAAACTCTAGAATTCCTACAGCAGCTGCCATGTCGATAGAATCCTTTGAATCTTTCGCGTTTCTGCCTGATTCCCGCAAATTTCGAGCCGCACTAACTGTCGATAGACGCTCATCAACCATGATTACTTCTACATCAGTGATTCCGCGCAGCACATCTGCGAATGCAAGTGCTTTGTCTGTTGCTGCGCCATCCTTACCGCTTAACAGCGCTGGCCTACCCACAAAGATTTGAACCGGTTGGATGTCAAGAAATATCTCGGTAATGCTCTTGAGTAAAGACTTATCTGATGACTTTAATGTCGTCAGAGGTGAACAAATAATTGAATCCGCATCACTTGCTGCAACTCCGATGCGGACATCACCGTAATCAAAGGCGATTCGACGTCCCCGTTGCATCATCTATCCAAAAAGGGATTGCGAGATCGCGGCAATAGCATCTGATGATTTGGTTGCGTCGGTACCTCCACCTTGTGCAAAATCGTCCTTACCGCCACCGCCACCGCCAAGGACGGTGGAACCAATTTTAACCAGAGCGCCAGCTTTAACCCCAGCTGCGCGAGATTGATCGCTGACTGCAACAACAAGTACAGGCTTTCCATCATTGTTACTGAGAAGTGCGATTACAGAATTTGTATGAGCAGATCTAAGATCGATTGCGATCTTTCTTAAGTCATCTCCTGAAACTCCGTCACTCATCACCGAGCCAATAAAGGTGTGACCATTGATCGTGGTTGCTGACTTAGCCAGATCTCCTACTTGGGACAAAGCTTGAGCCGAACGAACTGCCGCTAATTCCTTTTCAATTTCTTTCATTTTGTTCAGCAAATCAGAAATTCGCTCAGGTAACTCTTCTGCGCGGGAACCCTTAATCAGTTCAGTTAAAGAGTTCAATAAAATGTGCTCGCGCGCCAAGAACTTATAAGCATCCACGCCTACAAGAGCTTCAACTCGTCGAACTCCAGCGCCAATTGAAGATTCACCAAGAAGTTTTACTACTCCCAACTGACCAGAGCGCTCAACGTGCGTTCCTCCACAAAGCTCGCGCGCCCAGTCACCAACACTCACTACTCGGACAACATCTCCGTATTTCTCACCGAACAATGCCATTGCGCCAATTTCTTTTGCTTGGGTTTGCGACATACTTTCAGCAGTAACCTCTAAGTTATCTAACAACAAAGTGTTTACGCGTGATTCAACATCATCAAGAACTGATGCCGAGACCGCTCCAGTTGCAGGGAAATCAAAACGGAAACGTCCAGGAGAGTTCTCTGAACCGGCCTGAGTTGCGGTCTCCCCCAGAATTTCGCGAAAAGCTTTATGAACCATATGTGTTGCGGTGTGGGCCCTTGAAATTGCCGAACGTCTTTCGGAGTCAATTTCTGCAAGAGCATCCGTTCCAACTTCAACAGTACCGTTTAGAACACGACCACGGTGAACCGATACTCCGGGAACTGGCGACTGAACATCATCGATTTCGATTACCGCGCCACTACTTAAAGTAATTCTTCCGCCATCTGCAAGCTGTCCTCCACCTTCGGCGTAAAAAGGTGTGCGATTAAGAATGATTTCAACATCATCACCTTCTACCGCAGAAGCAACTCCCACACCATCTACCAAAATTCCAGTTAACTTCGATTCGGAACTGATATTGGTATAACCCAAAAATTCAGTCTTCCCGCTCTTATCAGCGATTGATCGATAGACGGAAACGTCGGTGTGTCCAGATTTCTTAGCCTTTGCATCAGCTTTTGCGCGATCTTTCTGCTCTTTCATGAGACGGCGGAAGCCATCCTCATCAACACTTAAACCTTCTTCACGCGCCATTTCTAAGGTCAGATCAAATGGGAAACCGTAAGTGTCATGCAACTTGAAAACATCTTCTCCCGGCAAAACAGAGCTCTTGTTCTTCTTCAAAGCTGCAGAAGATAAATCGAAGATCTGGGTTCCACTCTTGAGTGTTTGTAAGAAACTTTCTTCCTCTGAAGCACTGACAGCCAAGATTCGACTCTTGTCTGAAACCAACTCTGGGTACTGAGGACCCATTGCACCAATAGCTGCAACTGTAAGTTCGGACATAATTGGATCCATAGATCCAAGTAATCGCATATTGCGAATAGTTCGGCGCATCATTCTGCGTAAAACATACCCGCGGCCTTCATTGCCAGGTGTAACCCCATCGCCAATAAGCATTGCAGAGGTTCGCGCATGATCTGCAATTACACGAAGCGAAACATCCGATTTTTCCGATACTCCGTACTTAACCCCTGTTAACTCTGAAGCACGCTTTAGAATCTGCATCGTGGTATCTATTTCGTAGATATTTTCTACACCCTGCAAGAGAGCTGCGGTTCGTTCAAGACCTAAACCAGTATCGATACTCTTTGCAGGAAGTTCACCTAGAATTGGATATCCATCTTTTCCGCCACCTGCTCCACGTTCGTTCTGCATGAAGACTAAGTTCCATACCTCTAGGTAGCGATTCTCATCTGCAATGGGTCCGCCCTCGACCCCATACGCTGGGCCTCGGTCGTAGTAAATCTCTGAACAAGGTCCACAAGGTCCAGGAACTCCCATTGACCAAAAGTTGTCCGCCATATCGCGACGTTGAATTCGCTCTTTTGGTACACCGATCTGCCTGTGCCAAATATCTGCGGCTTCGTCATCATCAAGATAAACAGTTACCCATAACTTCTCTTCTGGAAAACCGTAACCACCATCTGCGATAGGTCGAGTTAACAGTTCCCAAGCAAGTGCAATTGCACCTTCCTTGAAGTAATCGCCAAAAGAGAAGTTTCCACACATTTGGAAAAATGATGCATGTCGAGTCGTCTTGCCTACTTCGTCGATATCCAAGGTTCGCACACACTTTTGAACCGAAGTTGCACGTTTGTATGGCGGTGTGACCTCACCTAAAAAGTAGGGCTTGAATGGAACCATTCCTGCATTGACAAGCAAAAGATTTGGATCATCAGCAATTAAAGATGCCGAAGGGACAACAGTGTGAGTTAACCCTTGACGATTGTCGGATTCAAAGAAGCGCAGCCAGCGCGAACGGATCTCGGCGGATTCCACTAGTGAAGATCACTCAGCCTTCTTCTTTTTCTTAGCGCGCCCTTTGCTGCTTTGCGCCGCTGAAAGAATAGCTCCCGCAACCCTAACCGCAGAGCCGTTCTTGTTCATAAATCCTTGAGTCGCCTCAGAAACCTTGTCGCTCATCTCTTCAATATTCTTTGTCACCCGATTGATGCTGTGTAACGGACCGTTCACCAAAGTTACTGTTGTGTGAACCTCATCAATCAAAGGCGCGGTTTCATCGGTCAGAACTTTTAGCGAAGCCTTTGCTTCATCAACCAAACGGCCTATCCGAATAACGACGTAGGCAATAGCTATCGCAATCACAGCCAACGACGATGCTGCGATTATTGTTGCAATTCCACCTGGACCCATGTTGTTAGCCTACCTGAACCCTTAACTGCCCTGCGGGCTTTTGGCCTGTGGCACCCAATCAATTCCGCTCTCTTTTCGCTGAGCGGGGGTGATTGGTGTTGGTGCGCCAGTTAATGGATCTCCACCACTAGCTGTTTTGGGGAAGGCAATTACTTCTCTAATTGAATCTGAACCCGTTAACAACGCACACACTCGATCTAAACCTAACGCGATTCCACCATGTGGAGGCGGACCATAGTTAAAGGCTTCGAGTAAGAAACCAAATTTACTTGTCGCTTCTTCATCACTTAATCCAATTACAGAGAACACATCCTTTTGAATGGTGCGGTCATGAATACGGATAGATCCACCACCTAATTCAGTTCCGTTAAGGACTATGTCATATGCATACGCTAACGCAGATGCTGGATCAGATTTAAATGTCGCGGCAAATTCAGGCTTTGGTCCAGTAAATGGATGGTGAACTGCCGTCCAACCACCGTTGTCAGTTGGTTCAAACATCGGTGCATCTACAACCCACAGAAATTCCCATTGTCCATCAGGAACAAGGTTGCATCGTTTGCCAATCTCTAGGCGAACAGCGCCTAATAGGTTGAGCGATGCGCTTCGTTCCCCTGCAGCAAAGAAAATTGCGTCCCCTAGCTTTGCCCCTGATGCTGCGACAATTCCTGCGGTCTCTTGCTCAGAAATGTTTTTAGATACTGGACCACCAAGAGTTCCGTCCTCATTAACCAAGATGTAGGCAAGACCTTTTGCTCCGCGAGCTTTAGCCCAATCCTGCCAAGCATCGAGTTCGCGTCGCGCAGATGAAGCTCCCCCAGGCATTACGACCGCACCGACATATGGTGCTTGGAAAACACGGAATGGCGTTTGCGCAAAAAACGAAGTTAAATCCACTAACCGATTGTCGAAACGAAGGTCAGGCTTATCTGAACCGTAATTAGTCATTGCATCGGCATAGGTCATGCGTTTCAGTGGAAGTGGAATCTCGTAATTAACCGCTTCTTTCCAGACTCGTGCAACGATCTTTTCAGCAACTGCCAAGATATCTTCTTGATCGATGAATGACATCTCGATATCTAACTGGGTGAACTCTGGTTGACGATCAGCACGGAAATCTTCATCTCGGAAACAACGTGCGATTTGGTAATACTTTTCCATTCCGGCGACCATGAGTAATTGCTTAAACAACTGAGGTGACTGCGGTAGGGCGTACCAAGAACCAGGTTGAAGTCGAACCGGAACCAGGAAATCACGTGCACCTTCTGGGGTAGAACGCGTCAAATATGGGGTTTCAATTTCGAGAAACTTTTCATCTTCCATGACTCGACGAATAGTTGATGTGACCTTAGATCTGAGTCTTAAATTTTGGGCTGGCTTTTCACGGCGCAGGTCAAGATAGCGGTAACGCAATCGAACCTCTTCATTAATGTCCGTGTCATCTCCGCTATCAACTGGAAATGGCAGTGGCGCAGCTTCGGAGAGTACAACAACGGTGTCACCCATTACTTCAATTTCACCTGTTGGAAGATTTGTATTTTCGTTTCCTGCAGGGCGCGCTACAACCTCACCAGTAATCAATAGACACCATTCGGCGCGTAGTGAACCGGCAACTTTTTCATCTCTAATAACTACCTGCACTGAACCTGAAGCATCGCGCAGATCAATAAAAGCTACGCCACCATGATCTCGACGGCGCGAAACCCAGCCCGCAAGTGTGACGGTCTGGCCAGCGTCGGATTTACGCAATGACCCAGCTTCATGTGAACGCAACATTTTGCTTCCTAATTCTACTTTTCGAGAGCTTCGAACAATGAGTCAATCTTAACCGAGGTTTCAACGCCGGATTTCATCTCTTTGAGCAGAACTGTCCCGCTGGAAATCTCGGAATCTCCCAAAACAATCACATGCATTGCCCCGCTCTTATCCGCACCTTTCATCGCACCCTTAAGGGCTCGATCACCAAAGGCAATTTCAACTTTCTTTCCCTTTGCACGCAAAGCAGATGAAATGGTCAGCGCCTGCAATTTCGCGTTTTCACCCAGCGGGATGATGAACAAATCTGAAACAAATGAATCTGAGCCAATAACACCCTCAGCTTCGGCAGCTAACAAAGCGCGATCAACACCCAAACCAAAACCGATACCTGACAAGGATTGACCACCTAGTTGCTCCATCAATCCGTCATATCGCCCGCCCCCGCCAATTCCAGATTGCGCTCCGAGTAATTCATGAACGAACTCGAAAGTTGTTCCGGTGTAGTAATCCAGACCACGCACCATTCGCGGATTTAAGGTGTAAGAAATACGCAATGCATCCAAGTATTGAATCACTTGATCGAAATGTGCGCGTGATGACTCGTTCAAGTAATTGATGAGCAAAGGTGCATCTACCATCGCTTTCTTCATTTCCTCACGCTTGTCATCAAAGAGGCGAAGCGGATTAATCGCTGCGCGTGCAGCAGTGGCCTCATCCAAATCCAACGTGGCGATAAATTTCACTAGATCAACCTTGTGAGCCGCTCTAGATTGCGCATCGCCCAAAGAAGTTAGCTCTAATCGATATTGCTTCAAACCAAGAGCCTTAAATCCAGCATCTGCAATAGCAATTACTT
>Ga0315900_10012840_pt1 | contig 10245 bp, 11 predicted proteins | sample LakEriMetagenome_FD_203521 | JGI IMG/M metagenome (GOLD analysis project Ga0315900, IMG submission 203521) | Freshwater fungal communities from buoy surface, Lake Erie, Ohio, United States - Buoy 12 MA114 | ecosystem: Environmental > Aquatic > Freshwater > Lake > Lake biofilm | place: USA: Lake...
CTATAATGCATTGTTAGACGATGAAATTAGTGTGCCACAAGAAGTTCTTGATAAGTTTGTTAAACTCAAAGAATACAATGACTATCAAATGAGCAAAGAACTATCATGACTGAAGACGAAAAGTACGAACAATTTTCTACCAAGATGGAACAGAAATACCCCAAGATGTTTGCTGAACCTTATGGTGGTTTCGCAGTTGGTTCTGGGTGGTGGCAAATCATTGAGAGTCTGTGTGGTCAAATCCAGCATCATATTGACTGGAAACAAGAACAAAAAGAAAAGTATAATCGTGGCGAAGGTTGTACACAAGTTGTAGTTCACCAGATTAAAGAGAAGTTTGGTGGGTTGCGTTTCTACTACGAAGGCGGTGACGATGCCATTGATGGTATGGTACGCATGGCTGAATGTTGGGCATCCCACTCATGTGAAGAATGTGGAAACGTTGGACATGGTCGCAGTGGTGGATGGATTAGAACATTATGCGATGAGCACGAAGCTGCTCGTCAAAAAGCAATGAAAGAAAGGTACGGAGATGAGTAATAAAGTATGGGTAATGGTTGAATGTGTTTCGATGTTTCGTATGCGTTATATGGTGGAGACACCAGCTGAACATCCAGAGTATGCACTTGATACTGTGACTATGAATGAAGCCAAAGAGTTCAGTCAAGAACACATTGGCGAGAACATCATGTCACATAGAGTTATGACTGAGGAAGAAGCTCTGCAATTTTGTGATGCTGAGAATGATTATTGCAAAAGCTGGAACACAGACCAAAAGATCAATGCCTTCTTTACAAGAGAAGATGAACAGGTGGTATTGTAATGTTTATTTTTGATGTAGAAACTCTTGGTGTTGAGTCAACAGCAGTTGTTCTTAGCGCAGCCTTGATCTATTTTGATCCAGAACAGCGTCCAAGTTACAAGGATCTTCTTGAGTCTGCGCTGTTCGTCAAGTTCAATGCAAGAGATCAGATTCAAAGATTGAATCGAACCATCGACCCATCTACTCTTGAGTGGTGGGAAAATCAGCATGAGTATGTTCAGCAAGTTTCTTTGCGTCCATCTTCTACTGACATGAAGGCTGAAGACGGTATCACTGCCATGCATAACTATATGAACAAGATCCCGAATGCTCAAAAGCATACCATGTGGGCACGTGGGTCTTTGGATCAGTTGGCAATTGATAGCCTTGCAGTTCGTTGTGAGATGCAGCAAATCACTAGCTATGCTGCATGGAGAGATATTAGAACTGCTGTAGATATTCTTACAGGTGCCACAAATGGCTACTGTGATGTAGACTATCCTGGATTCGAAAGACACGAAGTTATTAAACACCACCCTGTGCATGATTGCGCACTAGATGCAATGATGCTAATGTATGGAAAAACAAATCAATAATGCATTTTTATACTAACGTATTTCCCTTTGGCGACCAGATGTTCGTACGTGGCTACGACAATGGTCGCCCTTTTTCACATAAGGTGGAATTCTACCCAACACTCTATGTTCCTTCAAAGAAACAAGACAGCGAGTGGCGCACACTTGATGGTACTGTAGTAGATGCAGTAAATCCTGGAGGCGTCAAAGACACAAAAGAGTTTGTCAAGCGATACGAAGATGTCAAAGGGTTCGACATCTACGGTAACACCAATTACGTTTGCCAGTATATTAGTGATACCTACGAGAGTGATATCAAGTGGGATATGGATCTCATTAAAGTATACACGATTGACATTGAGACTAAAACCGAAAGTGGATTCCCTGATATCAAAACTGCCAATGAAGATATCTTGCTAATCACAATCAAGGATCTTGCTAGTAAAAAGGTTATCACCTTTGGAACTAAAACGTATGTGAATAGTAGAGACGATGTAGTTTACCTGCATTGCGAAAGCGAAACACACTTGTTGCGAGAGTTTGTAGCTTGGTGGCAGCAGAACTACCCAGATATCATTACTGGATGGAACACCGAATTCTTTGACGTACCTTATCTTGTTCGCCGCATTGAGCGTGAACTTGGCGAGGCTTATGCCAAGAAACTATCTCCATGGGGATACTACAACGAACGCAAGACATTCATCAAAGGTTCTGAAGAGATTCATTACGACATTCATGGCATTGCGCACTTGGACTTTCTTGCCCTGTACAAGAAGTTTACGTACACCAAACAAGAATCATATCGACTTGACTATATTGCCGAGCAAGAACTTGGCGATAAGAAGAAAGAAAACCCTGGAGATTCTTTCAAGGATTTCTACACAAATCACTGGCAACAGTTTGTTGAATACAACATCCAAGACGTAGAGTTGGTCGACCGTATGGAAGACAAGATGCGCCTAATTGAACTGTGTTTGACTATGGCGTACAACGCAAAGATTAATCTTGAAGATGTATTCTCACAGGTTCGTATGTGGGATGCCATCATCTATAATCACTTGCGTCAAAAGCATATTGCTATCCCTGCAAAGAATTTGTATGGTGGTAAAGATGCCCAGTTTGAAGGTGCGTATGTTAAAGATCCGCTGATTGGTATGCACAAGTGGGTTGCTTCGTTTGACTTGAACTCGCTGTATCCGCATTTGATTATGCAGTACAACATCAGCCCAGAGACCCTAACGCACGAGAAGATTTCTTGTACAGTTGACCAGCTATTGAATCGAGAGATTGATACTTCATATGCTAAGAACAATGAGCTGTCCATGACTGCAAATGGTTGGTGCTATCGTAAAGACATCAAAGGGTTTATGCCTGAGTTGATGGAGAATATGTACAAAGACCGTTCCAAGTTTAAGAAGCAGATGTTGAAGATTGAGCAAGAGTATCAAGACGACAAAAGCAAGAAGCACTTGTTGAAGGATATCTCTAGATTGAATAACCTGCAGATGGCTATGAAGATTGCACTGAACTCTGCTTACGGTGCCATGGGTAACCAGTACTTTAGATACTTTGACTTGCGCATGGCTGAAGGTATTACGACTTCGGGTCAGTTGTCCATTCGTTGGATGGCTAATGAGTTTAATGCATACATGAACAAGTTGCTTAAGACCAAGGACGCTGATTACGTAATTGCCATTGATACGGACTCGATCTATTTGACACTTGAACAATTGGTTGAAACCGTAGCAGCTGATAAAGATACAGCAGGTAAGATCAAGTACATGGACAAGATCTGTGAAGATATCTTCCAGCCTTTTATCGACAATACCTATAAGAAGCTGTCTGAGTACATGAATGCCTACTCTCAGAAGATGATCATGAAGCGAGAGGTTCTGGCTGACAAAGGTATCTGGACTGCTAAGAAACGATACATTCTCAACGTGCATAACTCTGAGGGTGTTCAGTTTGCAAAGCCAAAGGTCAAGGTCATGGGCTTGGAAATGGTCAAGTCATCTACACCTGCAATCATTCGCAACAAACTTAAAGAATCCATTCCTGTTATTCTGGATGGTGACCAAAGTAAGCTGCATGAGTTTATCGAGAAGTTTCGTAGCGAATACAAATCGTTTTCAGTTGCAGAAATTGCATTCCCACGAGGTGTCAATGGTATGAAGACCTACGTAGGTTCCCCGATCTATGCAAAGGGTACTCCAATCCATGTACGTGGTGCATTGCTCCACAATCACTACCTGAAGAAGATGCAGCTGGATAAAGTTTACCAACCTATTCGCGATGGAGATAAGATCAAGTTTGTTTATGTAAAGAAGCCAAACCCTTTCCAAGAGGATGTGATTTCTTTCTCTCAAACCTTACCTGAAGAGTTTGGTCTAAATAGATTCATTGATTATGATCTTCAGTTCGAGAAAACATTTTTAGATGCACTGCAAACCGTAATTGAGCCACTCGGCTGGCACACTGAAGAAAAAGCATCACTGGAGGATTTCTTTTGAAAAATTTAGCTGACTATGTTATGATTGTTGATCATGTATTGACTGAAGACTTTTGCAATTCATTGATTGAAAGATTCGAGAAGCACGAACAAAAGCTAACTAGCAATTCATGGGGCAATCATATGATGAACTTCCATGAATTAAACATCACACAACACGAGGACTTTGTAGAAGAGTCCAAGCTGTTTTATGATCTAACGCAAGACCTTTTTAAATTTTACATAGAGAAAAATAATGTAGAATTTATGCCTAGTAAAATTGGGTATGAAGATGCAAGAATGAAACGATATGATCCCAATGGTATTGACCAGTTTGGCTGGCATACTGACGTAGGAGATTATGCATCTGCAAAAAGATTCCTTGTTATGTTCTATTACTTAAATGATGTTGAAGAAGGTGGACAAACCGTATTCAACGATGTAACAACTGACGAAAAAACAAACTTGACTATAAATGCTAGACGAGGTAGAATAGTAATATTCCCTCCTATGTGGATGTACCCGCACAAGGGTATGCCTCCCATCAGCAACTCTAAGTATATTATATCCACATACTGCCATTACCTATAAGGACAAATATGAAACTATTAAAATTTTCTGCTGAGTGGTGCAACCCTTGCAAAACTCTAACACAAGTTATCATCAAAGCTGGTGACAAAGTAACTGTACCTGTTGAGCAGGTTGACATCGATGCCCAATCAGATGTTGCCATGCACTATGGAATCCGCAGCGTTCCAACGATGATTTTGATTGATGAGAACAATGCAGAAATTAAGAGACGTGTTGGTTCCATGAACGAAGCACAATTGCTAGACTTCTTGAAAGGTTAATATGAGCATTCTAGATAAGATCAAAAAGAATTCCACAATCAAAGAATCTGCGATTCTGGCAAATTCCAAGTTCTTCCAAAAGAAGGACATGATTGCTACCACAATCCCAGTTATCAACGTAGCATTTTCTGGTCGACTTGATGGTGGTTTTGTTCCTGGACTCACCATGTGGGCTGGTCCATCAAAGCATTTTAAGACTGCGTTCTCCCTACTAATGGCAAAGTCTTACATGGACAAGTATCCAGAATCTGCTTTGCTGTTCTATGACTCTGAGTTTGGTACACCTCAATCTTACTTTGACTCTTTTGGTATTGACACTAACAGAGTTGTTCACACTCCAATCATGGACGTTGAGCAATTGAAGTTTGACATCATGCAGCAATTGGCTGGCATCGATCGTACTGATAAGATTATGATTGTCATTGACTCTATTGGTAACCTTGCTTCCAAGAAAGAAGTTGAAGATGCCATGGATGGAAAGTCTGTTGCCGATATGTCTCGTGCCAAACAGATGAAGTCTTTGTTCCGTATGGTAACACCGCACTTGACTATGAAAGACATTCCTATGGTAGTTGTCAACCACACCTACAAAGAAATTGGTTTGTATCCAAAAGACATCGTTGGTGGTGGTACTGGTTCTTACTACTCAGCTGACAACATCTTTATCTTGGGTCGTCAACAAGAAAAAGAAGGTACTGAGATCGTCGGCTACAACTTTATTATCAACGTAGAGAAAAGTCGTTATGTTAAAGAAAAATCTAAGATACCTGTTAGCGTATCTTTTGACGGTGGTATTAGCCGTTGGTCTGGTCTGCTTGATATCGCTTTGGAGTCAGGACACGTTGTTAAGCCAAGCAATGGTTGGTATAGCAAGGTAGATGCCGATGGGGTCGTTGAAGACAAGAAGTATCGTTTGAAAGATACCGATACCAAAGACTTCTGGATGTCAGTTGTAACATCAAAGACCTTCAATGAGTTTGTCAAGAACAAGTATGCAATTTCTACTGGTGACATCATGCAAGGTGAAGACATTGATGCAGAACTTGCTGCAATAGAAGGATGATATGTACGAAGTGCCTGAAGATTTCCAACTACCTGCTCACGTAGTATTAGAAAATAAAGTGGACAAGACACAGGCAATAAAGTTGCTTGTGAGTCCATATGAGGGTATAATATTCTCTTACGGTAAGGTTTCTTTTGATAAAATCGTTGGGGATGCAGATGAAGAACATGCTCACATGCACTTTGAGTATAACGTGCATGACTATGCAGGCAAAGATTTTACTGCCAAGCAGAAAGCAGTCTTTGAAGAATTCCTTGGTGACTTCTTAAGAGATCTTATTATTTTTGGTATCAATGAAAACAACATATCATATACTGGTGGTATTGAAGGGTAGAAATTTTAATGCGTATTGAACAAGCCATTCTGTCTAATCTTATTCATAATGAGGAGTATTGCCGTAAGGTAATTCCTTACCTCAAGAAAGAATACTTTGCTGATCGCAAGGATTCGACAATTGCTGGTCTGTTGATTTCTTTCTTTGAGAAATACAACAAACCTGCATCCTCGGAGATTATCGCCATTGAGGTGACTAATCTTCCAGGGTTGACTGATAAAGAAGTTCCAGAATTGCATGAGTATGCAAAATCTCTTGTGTGCGATGTGATGACCAATCCTGATTGGTTGCTAGAGAATACTGAGAAGTTTTGTAAAGACCGAGCAGTATACAATGCGATTCTGGCTTCGATTAAAATTATTGATGGTAAAGATAAGGTGCACAACCAAGATGCGATTCCATCCATCTTGTCTGATGCGCTTGCCGTAAGTTTTGATAGTCACATTGGTCACGATTACTTGGATGATGCAGATGAACGTTTCGAATTCTATCATAGAATCGAAGAAAAGATTGCATTCGATCTTGAAATGTTTAATCTTATCACTAAGGGTGGTTTGTCAAAGAAAACTCTAAACATTGCACTTGCTGGTACTGGTGTTGGTAAGTCATTGTTCATGTGTCACGTATCTGCATCTACACTGATGCAAGGTAAGAATGTTCTTTACATTACCATGGAAATGGCTGAAGAACGTATTGCTGAACGTATCGATGCAAACCTCTTGAACCTTACCATGGATGAGTTGAAGGTTATCGATAAAGATATCTTTGATTCTAGAATGGAAAAGCTGTCCAAGAAAACTCAAGGCAAGCTGATCGTTAAAGAATACCCAACTGCATCTGCCCATGCTGGTCACTTCCGTGCACTGCTAGAAGAATTGAAGATGAAGCGTGACTTCCGTCCAGACATTATCATGATTGACTATCTCAATATCTGTTCTTCTCAGAGAGTCAAGCAAGGTGGCTCCGTAAACTCTTATACATATATTAAGTCGATTGCTGAAGAGTTACGTGGTCTTGCTGTAGAATATAATGTACCGATCTTGTCTGCAACCCAAACTACTCGTAGTGGTTTTACGAATAGCGATCCAGGGTTGGAAGATACGTCAGAATCTTTTGGTTTGCCAGCTACAGCAGACTTTATGTTTGCATTGGTTTCCAATGAAGAACTTGAACAACTAAATCAAATCATTGTTAAACAATTGAAGAATCGTTACAATGATCCTGGATTTTACAAACGATTCGTTGTTGGTATTGATCGTTCAAAGATGAAGTTATATGATGTAGAAGCCTCTGCTCAGCAGAACTTGTCAGACGCTGGTCAATCTTACAGTATGAAAGAAGATAAACCTCTCTTCGATCAAAGTGAGTTTGGCAAACGACTACATAGTAGTACTGGGTTCAGTGATTTCAAATTTTAAGGAGTAGATATGGTTAAGGTTATTGTTGCCGATAGAAAATATAACAGCGAACATTTGCTAGGGCAGTTTGTTGATGAGAGTCACTATGACTTGTTGGTTGAAGAAGATTGTGATGTTTACATGCCACTGCCTGTTGGCGAAGATGAAACATATCCAGAAGATCGTATTGTCTTTAAGTTTCGCAAGAACTACTTCTCCAAGGAACAACAAGACGCAGCATACGCTGGCTTGCGCGAAGCTGCAATTGAAACGCAGAATCGTGGGTTGGCTGCTGGTCCACGTGCAGACAAACTTGGTAATCGCGAGTGGGTCACTGAGTATGAGTATGAAATTGTAGACTACTTCTTGAAGCCTACTGAGAATCTTTTTGGTGAAGATCCAATCGAAGAAATTCGTAAGAAGTATGCCAATAAAAAAGACTCAATCTCCAATCGTGCCAACGTTTGGTCTATTGAACGTGTCAAGAAAGAGCAGTTCAAGTTTGAAGACTGGGTCAACAAAACTAAACTGTTGTCGCAAGAAGAACAGCAAGCGAGTGCGTCACATGTAGCTGAGAAGTTAATCTGCGCTACCACTTATGCTAACTCTGTAAACTCTGGTATTGCTGGATGGTTCGATCGTTATCCACGTATTCCTTATGGTCGTGCAACTGCATACACCACAAAGAACCCAGAGAAGTTTGCCATGGCATTCCCATTCTTGCAGAATCTTGCCAAAGGTTTTAAGGATCTTCTTCCATGGAGATTCAATAACCAAATGGAAGCTGCCAAGAAACTTGATCCTGCATTCTTGGTTCCTGGAACTCCATTCACCACAGTAACTGTTAACAAGACATTCCGTACAGCTGCACACTATGATGCTGGTGACTTGACTTCTGGTTTGTCTAACCTGTTGACATTGTCCAACGATGGTAACTACTCTGGTGGATATCTAATTGCTCCAGAATATCGTGTAGCAGTTAACGTTCGTCCAGGTGACTTGCTGTTGATTAACAACCACGAAGTTATGCATGGTAACACACCTATTGTTTGCCAAGAAGGTTCTGAGCGTATTTCCCTAGTTGTTTACTTTAGAGAGAAAATGCTAGAGTTGGGAACTAAAGAATACGAAGAATGCCGTTTCGAGTTTGTTGAGACTCGCAGACTGAACAGAGAACACAAAGAGTGGCGTCCACTGTGGAACGGTGTTTCACCTAGCATGTGGGACAGTGAAGAGTGGTATGACTTCTGCGAAAAGAAACTTGGTCGTGATACTCTTGAAAAGTACCACCCTGAATCTGTAAAAGCAAACTCACTAGAAGGATTCTTTTAATGTGTTCTATTATTGGTGCGATCATCCGTAACCCTACGAGTGATCACTTTGCTATGATACGACGTGTGTTCCATGAGTCAAAGATTCGTGGAATGCATGCTACAGGAATGTCTATATTATTTCAAAATAAAATTATGACGTTCAAAGAGCCTGTCCCAGCAGACAGGTTTGTTCATTTGGACTCTTTGGAGGAGATGGTAAATGATGACGGTACTTTATACCTTATTGGTCATTGTCGTTACAGCACTAGCGATCTGGAATATAATCAACCCTTAGCAAACACAGAATGTTCTATCGTTCACAATGGTGTTGTCACTCAAGAACTACCTGAGAACTGGAAGACAATGTTTCCAGAATACGTTTGTGAAACTAAAAACGATAGTGAATTGATTTTGCACTCACCTTCACCACTAGAAGAATTCCCTGATGCTTCTATTGCTGCGTGTGAGTTGTGGGCTGATAGAAAGCTAATTACATATCGTAATGGTAAGCGTCCATTATATTTGACTTCTATGCTAGATGGATGTATAATTACTTCTACGTCTAATATTGCAAAACGTGCTGGTGTCGAGGGTGTTACTATGGAAGTTCCCATGAACACTTATATGACTATTGATTCTAGTCTTACGTTCGATATGCAAATAGTAAAGACAAACAAACGAGACTTACAAAGGGTTGAACATGAATTATCCGTCTAACAAATACACATGGGGTTACGAGATTGAATGGGGTGACGTAGATCGTAGACTTGTCGTTCCAGAACATCTTGGTAAATGGGAATACGCTGAAACTGATATTGTAAACATTCATGAACCTTTTAAGTATATCGCTTGCGATCCTCTTGGTACTGACCCTTACATGGGTGGTGAGATCAACACTAAGCCAACTAATACTTGGGGAGAGCAAGTGGACCGAGTCATGGAGATCCATAGCTTCTTTGTGGATGCTGGGAATGCTCCTTCTGCTTCTTGCGTGAACCATGGTCACTTGCATGTATTCGTTCCTGGTCTCAAGGACGATGTAGCTTCACTCAAGAAGTTAATTTCTTACATCAAAGCTAATCAAGCCGATACCATTGAAGCATGTTATGGTTTCTATGAAGCATCGCAAATGAAATCATGCAAGGGTGCTAAGATGTATCTCAAGTATGACGGCGGACGAGAAATGCCAGAATATATGTGTGACAATATCATCAATCTGGCAACAGACTTTGAACACTTTATCAAGCTACACGCTGCTGGCAAAGATGGTGTGTCAATGGGTCGTCCTTTCCGATACGCAATCAATACATACTGCATGAAGCATACTGGTACTATCGAGTTCCGTTGTTTCCGTTCAACAACAAAGCGTGAAGAGATGGAAGCTCAGTTCCGTTTTGCAGAGAAGTTTATCGAAGCTGCATT
>Ga0315900_10012841_pt1 | contig 10242 bp, 9 predicted proteins | sample LakEriMetagenome_FD_203521 | JGI IMG/M metagenome (GOLD analysis project Ga0315900, IMG submission 203521) | Freshwater fungal communities from buoy surface, Lake Erie, Ohio, United States - Buoy 12 MA114 | ecosystem: Environmental > Aquatic > Freshwater > Lake > Lake biofilm | place: USA: Lake...
TGTTGTGCAGCGATGGCCTGGTTGACGAAGTGTCTGACACTGACATCGCACGCGTTCTCACCGAACACTCCGACCCGCAAGACACAGCAGAAGCACTCGTGCTTGTTGCCAATGCAAACGGTGGACGCGACAACACCACCGTGATTGTTCTCGACATTCTCGACGACATCAGTGCACCGATTGTTATTGACGAACCCGACGACACACAGCAGATGCCTGTTGTCGTTGGTGCACCATCAAAGCCGGCGAAGAAGAAACTGCGCATTGGTGTGGCGTTGTTCTGGTCGGCGTTGATTGCCATCATCTTTGGTGTGATCACCACAGTGGGTGTGTATGCACGCAGCGGGTACTACGTAGGTTTCAATGAAGACGACAACGTGGTGGTATATCGCGGTCGCGTGGGTGGCATGTTGTGGTTCCAGCCCACTGTCGACACGGAAACAAAACTCAACGGCGATGATCTGCCCGACAATGTTCGCCTCGATGTGTCGATGAACAAGTCATTCACATCATCAGGTCTTGCTGCCAAGTACCTCATGTTGGTGCAAACAGCCATCGACAACTCCACCTCGACAACAACCACCACTTCCACCACCATCGCGAAGTAGGCACATGGCCGAGGGATCCGTCGCTCGCTCCCGCAGGAGTACAGAACTAGGTCTCGTTGTTCTGTCGGGTGTCATTACGGCATCTGCCTATGTATTGGCATCGCTGGGCAAACATTCTGTAATGCCCGCACGCGTGGTGCCATTCATGTTGTTTGTGTTGGGCCTTGTTGCGTGCGGACACGTAGTGGTGCGCCTCACCGCCAAAGGTGCCGACCCAATGTTCTTGCCCATGGCTGCCTTCTTGCACGGCTTGGGCTTTGTGATGATTGCTCGTCTCAACGACCGATGGGCCGGACTGCAAGCCACATGGAGCCTGATTGGTCTGCTGGCTTTTGCCGCAACTCTGATTCTCATTGAGCGCACGGGCGACCTTCGCCGCTATCAATTCACCTCACTTGCTGCAGGTTTAGCGCTGCTGTTGTTGCCGCTTATTCCTGGTCTTGGTTTCACCAGCGGTGGCGCGCGCATTTGGGTGAGCATCGGGCCCATCAACTTCCAGCCCGGTGAGTTCGCAAAGATCCTCTTGGCTGTTTTCTTTGCGGCCTATCTCGCGGAGCGCCGCGAGCTCATCGTGCAAGGACACATTCGCGTTCTCGGTGTCACACTGCCCGAGCTGCGTCACCTCGCTCCCATCCTCGTTGCGTGGGCAGTGTCGGTTGTGGTGATGGTGTTCGAGAAAGATCTCGGCTCCTCGCTGCTGTTCTTCACCTTGTTTGTGGTGATGTTGTGGGTGGCAACCGAGCGCATCAGTTTCCTCGTGATGGGTGGCGGCTTGTTTGCTGCCGGTGCATTCGTTGCGTATCAAATGTTTTCTCACGTGCGCACTCGTGTCGACATTTGGCTCGACCCATGGGCACAAGAAACTGGACGCGGGTACCAACCCATTCAGGCGTTGTATGGCTTAGCGCACGGTGGTCTCACCGGCACTGGCTTAGGCATGGGCTCGCCCGATCTCATTCCCGCTGCACACAACGACTTCATCTTCGCCGCGCTCGGTGAGGAGATTGGTCTCATTGGTGTCACAGCAATTCTTGCGGCGTATGCACTGCTGGTAGGTGCTGGCCTGCGCACCGCACTGCGTGCACAACGCGACTTTGAAAAACTTCTCGCTGTTGGTCTCACCACGATTACTGCAGTGCAGACCTTCATCATCGTTGGTGGCGTGTTGCGCGTGGTGCCACTCACCGGTGTCACATTGCCATTCATGAGTTACGGCGGTTCGTCGCTTGTGGCTAACTATGTCTTGCTTGCCATCCTGATTCGCATTTCCGATTCCACCGCGCGCAGCCTGCACGAGATTCCCGATAGCGCCAGTGCATCTGAGCGTTTCGCCACATGGCGCCTCCGCCGTTCGTCTGGCAAGCAGAATGCTTCGCCCACAACGGAGCCAGTGGCATGAACCAACGCATTCGCCGCCTCACTGTTGCGCTCATCGCATTGTTTGCGATTCTGTTTGTGCAGCTCACCACCTGGCAAGTGGTGAAGCAAGACGAGCTAAAGAAAAAGCCCAACAACATGCACGCGTTGTATAGCCAGTTCGACAAACCGCGCGGCACGATCGTCACCGCAGATGGTCAAGTGATTGCCAGCAGCACCAAGCTTCCTGCCGACAGCAACTCAAAGTTCGACTATCAACGTACGTATCCGTATGGCGATCTCTTCGCCAACATCACGGGGTACTACTCATGGGGCTATGGCCGCACACAGCTTGAGCGCACACAAAACGATGTACTTGCGGGCAAAACTGCACAACAACAACTGGAAGCCACGGGCGATTTGTTTACATCCGGCGACGTCACTGGCAGTGTGCATGTCACCATCGACAGCCGCATTCAAGCAGCCGCAAAGAAAGCACTCGGCGACAAAGAAGGTTCTGTTGTTGTCACCAACCCAACAACAGGTGCAGTGTTAGCGATGTATTCAAACCCTGCGTTTGACCCGAACCTTCTCGTGAGCCATGACAGCAATGTGGTGAGCGAAACTGCAACAGCATTACAAAATGATCCGCGCAAGCCATTGCTGGCCAATGCGTATCAAGAGCGCTACATGCCCGGCTCCACCATGAAAGTGGTAACCACCGCAATTGGTTTCGACACGGGCTTCCTCACACTTGAGCGCATCTTTAAAGATGAACGCACGTGGACACCACCAAACACGAAGAAGCCAATTCGTAACTACGGCAAGAAGGTGTGCGGTGGCGACATGCTCGAAGTGTTCAGTCGCAGTTGCAACATTCCGTTTGCACAAACCGCAGTGGAGATTGGCCCAGACCTCCTGGTGAATGGTGCGAACCGTTTTGGTTTCGACGAGCGCGTGCCGTTTGATCTTCCCGGTGCAGCAGCCAGCACTTTCGGTGGTCTCGCAAAAGACTTCGCCGATTCACTCGCTTTGCTTGCCATTCACGGTTTTGGTCAAGGCGAAGTGCAAGTCACTCCATTACACATGGCGCTCATTGCCGCCAGTGTTGCGAACGGTGGTCGCATGATGCAGCCCTATGTGGTGCAAGAAACGCGCACCAACTCAGGCGCTGCCATCACGACAACATCGCCGCAAGCGTGGAAGACCACCATGGCTCCCACCACTGCAGCAACCATGACGCAACTCATGATTGGTGTTGCGACGTCGGGCACCGCATCATGCTGCATTGCATTACAGAACGGAACCTCTGTTGCAGTGAAGACCGGAACAGCCCAATTGAATCCTGAAGGCCAAAAACAACGGTCTCACGCCTGGATCATGGGCTTTGCCCCAGCCGAAACACCCAAGTTGGCGATCTCGGTGTTCATTAAGGGTGTGAACGATGCAGTCAGCGCCAGTACTGGTGGACGTTTGGCAGGCCCCATCGCCAAACGAGTGCTCGATGCCTCACTGCCCTTGATGCCCTAGAACACACAGGTATCCTCTAGAAAGCCTTATGTCGAACCAGAACCCCACGATTATCAACGACCGCTATGAACTCGGCGCCCGTATCGGCCGTGGTGGCATGGCAGACGTTTTCCTGGCTCGCGACCTCCTCCTCGACCGCGAAGTGGCCCTCAAGGTCCTCTTCCCCGAGCACGCCATCGACCCCAACTTCGTCGAGCGCTTCCGCCGCGAGGCCCAGTCCGTGGCTGGCCTGAACCACCCGAACATCGTGGCTGTCTACGACTGGGGCCAAACCGGCAACACCTATTTCATGGCAATGGAGTACGTGAAGGGCCGCACCCTGGCCGCTGTTCTTCGCCAACAGACTCGTTTCACCGCTCGCAATGCAGCCATGGTGGCTGGCCACATCGCAGGCGCCCTTGCCTATGCACACCGCAACAATGTGGTGCACCGCGATATCAAGCCCGCCAACATTCTCATGGGCGACAACGGCGACGTGAAGGTGGCCGACTTCGGTATTGCACGCGCACTTGATGCTGGTCACGACGCAGGCCTCACCCAAGACGGCGCTGTGATGGGCACCGCGACATACTTCTCCCCCGAGCAGGCAAAGGGCGAAAGTCTCGATCTTCGCTCTGACCTCTATTCACTCGGCGTTGTTCTCTATGAGTTGCTCACGGGTCGCGCACCATTCATTGGTGAATCAGCTCTTGCCACCGCATACAAGCAAGTCAATGAAATGCCGCCAAGCATTCGCTCATTGGTTGCTGATTGCCCCGTGCCACTTGAAGCCATCGTTGCAAAGTGCATGACAAAGAACGCAGAGATGCGTTATGCCAGTGCTGATCAATTGCGCGATGACCTTCGCCGTTTCGTCAGTGGCGAACCAACGTTGGCGATGGATGAAGTGCGCGCACGTCAAGGCAAGCCACCACTTGCTGGTTCTGACCTCGGACAAGCCACCACAGTGATGGCACCTGTGTCTCAAGACGCGGGCGACACTGCATCAATGCCTGTGACTCCGCAGACAACAGTGATGCCGCCCACCATGGCTCCTGTTGAAACACTTCCTGACTACGAAGACGATGCGCCGAGCAAGCGCAGCTACATCATCGGTGCAGTTGTTGCTGGTCTTGTGATTGTTGGCGGAATTATCTTCCTCATTACGAGCATGGGCGGTTCCTCTGCGCTCACGATTCCTAATGTGTCGGGCCAGTCGTGTGATGTTGCGAAGGCATCGCTGGAAAGCGCGAAGTTTGTTGTTGCGCTCAGCCCAGTTGAAACTGTGTGCGATGCCACACAGTTGGTGCAGAGCCAATCACCTGCTGGTGGAGACACTGCCAAAGAAGGCGAAACCGTCACGCTTGTCTTCCCTGCTGTCACTGTTGAAGTGCCGCCAGTTGTTGGTATTTCCGAAGAAGCAGCGCGTGCATCCATTGAGGGTGCCGGGTTTGTGTATGCCAAGGGTCCTGATGTGATCGACAAGACATATGCATTGGGCACCGTTGCGATGCAAACACCTGCCGGCCGCTCACAGATTGCCAAGGGTGAAACCATCACAGTGAATCTCTCGGGCGGTAGCGGACAACTTGCTGTTCCCACAGTTGTTGTCGGCCAAACCGCTGAAGCAGCCAAAGCATTCTTGGAAGCAGAGCCCTACAAGTTTGTTGTCACCATTGCAGAAGAAGCCAATGCCACAGTGCCCAAGGGCATTGTGGTGCGCACAGATCCTGTTGTTGGTCAACTGCTCGACGGTGGCGCTGCAATCACGTTGTATGTCTCTTCCGGACCGCAACCAGTTGCAATGCCTACGGTGAAGGGTCTTGTTGAAGCGGAAGCACTTGCGAAGCTCACGGCTCTTGGGCTGGGCGCTTCGATTGATTACGCAGACCTTGCAACAGGCAACGTCAACATTGGCAAAGTGATTAGCCAAGGAACTGCTGTGGGCACGATGGTGACACCGGGAACAAAGATTGTTCTCACTGTGGGCCGCGATGCAGCCACAGTCCCCGCCGGCTAACCCCGCACTTATGCGCAGCGGTTCAAAAAGTTGCGCAACAAGTCATGACCTGCTGCAGTGAGAATGCTCTCGGGGTGAAACTGCACACCTTCAACATCAACATCACGATGACGAACACCCATCACAATGCCATCACTTGTCTCTGCAGTGATCACCAACTCTGCAGGCATCGTCGATTTTTCGATCACGAGTGAGTGATACCGCGTTGCTTCCAGCGGCGACACCAATCCTTCAAACACACCCGTGTTGGTGTGTGTAATAAAAGAAGTCTTGCCATGCATCAGTTGCGGCGCACGAACAACGTCGCCGCCATACACATGACCAATTGCTTGGTGTCCCAGGCATACACCGAACACCGGAGTGTTGCCAGCGAACGCACGAATCGCATCGCAGATGATGCCGGCTTCTTCGGGGCGACCAGGGCCAGGCGACAACAACACGCCATCGGGCTGCAGGGCCACGGCTTCGTCCACGGTCAACTGATCGTTGCGGACCACGATGGGTTCAGCACCCAGTTCACCCAGGTACTGAACGATGTTGTACACGAAGCTGTCATAGCTATCGATAACGAGGACCCGGGCCATGTCTCTAGCCTGCCGTGTTTCGCCCCGTTTCGTGAAACCAATTGCCCGCGGGGCTCTACAATCAAGGCGTGGCTAACAAGAAGAAGCAGGGCGGTCGCGTCACCCCAAAGGGCGGACACACCAATCCCACCAATATGCACGGAACCAGTAACGAAGGTGTGGGCTCCAGCAGCCGCTACACCCCACCGGTCACCGAATACAAGATGCCCAGCCCCCAGTGGGTCTTGTGGCTGATGTTTGCGCTCCTCGGCGTCGGCTTCCTTGTCATCCTCTTCTATTACCTCGGTTTCGTCCCCGGCGGTCGTAGCAACTGGTACCTCGCAGTGGGTCTCACATCACTTTTGGGTGGCTTGTACACAGCCACCAAATATCGCTAGACCGTCGGCAACCCCGTGCGGGGTAGGCGTTAGCAGAGTTACACGGGTGTGGTTTCCAACACGTTTATCCACACCCTGTGGATGAGAAATCAAACAGGCCTGTGAGGGCTTATTCGAAGATCGGCGCGATCATGTCCATCTCTTCCAAGCAATGCTTGGGCGGTGGCGGATCTTCGTCCGGTGCCATCACCACACGCAGTTCAACACCGCACACGCTGCATCGATAACGCACATTGATCTTGCGCATCTCACCACTGGGTGGCGGAGGCGGAATCGATGAGGTCATTGACCGCAGCATGCCGAAGCCGAACTTCCAGATGTAACGCATCAAGAACACGCCGCCGGCGAACCAGACAATGGTTCCCCACTCCGGCATGGAGATGCTGAACAACATCAAACCCTTCGAATTAGCCGAGGCGTTCGATGATGGTGGCGTTGGCCATGCCGCCGCCTTCGCACATTGTCTGCAAGCCGTAGCGACCACCGGTGCGCTCAAGTTCGTGCAACAACGTGGTCATCAAGCGTGTGCCTGATGCGCCCAATGGGTGACCCAATGCAATGGCTCCACCGTTCGGGTTCACCTTCGACATGTCGGGGTGCAATTCCTTCTCCCATGCAAGAACAACAGATGCAAATGCTTCGTTGATCTCCGTGATGTCCATGTCGCCCATTGTGAGACCAGCTTTTGCCAATGCCTTCTGTGTTGCAGGAATTGGTGCAGTGAGCATGAGTTGTGGGTTGTCGCCAGCAAGACCAAAGTTCACGAAACGTGCGCGTGGTGTGAGACCGAGTGCGCGGCACTTCTCTTCGCTCATGATGAGCATTGCTGATGCACCGTCGGTGATCTGGCTGGAGTTACCAGCAGTCACGCGACCACCATCTTCTTCGCTACGGAATGCAGGCTTGAGTTGCTGCAACTTCTCGAATGGTGACTCACGAATTCCCTCATCTGTTGTCATGAGCTTCCCTTCAGCATCATTGACAGGAAGAATCTCGCGCTCGAAGCGACCTTCTGCTGTTGCTTGTGCAGCAAGAGCCTGTGAACGTGCACCGAAACGGTCCATGTCTTCACGAGTAATGCCCCACTTGTCAGCGATCATTTCTGCGCTCACGCCCTGCGGAACGAGTCCGCCTTCTGGTGCGTAACGAGCTGACACTTCCGGACCAAACGGGAAGCCGTACTTGCCATCAGCAATTGCGGAACCCATGGGAACGCGAGTCATGACTTCAACACCTGCTGCAATCACAACGTCGTATGCTCCGGCCATTACGCCTTGTGCTGCGAAGTGTGCTGCCTGCTGGCTAGAACCGCACTGACGGTCAATCGTGGTGCCAGGAATGGTGTCGGGAAGACCTGCAGCAAGAACTGCGTTGCGACCAACGTTGAGGCTCTGTTCGCCCACCTGCATCACGCAGCCCATGATGACGTCTTCAATGAGTGTTGGGTCGATGCCATTGCGCTCGACAAGAGCCTTCAATGTGTAACCAGCGAGGTCAACGGGGTGCCAATCCTTCAAGCGGCCATTGCGCTTTCCGAGTGGTGTGCGAAGTGCGTCGACGATGACTGCGTTTTGCATTGGGGTCCCCTTTGGTTCCGTTGGTGGCACAAAGTCTGCCTTGTTTGGTCGCCCCAGCCAAAGTCGGGCGAATCTGCGCTAGTCGGCTTCTAAAACCTTGGAAAAGACACGGTTCAAAGCCACGACATCTGTGTCAGTCAATGTATTGCTGAACGCCCGACGAACAATGCGGTAGTAGGTCAGACTCGCCTCTCGCCAACTCTCGAGGCCCAGTGGTGTCAACACAATCAGAATCGCGCGACCGTCATCGAGAATCGACTTCTCTCGCACGATCAGCTTCTTGTCCTCGAGTTTGTCCAATTGTCGAGACAAGCTCGACGGATTCGCCATCACACGTTCAGCGAGATCGTTGAACCTCATTGAATTGTCTTCGTTTGTTGCTAACGCATCGAGAATCTCAAACCATGGACGCTGCAAGTCGTTTTCCTCTTCCAGTGCATGCGAGAGCATCTTGTCGAGAGCTGCGTGTGCTGTGAGAAATGCACGCCACACACCAAGACGATCTGGATCAGGAAGAGTCATGGTTCGTTACGCACCCGATGTTGGTGGTGCAGGTGGAGGTGGTGCGGTAACACGGGCGAAGTGAGCCAGTGCATCTTCGCGAGACGTGTGTGTTGATAGCAATGCGCGACTGGGCATCACTAACTTTGGCTGCGACACACCAAGAACTGCGGTTAAGCGATTATTCACGCTGTACATCGCACACCATTTGCCATCGGCAGGGTTGCCCGCGACAACATCAACAACTGCATTCGCACTGGGGCGACCCAAACACTGAATGCGCGCATCGAATTGATCACTCCAAAAGAACGGCACTGCGGAGTACGGCGTTTGTTCGGTTGCGTTCAGTGCAGCCAGCAGATTCGTTGCTGCATGCGCACCTTGTTCGGCAGCATTTGTCCAGTGCTCAACGCGCATGTCTGCTTCCACATCAGCAAACAATTCATTGGGCCAACGCAACACATCCCCCGCAACAAACACTGTCTCGGGGCCCGCACACAAGTTCGCATTGCACACCACACCATCGCGCAATGTCAGTCCCGATTTTTCTAACCATGTTGTTGCTGGTGAAACACCAATGCCCACAATCACAACATCGGCAGGAATCACTTCACCGTTGCTCAGCGTCACGCTCTTCACGTGTGAGTCGCCGTCAATGCTCGCTACTTGCACGTTGCATCGCACCACAACGCCGTTGCGTTCGTGCACGGCACCGATCGCTGCACCTGTCTCTGCACCCATGGCACGAATCAGCGGTGCTTCAAGGCCTTCCAGCACCGTGACGTCAGCTCCGCGCTTCTTCGCCGTTGCAGCTGCTTCCAAACCAATGAATCCAGCGCCAATCACCACCACGCGAACGCCTTCAGTGATCTCATCGCGCAATGCTGTGGCATCAGCCAACGTGCGCAATGTGTGAATGCCGGCGATGTTGGGCTGATTCGGCAAACGGCGCACATCGCCGCCCGTTGCAATGATGAGCCCGTCATAGGAAAGGGTCTCACCATTCGCCAATGTCAGAGTCTTGGCTGCAGTGTCGAGCCCTGATGCTGCAACACCCAGTTTCCATGTGAGGTTTAGTTCTTCCAGAGCCTCAGGCTTACGCAAAGCAACACGCTCTTCATCCCAGTCACCAGCGAGATAGTTCTTCGACAACGGTGGACGGTCATAAGGCATGTGTGCCTCAGCGCCCACCATCGTGATCGTGCCCGTGAAGCCACTCGAGCGCAACGTTTCCGCCGCACGGGTTCCGGCCAACGAAGCTCCGACAATCACAATGTTTTGCACGCAGACAGATTAGGTCTGCGGCGCTGTTTCAGCGCTTTTCTTCTGCCACTGAAATAGTCACGTGACCGCAGTGTGGACAGATGTCCGCGCCTAAGATTTCACCACTCTCCACGGTTAGGAACCCCATGGCATCTCCGTCACATCTCATCCCCAGCACACACACGGGCAGTCTTCCCCGCCCGGACGATCTCATTCAGTTGATGTGGGCAATGGGCGATGGCATTCCCGTCGACAAGAACGCACTCGATGATCGCATCTCAAAGGCCATCGTGGAGATTGTGGAGAAGCAAGTCAAGGCCGGCGTCACCATTATCAATGACGGCGAAATGTCGAAGCCGTCATACGCCACATATGTGAAAGACCGTTTGTCGGGCTTTGCAGGTGAGTCAATTCAGAACTACTTCTTTGATGACCTTGTTGACTTCC
>Ga0315900_10012846_pt1 | contig 10238 bp, 23 predicted proteins | sample LakEriMetagenome_FD_203521 | JGI IMG/M metagenome (GOLD analysis project Ga0315900, IMG submission 203521) | Freshwater fungal communities from buoy surface, Lake Erie, Ohio, United States - Buoy 12 MA114 | ecosystem: Environmental > Aquatic > Freshwater > Lake > Lake biofilm | place: USA: Lake...
GCCGCTGGTGATGTCTGAAGCGGCATGGACATGGGCGAGAGGCGTCCTGGCATCGGTCAGCCGCGAGTCGCTCGAGTCGACCGCGCTCGTCGTGATGCCCGTGATACTGAAGACTCCGCCGGAGATCGAGAGTCCGGTGCCAGCGGAGAGTTCCTCCACATTGCCGGAGCCGGCCGTGGAGCGGCCAAGCAGCCGGCTCGTAGCGATGGTCTGGAACTTGGCGAAGGTCACCGCGTTGGCGGCGATCGTCGCCGCGAACGACCCGGTCCCCGATCCGGTCACATCGCCGGTCAGGGTGATCGTCTGGTCGCCTGTGTTGGTCCCGGATGATGTCCCGGAGAAGGTTCCGCTCTGGGTCGCGAGCGTGCCGAGGCCGAGCGTCGTCCGCTGCGCCGCGTTGTCGGCGTCGTCGAGCAGAGCTCGGCCGGCAGCCGTGCAGGTGATCTCCTCGACATTGCCGGTCCCGGAGGTCGATCGGCCGAGAAGCCTGTCGGTGGAGATCGTCTGGAACTTCGCGAAGGTAACGGCGTTCGAGGCGATCGCGGTCGTGTTGGAGTTCGCGCTTGCGGTGACATCGCCGGAGAGGGCCGCGCGCTCGAAGCTGACCGCGCCGGCGGTCCCCCAATTCGCCGTTACGGTCGTCGAGTCGCCGACGACGCGCTCTGCCGAGAGGCTCCCGTTCGCGGTCTTGACGAGGTAGTCGGCGTCGGTCGGCGCTCCTCCTCCTCCTCCGCCCGAGGAAAGCGTCGTCCCGGTCATCGTCAGTCCGGAGCCGAGCGTGATCTCCTCGACATCGCCGGAGCCGGAATCGCCGCGGCCGAGCAGCTTGCTCGCCGCGGAGACATTCTGCATCTTCGCGTAGGTGACGACATCGTTGTCGACCGTGAAGGTCGCTCCGCTCGCCGAGACGGTGACATCCCCCTTGTCTCCATCGGAGAGGGTTCCGGCGCTGACTGGAATCGGGACAACGCTAATCGGCATCCTCTGACTCCTTTCCGTCGACGAACTGCGGAGGCACCAGGTACCAGCCTTCAGGGACGGCGATCTGGTTGTTCGACAGCATCCACTCCCCGCCGACCATGTGGTAGACCCGCATCCTCGCGAATGGTCCGACCCTCATCGGGCTTGCCTCCGGAACGAAGACGGTCCTGCTCCCGCAGCCACTCGCGAATCCGAGCGCCGGCAGAGCGAAGGCGAGGAAGATCGCGGTCGGCGTCGACGGCCGTCGATGTGCGCTGCGCGCGCGTCTCGAGCCATCCGAAGAGGGCGAGCGCGACCTGTGCGACGATCCTCTCGAGCATCTCAAGCGTCCTCGCCTTCAAGCGCGGCGATCCGTGCGCGCATCCTGGCGTTCTCATCGCGGAGCCGTTCGATCTCTGCGGCTCCCCAGTCGAGCTCGCGCCTGACCTCGGTCCAAAGCGAGAAGAGGGGCGCGGTGGACAGCATACGCATACGCTCGAGGCCGTCCTCGCACTGGGCGAGAGCCGAGGAGTGCGTCGTCCCTGCTTGAATCCACCGCGCCCCGTTGTTCATCGCTTCACCATCGTGCGGCTGACCGTGTAGCCAAGCGAGGTCAGGACCATGGCCGCGAGGCCAAGTGCCTTCTCCCCAGCGGACTCGCTCGGGAAGATGTCGGCCGCGAAGAGTAGGCCGACGACCGCCGCTGCGGTCGCAAGCCAGAACTCGGTCGTCTTGTATCCGGGCTTCTGCGTGTCGCTCATCGTGATCTCCTTACGCGAGGTCCGCGTTCTCGAGGGTCCATCCGAAGGCGTAGACCGTCGATGTCGCCGCGCCGTCTGCTCGAATCCAGAGGCCCGATGGAGTACCGCAGAACTCGTAGTCGGTTCCGCTTGTGCTCGCCCTGATGTACGACTGGATGCTCGTATTCGTCGCCGAGCCTGCGCTTGCCGAGACGGCGATCTTGATCGGATTCTGCACGGTCAGGACCAACCTAACCTGGTGCGTGATGTTTGAGTTGAGTTGGATGAATGCGCCGGTATTCGCTTCCGCGACCGTTGCCCAGCTGTATTGCGCCATGCCGAAAGCCTCCGGGATTTTTGCCATTGCCTGTTCTCCTCATCGGCTCGACGGACCGCGCCGAGCAGTCTACCGCGTCATCCGGTGACCTCGGCGAGCTCGAGCCGGCCGACCCAGTTGATCGTCTTCGAGTTCTCTCCCGTCGCCTGTATCCTGAGCTCGGCGCTCGCCGTCGAGACGGAGACATCCCATCCGGCGACATCCTCGCCGATGACCGTGACCGTCGGCGTTCCGACGAAGCCGACCGTCCCGCCGTGGTTGTCGATGCACCCGAGCACCTCGTAGGCGGCGCTCTCCTGGACGGAGTTGTTCGTGTTGCGCGCGGCGATGATCGCGCGGAAGGTCCAGGTCGTGTCGGTCGGGATGACTGGCGCGGACCCCATCGATGTCATCGTCGTCGCCGTGTTGTTCGTCGTCTGGCACTTGATCGCGAGGACGGATGTCTGCGCGTCTCCGACCGCAGAGAACTTCTGACCTCCCTGCGTGAACGCGCCGGCGATCCTCGCCCGTCCGTCGCGGCCGAATGCCGTCGCGTGGGTCGCCTGTACCTGGTTGTCCTGGCCTCCGATGATCGTGCCGGCGTAGTTGTTGACGAGGTTCCCGTACCCTCCGGCGATGACCGAGTATGAGCAGTCGGTGACGAGCGGGAAACCGGACGAGGTCCGCGCGATCTTGTTCGATCGACCACCGCCGATCGCGAGGTAGCTGCCGGCGCTGTTCCCGTCCCCTGCCGGGATCTCGTTGATGATGTTCAGCGAGCCGCCGACGATGACGCTCAATCCGGCCGCGTTCATCTGGTTCTGGTATCCGCCGCCGATGAAAGAACCTTCCATCGTGGCATTCGCCGGATTCCCGATGCCGCCGTCGAGCGATAGCGGCATATTGATCGCATTGCTCTGTCCTCCGACGACGGCGGATGTCTTGCATTCCGAGATATTGTTGATGCCGGAGAACACGCCGGAGCCGTAGCCGTATGCGGTGTTTCCATAGCCGCCGACAATCGCACAGAAACCATTCGCGACGGTCGCGTACTCTCCGGGAGTGAGGTAGCCCTCCTTCTCCTGGACGATGTTGTTCCGGCCTCCGAGGATGATCCCGTAGTCACCGTTCCGGATTTCGTTGAACGCGCCTCCGGCGATGGTGCCGTGCGAGACTTTGGTCGTCGCCGAATCGAGGAGCGAGACGATCCGGCCATGCGATCCGGCGAGGATCTGCGAGTTGATCGTCTCGTTCTCGTCCGTCGTTCCGAGAGTCCCGATGATGTTGTTGTAGCCTCCGCAGATCGTGCGGAGGGACGAGTAGCCGAGGATCTTGTTCGGGTAGACGGAGTTGCCGCCGCCGAGAATCGCGTTGCCCCAGACGCGCGAGTCCGTGTCGGCGTCCTGGATCTCGTTTACCGCGTTGTTGAAGACATAGTTGAGCTGCGTCGAGGTCACGCCGAGCGACGACGCGCCTCCGAGCGACGGAGCCGTACCGGAAACGGAGACGGAGAGGCTCGTCGGCGATACAGTCACTTCATCAGCCATAGGTGACCTCCGGATAGACCTCGTACCGTCCCTTGAGGAAGTTCGTCACGACGCCGCCGCCGGAGACATACTCCATGTCGAAGACGCCGACCGTCCAAGGCGTGAGCGCCGCCGTCTCCGTCGCGGTGAGGGTCAGGGTGACGACCGAGTTCGCGCCGGCGCTGACGGAGATCGTCCCTACCGGAGATCCTCCGGCGGTGTTCCATGTCGTCGCGCTCGAGGCGAAGTCGGCGCGTCCCTTGCTCCGGACGGTGTAGCCGGAGAGGTTGACGCCGGTCACGGTGACGGCGAGGCTCCATGTCTCGCCTTGCTGGATGCGCGGGTTGTACGAGTCAGCCATGGTTGCGGTGCTCCCGGTCGAGGCCGTTGCGCGCGAGGATCAGGGTGAGATCGTTGACGGCGGTCGTCAGCCGGTTGACCGAGGACTGAAGCTGCTCGAGCTGCGCGCGCTGCGCCGCCTGGTCCGTCTCGATCTTGCGCAGGTCGCCTCGGAGGCCGTAGACCGTGCCAAGGAGCCAGACGACCGCGCCGATTGAGGGGATCAGGATGACGGAGACAAGCTTCAGGACATCTTCGACGCTCATGCGACCTAGATCGGCTCGGCGCGAGGTTTTATAGAGCGGGGAAAAAACAGGACGCCGGCGACGAGCCGGCGTCCCGCATGGGGGAGAAGATTCAGAGGGAGAGGATCATGCGGACGAGGATCGCCCAGAATGCGACGGAGCCGGCGAGGAGCGCGCAGACGACGGTCCACGCGACGAAGGCGTATCCGATGTCCCAGAGGACTCGGCCGAGGCTCGACGGCTCGAACGGAGGCTCGTCGCGGTCGGAGTGGAAGTCGTCGAGACCGTCATTCATCGTGCCTCCGTCTCCCCGTTCGCGCGCCTGGCATGGTGCAGCGTCCCGGCGATCCACTCGTCGCGCGCGGCGCGTAGCCGGTCGTTCTCGGCGTAGAGGCGCTCGAGTTCATCGGCGGCGGCGTTGAGTCCAGAGACGACCTCGGCGACTCCCTGCTCATCGGCTCCTCGAGCCCATGCGCGGAGTTTCGCGACGATGTCGGCCGGCTCGCTCACTTGCCGTCCTTCTTGAAGCAGTCCCAGCCGCGATGCTTCGCGTACTTGTATTCATCACCATACGCCCCCATGAGATTCCTGCATAGTTCCCGCCTCGCCTCGTCGCGCTCGGCAACGGCTGCGTTTCGTTCATCCTGTGCCATCGTTAGATTGCGAACAAACTCCGCATTCTGATACTTCAAGCACATTACATCGGCGCGGAGCCGCTCGATCTCGTCGGCGGCTTCGCGGTTCATCAGTTCGACGCTACGGTCGTTGTGCAGGACGGCACGAAGCCGCGTCACGATGTCCTCGGGGTCGCTCACTTGCTCCTCCTCTGCGCGACGCGCGCAATCGAGGCCTCGAGATCCTTCTTGGCCTCGGAGCCCATGTAGAGCGGGATATCGCTCTCGTCGGTCGCGATGCGGTAGACGAGTTCCTCGCCGTCCCGGAGGAACACGCTCGGCTCATGGAGGTCGATCCCCGGAAGGAACGCGAGCGCGAATCGCTCGACCTCGACGAGCGCGGTCCTGAACCATCCCGAGCCGGATGTCGCCGGAGCCTCGCAGGATTCGCCGAGCATCTCGGCCGGTCCGAGCTGCGAGGCATTGAGCCGGCGGTTGACATAGGTCCATGCCTCGAGCCGGCGCGATGGGATCTCCCATCCGATGAATCCCTCGCCGGGGACCGGGCGGCTCCACGACGAGGAGCCGAACTGGGAGATGCGCTGCCCTCGGATGAAGTGTCCCCGGTCGATCCGGATGAACGGGAAGCGGGACGCGCCCGAGTAGATGTTGTAGGTCGGCATCCGCTCACGGAGAGCGCGGCAGAATGCAATCCGATCGGCGAGCGACCTCATCGCGCGCCTCCAGTCCATCGCGAGACGCGCTGCTCGCGACCGCTTCGGCCGCGCCTGGTGAATCCGGTCGGCTCGATCAAACCGAGACGCCGGAGGTCGCTGCATCGCTTCCAAGCGCCCTCGAGTCCCGTCCGGGTTCCGGCCTCCTCGTCGGTGAGTCCGTCCGCGCCGGCGGCGCGGTAGGCCTCGGCGAGCGCCTCGCGCATCGCGGAGCCGTCGACGGAGCGCGCCGCGGCCTTGGATGTCTCGGGGTCGGTCCTGCGCGCCTGGGCGGCAGAGGAGAAGAGCGGGTAGTCGACGGCGTAGACGATCGACTGCATGGGGTTCCGGATGTCACGCATTCGCCGCCTCCGCCTTGATCCCGCAGAACCGCGTGAGGAGCATGAAGGACGCCGGCGAGATGACGACTTCGCCTCGCTCGATCAGCGAGAGGTACGCCGACGAGAGTCCGCACTCGCGCGAGAGCTCGCGGAGGCTTCCCGCGGCGCGCGCCTTCCGGACGAGCATCGGCCCGTAGTTCTTCCTGGCCTCGTCGCTGTAGAGCGTGTGGCTGTAGAGCTTGTTCGCGACCGTCGCCAGGAGGGCGAGGTCGCGGTCGCCGCCGGCGACCGGCTTCGAGATCGCGACGAGCGGCCCGGACGCGATCTGCCGGATGTTCCGCTTGCTCCTTCTTCGCTGCTGATTCGTTTCCATGTCCGTCTCTCTTTCCGCGGCGTCGTGCCGCTGTTTGTTCGATTGTAGACGCTCGCCGGCTCCTACGCGAGCTCCTCGTCCTCTGCCTTCCGCCACGCCGTATCCGGGATGATCGAGGCCGGGAGGTCTTCGTCGAGCCAGTCCTCGTGCGCCATCAGGTACGCGACCTCGATGTCCTCGAGGCCGACGAGCCTGGTGAACTTCCTCCGCGTGTAGCGGTCGCGCCCGAGCGGCGAGAAGGTCAGCATGGAGGAGAAGCGCATGACGATGTCGTCGGCGGTATCCGGGACGGCGAACCATTGGCGGTGCATCGGACCGCCGATGAAGTAGGTGTCGCGGTAGGTCGGCTTCGCCACTGCGGACATCATCGGCTCCCTCCGACCTTCGCGCCGGGGATGCGCTGCCAGGGCGTCCAGTCGTCGTCGGCGAGCAGCATCGCGTACTCGGCGCGGTTCGCGCGGAACTTGTCGTGGTGGATCGAGGAGTGGATCGCGAGGTACGCGATGCGCTTCTCGACGCGGTCGCCTTCGTTCCGGTACTCGGTGAGCTTGCGGACGGTGTAGGCCTGTCCAGCGATCTCGGTCGCCATGCCGTGGAAGGCGCGGCGGTCGCCGGCGAACGGACCGCCGATCAGGAGGAGAGAGGGAGGCGGGACGACTCGCATCCTCACGGCTTCGCCTCCGCGTCGAGGTGCGAGATCTTGAACCTCCGCTCGAACGAGAAGCCGACGCGAATCTTGAGGTCGTGCGGCACGCGCGCGACGAAGATCTCGCCGATGCGCTTCCCGTCAAGCCAGACAAGGACGCGGTCGTCCTCCCTCATGTTGCGCATCACGGTGCCGACCTGGTCGGCCGGCGCGGTGTCGTCTGTCATGCGTCTCCTCCTTCGTCTCCTGCGAGGGCGGCGGGTGACGCCGCCCTCGCGCTCTGGGAGACAGACTCCGCGTCCTGCGGAACGAGCGGTGCGATTGTAGCTGCGCGCCAGTCGCGCGCACGGTCGATCCACTGGAGCGCGGCGAACTCGGAATCGGTCGTCGCCCGAGTCCTCGCGGAGATGGAGGCGAGTCCCTCGAGGACTCGCCGGGATAGGTGCGGTCGTCGGATCATCGGATGTCGAGCCTCGTTCCCCGGTCGCCGAGGTTCGCGAAGTCGAGGTGCCGGCCGGCCTCGAGCGCCTCGCGGATCGCGTCGGTGCGGACCTTCCAGAGCGGGGCGCGGAACTCCTCCGGGAGCCGCTCGGGAGCCTCCGCGACCCAAGGCGAGAACTGGATCGGTGCCTTGCCGCCGTTCTTCGAGAGACGGACGCGGAAGCGCGGCGTGTCGAGCGGCGGGATGCCGCGCTCGGAGAACACGAACCGGAGCCGCTCGCGGAGCCGCTCGGCGGCGGCGTTGTCGGCGTCGGCCAGCTTGCGGAGGCGCGTCGACTCGATGAGCCGGACGGAGGCGCGCTGCTCGAGCTCCCGGATGAGGGAGCAGTAGGAGTCGACCTTCGCGACGAGGTCCGTCTCAATCTCGCGCTCGAACTCCGCGAGCGCGGCCTCGGATTCCGGCGTGACCTCGCCGGCGGATTCGGCGAGGAGGTCGCCGAGCGCGCGGAGGTCGTCCGCGATCTGGTAGAGCGTCATGGTGTGCGGTCCTTCCTGGCGGCGACGAGCCGCGCGTAGTGCGACGAGAACTGGTTCCCGAGGTCGAGGAGCTCGGCGTGACGCCGGAGCCGCGCGCGGTCCTCGACCGCGGAGAGCGGCATGACCGCGCCCGAGTGGAAGACGGCGACCGGCATCTCGGGGATCTCCGCGAGGTTGTGCCGGGAGCAGACCTCGACGATCGCCTCCTGGTGGGTGCATCCCGTCTCGACGGAGTGCTCGACTGCGAGGCCGTGGATCGTGGAGACGCGCATCATGCGACACCTCCAGAGGTGCGCGACCGCCGGTAGGCGCGGTCGAACGCGGCGAGGATCTCGCGCTCCATGTCGTGCCGCTCGCCGCCTCCGAGGAGTCCGAGGTCGTCGAGCGCGAAGACGGCGTTCCAGAGGTCGACGGCGCTCTCGGCCGCGGAGATCGGATGATGGTCCTCGAGCTGCTCGAGGCGAGCGCGGAACCGCGCACGGAGATGGATCGCGCCTTCTCTGGTGAGGGATTCGTCTGGTTTCATCGCGCGGCCTCCTCGACCTTGTCCGCGTACCGGACGGTCGCGGTCTTCTTGTGGCCGCGCGGTCCGCCGTTGTGGATGCGCGCGACGGTGCGGAGATCCCAGGCCGGCGAGTACCGGGTGAGGTAGGCGAGGACGACCGCCTCCGCGGTCGCCTGATCGCGGACGGACTGGTATCCGAGCGCGCGGAGCTCCGGGTTCCGCTCGGTCGCGTCGACCCAGTAGGCTCGGTGGATCTGGTACGGGCCGAGCGCGCGGCCGGCGTCGCCGACCGCGTTCGCGGGATCAGGATGTCCTCCAGTCTCGACGGCGCGGATCGCGTCGAGGATCGGTCGAGTGTCGAGGTCGGCCGGCGGCGGGACGAGCGCGAGGGAGAGGAGGAGGATCGTCACGCGACACCTCCGTCGACCATCATGACGACCGCGCGAGCTCCATCGCACCAGCGGAGGAACTTCCCGAGCTGAATCGAATCCATCTCCACAGACTCGACCGTCATGTCGACGCTTCCGCCGAACTTCAGGTCGAAGTATTCGCGAGCGAACTTCGAGATCGGGGTGAGCCGGAAGTTCGTTCCCTCGGCGCGCGCGATGATGTCGATTCTGCTGGTCATGGCTGTCTCCGTTTCTCCGGCGTCGTGCCGGGGTTGATACGCAGAGTCTATCGGCAGTTTCCCCGCAAGTCTACAGGCTTTGCCGCGAATCCGAGATATTTCCTATCTTTCTGATCTGGCCGGATAATCAGAACGGAATATCGTCCGGAGCGATCTCGAGCGGCTCATTATCGCCGCCTCGCCGGAAAGCCGCCGCATTTGGCGCGGGAGGCGTTCGCGCTCCGCGCCCCTCCTCGGAGCGGTCCAGACCTCCGGACGGCTCTGCGGCGATTCCTGGCGGCATTCCGGCGCGCCGCGCCCAGAACTCGAGCGCGTCGACCGGATCGCACGGCTCTCGGTAGTACCGGGAGCAGTCGCGCCGCGCCGCGATATCCGATACCGCGAGGAGCCACCATTGGCTCCACCGCTCGAGCTCGGCCGGCGGTCGGCGATCGCGCGCCTCGGCCAGCTGCGCGACGATGCCGGCTCTGCGAGCCGGATCGAGCGCCGCGACCTCGCGGCGAATCTGCGACCACTCGGCGGCGCAAGCCGCCGCCGCCGCGTCCGCGCTCTCAATCCGCTCGACGGCGACGGCCGCGCGCTTCGTGCGGTCCTCGATCTGGTCGGCCTCTGCCGCGCGACGGCCGTAGAACTCAAAGAACTTCGCCGGGATGAACCGGCTTCTCGGTCCGCCGTGCGCGAGCGCGTACTCGGAGAGCGCCTCCTCGCACGGGCGAGATCGGAGTCCTCCGATCCGCTCGAGGGCGAGCCTCCAGAGTTCCTCGTCCATCGCTCCACCGAATAGCCGCCGCACTCGGGCGACGAACTCGCCCAGCTCCGTCGATGTCATGGCTGTCTCCGTTCTGCGGCTTCGTGCCGCGTCAGGGAGTATACCGCCTCGCGAGGGTCGCGGCGACAAGTTCGGCCGTGAGCAGCGCGCCGTCGTCGCCGACGAGCTCCGCGAGGTAGCGGCCGTATTTCTCCTCCTTGGTCGTCCTCGCTCTGATCTCTGCTTGCCGGCCGCACCAGGCCTTCGTGAACTCGCGCGCCGCTCTAGCGCGTTCCTTCTCGACGGCGTCCTTCGACGCGATCTCCGGAGTGTCGATCCCGATGAGGCGTAGCCTCTGCTTGATCCTGATCCCGAAGCCGAGGTCGAGGACCGCGTCGACCGTGTCGCCGTCGACTACCTTCGCGATCTCAAGAACGGGGAACTCGAAGTGCGTCATGCCGCTCGCATCGGCTCGCGGCACGGCTCGCGCGCGCGCGCGTCGTGCAACCACGGGTAGGCCTCTGCTCCGTCTCCGCGCCTGTAGAGGACTCGAGATCAGCAAAGAG
>Ga0315900_10012847_pt1 | contig 10238 bp, 2 predicted proteins | sample LakEriMetagenome_FD_203521 | JGI IMG/M metagenome (GOLD analysis project Ga0315900, IMG submission 203521) | Freshwater fungal communities from buoy surface, Lake Erie, Ohio, United States - Buoy 12 MA114 | ecosystem: Environmental > Aquatic > Freshwater > Lake > Lake biofilm | place: USA: Lake...
ATAAGGACCCGTGAAGGTATAGCCGGGGGTTGTATTGGTGGTCGCTCCAGCTTCCAAGGCGTCCGAGCAGCCATCGCCGTCGCTGTCAGTGTCCAGACTGTTCGGGATGCCATCACCATCGGTATCAATCGGCTCAGTACAATTGGAGGGAACTAGGAAATCAAACCAGTGGGAATCGTTATTACTACTAGGCCAGGTCCAGATATAATTCACCTTGAATCCACTGAAAGTGCCAATCACTTGTGCTCGACCAATTCCCGACGAAGTCTCCGTGTTGGCAGGCGTAGGGCCTCCGGGCAGGATGGTGATCACGTTGTCCCGCACATCAGTCACCGGACCTTTTCCTAGTACATTAAAGTAAATCGGATTACCGTTTAGATCTGTCCATTCTTGCCGTGCAAAATCAACGCCACCGAACGCAATGATCGGATTGGTAATCGGTGAGGCGAATGTGAACGTGCGTGTATCCATGGATCCAGGCACCCCGGAAACATTCTCCACGAATGCGGTGGTGGATACCGGCAGAAGATTGAGAGCGGTTGAATTAACATATTGGGGCCCGACATTCGTCTCGCCTACTGGCATCGTAGAGGTGCCAGTGGTAGGTACGCAGGACTCAGCCAGATCGGGCACTCCATCATTGTCATCGTCAATATCAATTACATTTGGTATCCCATCATTGTCCGAATCCTGGCAGGCTAAAATGCCATTTTGGATTGCATACAGGTAAGTTAAGGTATAATTAACTACCCCACTTTCCGAACTGGTCTCCAGATTATTCGCCAATCCATTGGCGCCATAAGGACCCGGGAAGGTATAGCCGGGGGCTGTATTGGTGGTCGCTCCTGCTTCCAGGGCATCCGAGCAGCCATCACCGTCTGAATCAGAATCCAGCTGGTTGACAATACCATCACCATCCGTATCATTCGTACAGGTTGTTTCAGGGAAATAAGAAGCCTGGTAGCTAGCCGTATGCACGTCAAAATACATCTCCGTAGCAATACCCGCCAATACGTTGGCAGCGGCTACTCCGTAAATACGGTAATACCGGTAGGCAGCTCCATTGGTTGCCACCGTAAATTTATTGGAGTTGGCAATCGAAATCGCACCATTGGCCGTCACGTTGGTCGCATTGGCCGGATTGGCCGGCGCTGTGAACAGGTCGGTCCAGGTACTGTTGTCATTCGAGCCTTGAAGCATCACATTACCGCCGGATAACTGGGTGACATTCGCTTTCTGAATGTACCAGGCATCCAAGCGTAAGGGGCTGCTGAATTCCACTTTGAACAGCTCTTTGTTCAACTGGCTTTGCGCAGTAGCAGTCACAAACTGCACCGCTGCTACGTTCCCAATATCGTCGGTCAATTTACCGAAATCCGTATTAGGCGCCAAGGTAAACAGTCCAGAACTCACCCGCGCAAACGCAGTTTTATCCTCGGTGTTCCATTCAGTAGCTGTGAAGTAACAGGCGGGAGACTCGACACTATCCAATACCCCATCGTTGTCATCATCAATGTCGGCTGCATCCGTTATCCCATCCCCGTCCGTATCGGTACAGGTGGTAATGGTAACGGTCACCGGTTCAGAGGGCAAACTGTAGCACTCTACCCCGTCTTGTTTGGAGAACAAATAATAAATACCCGCCCCTGCAACTGCTGGATTGCTGACCAGCGGACTAGATGGGGTGGGTCCAGTGCGCCACTGGTACGAAAAGCCGCTGATGGCCGGTGGCTGCAGGCTGGTCAGGTTGACCGTGGTAGCCGGGCACCAGTTGCTGACCATCGAAGGACTTGGAAGCGGTGCCGTATTGGTACAGACCAGGGCAGTGGCGCAACGCGCACCGTCATTATTTGTTAAATTCGCGGTACTTGTAGCGAATAAGGTAGCGATCAAATTACCACTCGATACATTTTCCAACTTGTAAATCCGCCCTGTAACATCTGCATAGGCATACATAGCCCCATTGGCATCAAAATATATCGCCCCGAAGCCGGAATTGGTAGCCGTAATACTGGCACCACTTACCGTGCCGAGTACTGTGGAAGTACCTGTAACCGGATTATAGCGAATCAGTTGCCCGCCGGCAACAGGACTTGTGGCTGTTACTGATGTAATCGCATATAACTGATTATCTATTGGATTAAATGCCCAGTCAGCAATAATTCTGCTTGTAGTAGTCAGGGAAGGCAGCATCTGCAGATAAGTAGGAGATGCCGGATCCACATCAACCCGGTAGATCGTGGTGGTATTGAAGGTAGTAAGGTACAAGACCCCATTCAAATCCACATCACCAACATTAAAACCGGGATCGGCTGGCATTCCTGCCACGGTAAAATACTCCACATAACCATTTGAATAAACCTTGGCTACCTTGTTGGTGTTGTTGTCCCATCCCCATATATACCCATCCTTTACGTTGTAGCCCACACCATTGATGCTCTCAGTGGCACTGGCCCCGTTAATATTACTGGCCACCAAGCTGCTGGAGCCCGTCGCCATATTGAGGCGGTACATATCGGTTGTGGTATTTTGAAACATAAGGGCATCGTTGGAGCAGCTGAAAGGCGCTTCAAAGACAATCCTGTAGTCTTCTACTTCCCCACTGGCCGCGGTACCTGTCGGCAGGCTCATATCATCCGAACTGATCCGGAAGCGGGCATAGGTGGCTGCTACCGTACCGATCGCTGGCAACGGTACGTTGCTCCAGGTTAAGTTAACGGAGGTAGCGTTGGGGGCTACGATGGCACTCACCCGTTCCCCCGCATCAAAGGTGCCGTTCAGGTTCCAGTCCATCCAGCCTGCCAGGTTGGCATTTTGCCCGGTCAGGTTGCGCACCGACACTGATACCGTATAGCTGGGTAGTACAGAAGCGCTTGTAGTCGCTGTGATAGTAGGGAAGCTGGCCACGCCATTGTCCACATCGCCATTGGCAAAGGTAGAAGCCACCCCGGCCGGCTCGGAAGTAACCGAGGTGCCGAGCGTCAGCAGGGCTGTCCCGGAGGTGTTGTACTTGATAATATGTCGCGGACCATCGTCGGAGGCCAGCACTTTATAACTGGAAGGCGCGTCCCCGTGGTCTACGGCAATCAAAAGGGCTGTCTGCGACAAGCCAAAACTGACATTACCGCCGTTCCGCGACTTAGCCGTGATGGTTGCCCCGGCAAGGGTTGCATTGTCTGGATTTTCAATTTCCAGAATGTTCGCTACTGCCCAGTTAACGGCATAGGTACGCCCGTTAGGACCTGTACGAACCGCTCCGCTGATGGCCATTGTGCGCAGTTCTTGCGTACCCAGGATAGTAGCTCCACTTCCGGAGGTAATGTTATAGCGGTACAACTGATTACCAAATACCGTACCGACATATGCATAGCTTTCAGCAGGTGAATAATCGGCGGTATAGTATTTCGTACCGCCGGGCAAAACGGGCAACTGGATATTCCAGGACTCCGTAAATACCCCGGTCAAGGCATTAAAATTCAACTCAAATAATTTTCCACCAGGACTACCGTTGGGGAAAGAACCTGTCAACAACAAAGCTCTGGACCAACTATTATTAAATTCCATAGATCCATACCCGTTGTACGAAGTAGTACTCAGGGTACTGATCACAGGGGCGCTGAAGCTAACAGTTGCTGCAGTCGGGAATTTAACTTGAATGGCTTTAACCTGGGTCGAGTTATTTTGATAAATAACTACCCAGAATCCATCTCCTGTGCTGTTCGGGGCGTATGTGATCGCTTCTGATGCCAGTACATTAGTGCCGGTAGGGCTGGGAGCCAGGTTCTTCACCACCAGGTCGCCCAATCCGCCGTTTTGCTTTATGTCGTACTCGGCATACTGCAGGTTCCCGTTGGGAGCACCACCCACATCCGTACCAGAGTAGAAGACCAGGTAGCGGTCCGGATTTTTAAGGTGGGGCAGAATAATGACCCCCTGGGTAGCTGAGTTATTCCCAGTAATCGACCCATTCGCAGTGGCCGCACCGTTCCGGTTGTAGGTCTGGGTAGCAGACGAGTAAAAAACTAAATTCCCGTCCACATCGGTGGCAGTACAAAAGCCTTCTCCAATGCCGTTGTTCTGAGACCCAAAAGCACTAATGGTAGCAGTGGTGGATCCACTCACCCCAAAGTTCATCCGGGTATTTTGGTCAAATATCCAGTTCCTCTCCGTTGCCCTGCGCTGGGCCGGGCTGAGGTTAACCTGGGCCGACTGTCCTTGTGCAGTATCAACAGGCGCCAGGGAAAACAGCATCCACAAGCCCACCATGCCCGGAAGCAAGGCCGCCCCATCCCGGGTTCGGTCAATGGTGCGTTGGAGATTACCCCTAAATTTTAAATAAACGTTCATATGTACAATTAGATGAATTGGAAAGTAAGATTAATTGATTATCAATATTTTATAAACAACCTCAAAAAAGGGTTAATAGAATAATGTCGGATATCGGGTTCTTGGCTTACCCCGCACCCTGGGCTGCTGATCGCCCTCGGTACCAAGTCGCTGTAGAGCCGTTTGTTGTACCTGAACCCCCAAAAACGCTTGCCTGACTGTCACCCGAGGACAAGCAAGCAAGCGCAGGGTAGTCAGCAGGAACCAGAACAAGGGTGTCCAAGTGGTCGCCATTCGACGTTGAGCAGCGTCCCATTTTACACCATAAAAAATGAAGTACGAACAGGGCTCAGTTGGAGCGCTGCCATCGGTCCATTTTGCTAGTAACAGGGTAGATACAATGTTCATAAAAGTTTGACTTACTATTTTTTAGCGGAAAAATTATTCAGGACTTCCTTTATGGGAAATAGCCCTTTCTCCTTTATTTTCCGCTCAAGAATCGAATTTCTAAAGCCTGCATTCTATAAAAACAAACTGATAATATCTACTGCACAGAGCGTGCAGTGCGTTCAGCAAAGGCAAAGGTTCGGCAACTACTTCCTACTCCCTGTACACCACCATTCTTTCGTTGTATCGCTACGTCCCAGCCCCCCAGCTGGGCAACGAGGCTACTTATTTCGTGAAATAGTTTTTTGAAAAAGGAATTCAATCTTGGTTAAACAAATGCTTTATTCAGGAAAAATGGTCACTTCCTTTTACAAAAGAGCCCTCACTCCCATCTTCAAAAAAAATATGCTTAACATGATCTCTAACCGATTGTATCTTTCCGTACCAAAACCGTGTGTAGGAATTCCGAAGGAGCTAAACCGCTTTATTTTCTTTATTTAGAAACTTAATTTTGACACCAAATCCACTGCATTTAGTTTTTTGTATGGCCTACCCTATCTTTAAGGTCGCCAAGGAGCTGTTGAAATAGGTAATTACCTTCTCTTGTGGTTGCCTGGCATCAAGTAATGTACTTGCGCATCCATTTGATTGTATTTCTTTTATCTTAATCCACTCTATAAATTGCGAATTTGTGTCATCTACCCGTTTAAGTACCTTATTGCTTTGCCTGTTTCTCCCCGCACTGGTACAGGCACAAGACTACCAATCGAAGTCCATCAAGAGTGCGGATGGGCTCTCTCAAGAATACGTTACCTCTATTTTTCAAGATAAAAAAGGCTTTATCTGGTTTGGAACCTTCTATGGACTGAATCGTTACGACGGACATCAGGTAAAATCATACCTACCCAATCACCTTGGTAAATGGACCCTCAAGTCCAATATGATCAACCACATCGCGGAGGACAAACAGGGACTACTCTGGATTTCAACGGAAGACGGATTGGTCATCCTAGATCCCGCCACGGAAAAATTCGTCCACCTCGAACAATGGGTGCCTGAATACCAGGCAGGTTATGTCAAAAAAGCCATTCTCACCAGCACAGGGGAGGTTTGGTTCTACCAGAACCTTCAAGGCCAAGTACAGCTGTTCCGCCTACAACTTAATGGAGATCTAAAAGCCCTGTTCCGAAAAGGAAGCAGGCAAAACCAGGCCATTCACCTTCAACCCATCCAACTCCCTTCCCAGGTACAAGGCCCCTTGAACCTGTTCTTTAAACTAACTGCCGACAAAATTCTACTCAGCGATGCCAATGGGCTCAGCATGGAGTTATCCACCAGCCAATCGCTGTTTCGCACGGTCCAACTAGCCGATTTCGGACAGCCCTACGAGGAGGGATCCTTATTGATCGAAAACAAAGAGGAAAAAACAGGGTTTTTAGTTCGGAAAAACCACAATTACAGGGACTTCTTGCCAATGGATCTCCTGAATCCTGTCTGCCAAGATCCGGCTGGTAACCGCCTCCTGATGCCCTTTTATGAAACTAAAATCACCCAAATCTACCCAGACCAGCCCTCCTACCAACCAGTACTCCATCAAATTGATCAACCTTCCTCCTTCGCCAAACTCATTGACCGTCAAGGTACCATCTGGATGGGGACCATCGGCTACGGTGCTCGTAGAATATCTCCAAAGACCGGAGGCTGTCGGATTCTCATGCCGGGAAAAGTGATTTACACCCTGGTACCACTACAACAACCACAAGTCTGGCCAGGCTGCTTTGAACACAAATGGCTGCTTAATACCTCCAACGGAGCCATCCAGCCGGCTCCTTGGACTTCTGCTAGTAACGTCAACAAGTCGCTGGAAATCGCATCAATGGTGTCTAATCAATCCAATGACCGCTTTTTTCTCATTGAACGGCTTCCATCTGGCAAACAAATGCGGCTTCTACAATACGAGGTAGCTACCAATCAACTGAAAGACCTCCAGGTTCCCCTCGCTAATTATTCCAACTCCCCCCCTAACCTGTTGGAGGACCAATTTGGCAATATCTGGATTGCTAATGTTGGAGGTGAAATTATCCGTTGGTCCACCCAATCCAATTCCCCTACTTCCTGGAACATCAAAAACCTATTTCCATCCGAATTTTCCGAAAAAGTGCTCGCCCGTCAGATGGTCCAAGACTCCTTTCAACAAATTTGGATTGCCACCAACTACGGTTTGGTTAAAATCAGCCAAATCAACGGAGAGGCACAATTTACCGCTTGGCATAACTACTCCGAGAAAGGAACGCTTTTCAGCAACAACGGATTACTTTGTCTTTTCCCCAACCCACAATTCCCAAATCAGATATGGCTTGGTACCCTAGGGGGCGGACTTGCCCTGTTTGATGCCAACCAGGCCTCCATCAAATACTTCAGCGATCAAACTTCGCCGAGCATGCTCATTTCGGGGATGGTCCCGGATACCAACCAAAATTTATGGCTTAGCACTAGCCATGGCATCTCCTGCTTTAGCTTGCGGGTAAACGATTTTCTCAACATCCACGTACCCGAATCCATTTCAAAGGCCAACTTTAGTGCCTCCTCGGCAGTGCGTTTCCCCAACGGCGAAATTGGCTTTGGAAGCTCAGAGGGCTTGTTTATCCTCCAACCGAACGACCTGATTGCCCAAGAACAAACAGCAAAAGTCTACATCACGCAGATTAAAATCAACGGCAAACTACTTCAACCTGAATCCAGTGTCCACCAACTGCAGTTCTCGGACGATGACATACCCTCCCTCAACCTAGACCACGACGAAAACTCCATCAGCCTGACCCTCTCCGCCCCAGAAGCCCAAAACTTGTCTTCCCTTCAATACCGTTACCGAATTAGCACCCTTTCACCCAACTGGATTGGTCTGGGTAAAGAAAATACGATTAGCCTCGCAGGGATTCCTCCAGGAAGGTACCTGGTGGAGTTGCAACTCATTACCTTGGGTCATAGCGAAAACAAAGCGCCTATTTCCACCCTGGTCCTGTTGGTAAGTCCTCCTTGGTACCGTTCTTGGTACGCCTATCTAGCCTACTGCGGCCTTTTATTATTTGGCCTCGGTGGCTTTATCCAGTATGACCGTAAGCGAATTGCTCTCCGCCATGAGTCGGAACTCAGCAAGCGGGAAATGACTCGGCTCGCCTCCTTAGATCAACTCAAAAGCCGGTTTTTTGCTTACATCGCCCACGAATTCAAAACGCCGCTCACCATAATTATGGGATTGAGCGAATTGATAAAGGAGAGCACCGAATTGAACCAGCCTGCCGATTTTACCCAGCCGATTCTCCGGGAAAGCAAGCACATGCTTCGACTCATTGAAGAGATCCTGGACGTCAGTCAGTTGGAGGATGGATCCATCCAACTCCGTTTTGAACACCGCAACTTAATCGAGTTTCTCCAACAAACCTTGGATACCTACCAGCCAATGGTAGCAGGTCGTTCTATCCAACTTCTCTTTCAAACTACCGTTCCGGTACTTGAAATGGATTTTGACCCTGTGCGGTTCCGCTACATTCTGAATAACCTACTGTCCAATGCCATCCTTTACACGCCTCAAGGGGGAACCATCCAGCTCCAAATTCAGGAAGTCAGCGCCGAAACCGTAACGCTATCCCTGAGCGATACCGGACGAGGGATTGATCCCGACAAGCTACCCTTTATTTTTGACAAATATTACCGAGCTGCTCAAGAACCCGATAATACCCAACACCATGGACTCGGCCTTAGCTTTGTCCGCGAATTGCTGGCCTTAATGAGCGGAAGTATTTGGGTAGAAAGCACCCTCCAACAAGGGACCACCTTTTTTATTCAGCTACCACTGCATTCCAATAGCCTACCCAGCAAATCCACTACGCTCCAAAAAAACGACTTACCCGATGAGTTGGAGCTACCGCTCCTTGAGGAGCCCTTGCATTCTGATGCGCCCCTGCTTTTGGTTGTCGATGATAACCCCAGTATTCTGGATTACCTACGGCTCTGCCTACAACCTCACTTTAACCTGCTCTTTGCCAAAGATGGACAAGAAGGCCTAGCAATGGCCATCCAACAAATTCCAGACCTGATCCTAAGTGATGTGATGATGCCCAATATAGATGGTCTGGAAATGATTCAACAACTCAAACAAAATTCCCTGACTAGCCATATTCCCATGGTCTTGCTGAGTGCTAAATCTAGCCTCCAAGACCGACTCCAGGGCCAGCAAATTGGCGCAGATAGCTATCTGGCCAAACCCTTCCAAAAGGAAGAGCTTGTTCTCACGCTAAAAAACCTACACCTCCTTCAACAAACCTGGAAAAAACGGTACCAGCCACTTCAGACCAACCTGAATGACCTTCCCTACCAACAACCCATGCCCCCCGAGTTTGAAACGAAAAGCATCGAATCCACCGATCAGTTCGTCAAAAATCTGTATGAAGTACTGGAAGCCAACTACAGTTCAGAGTCCTTTGATATCAATCAATTATGTAAACTGCTTCACATCAGCCGAACTCAACTTTACCGTAAACTAGCCTCTGTCTCCAATCAGTCTGCCATGGAATTATTAAAAGATTTCCGACTACAAAAAGCCATGGAGCTACTAAAAAACAACCCTGAGCTTGGCACAAAAGAAGTCACCTACTTAGTTGGCTTCAAAGAACGCTCCCATTTTTCTTATAGTTTCACCAAAAAATACAACATCTCCCCTTCCGAGGTGCGAAAAAACAGCAATAATTATTAATGGTTAATGGTTAATGGTTAATGGTTAATTATTAATGGTTAAGGGTTAATGGGGCCTATCAACTAGATTAACAAGGCACCCCTAGGAACTTAACTTAGAACTACACCTGCATTCCATATTATTCAATTGGAAAACGAGCAAAACGCTCACCACCCATTTTTTATCTTTTATCTTTTCCTGTCTTCGACACTTTTTATTGTAAAAAAAAATCATAAAGCACTGTATATCATTTATTTGTGCCAAAAAACATATTTATTTTGGGTGTCCCAGACACCCAATTCCTATCTTTTGGGGTGTTTATTCGGCAAAAAGGATAGTGTTCTAAAAAGTGTGTCTAGGAACTTAACTCAGAACTACACCTGCATTCCATATTAAACAATTGGATAGCGAGCAAAACACTCACCACCCGCCCGTGATCATGAATGTCGAACGACTAAATAAAAAAATGGGCAGCAAGCAAAATGCTCACCACCCATTTTTTATCTACAATCAATCATTAACAATTAACAATTAACCATTAACCATTAACCATTAATAATTAATCATTAACCATTGATCATTATTCTCACGGATTGATCGGTCGTCGTCTCGACTTTGTAGTACAAGTTGCCTACGCCGTCTACCAACTTCCGGTCTACCGTGAATACGTTGTAGCCTTTCGCAAACTGGCCTTTCGCTGTGTACAGAATCCGGCCCAAAGCGTCGTAGATCGTCAGACGTGCTTCCGCTGCTTCTGGCAAGTGGAATCCAATCTGGGTCTTGCTTACCCATG
>Ga0315900_10012848_pt1 | contig 10238 bp, 10 predicted proteins | sample LakEriMetagenome_FD_203521 | JGI IMG/M metagenome (GOLD analysis project Ga0315900, IMG submission 203521) | Freshwater fungal communities from buoy surface, Lake Erie, Ohio, United States - Buoy 12 MA114 | ecosystem: Environmental > Aquatic > Freshwater > Lake > Lake biofilm | place: USA: Lake...
GCGGTCGAGCAGTGGCTCCAGCCCGAGCAGCGGCACCACCGAATCGAGCGTGGCCACCGGCGAGCGCGTGCGCTCGCCCGCTCGCCGCCAACCGTAGAGCAGGTTGTCGCGCACATCGAGGTGCGGAAACAGCCGTGCGTCCTGGAACACCACGCCCAGTTCGCGCCGATGCACCGGAAGGTCGACGCCCCGCTGCGAGTCGAAGAACACGGTCTCGCCCACCGCGATGCGACCGGAGTCCGGACGCAGCAGCCCGGCCACCAGGTTGACCAGCGTAGACTTGCCCGCCCCGCTCGCGCCGAAGAGCGCGGTGAGACCCGACAGCGGCAGGTCGAGCTCGGCCCGATGTTCGAACGGCCCGAGCCGCACGCGCGTGTCGATGATCAGGCGCGAGGCCTTCATCGGATCACGCACTCGCCGGCGCACACGGCGATCCGCCCCGCTCGAGGCCTCGCAGCCGCATCGACGCTGCGCGAGTTGCGCGCTGCTCGCAGGTGCCGCGCGAACGTGATCGGCCCCTGCTCCGCGGGCACGCGCGCAGGATCACGGCGGACACCGACGCCTGCACTCATGCCCGCCCCAGTTGCCGCTGCACACGGCGCGCGAGCGCCTCGGAGGCCGCCAGCGCAGCCACGGCAATGACGAGCGACAGGACCACCAGCCGCAGCGCGGCCGCGTCCCCGTCGGGCGACTGGGCGAGGCTGTAGATGGCGAGCGAGAGCGTCTGGGTCTCGCCCTGCACGTTGCCGACGAAGGTGATGGTCGCGCCGAAATCGCCCAGCGCGGCGGCGAAGGCCACGATGGCCCCGGACACGATGCCCGGCAGCATCAGCGGCAGCGTGATCGACCGGAACACGTCGAAGCGCGAGGCCCCGAGCGTGCGCGCCGCCGCCTCCAGTCCGCGATCGACCGACTCGAGCGCGAGGCGGATCGCGCGCACCATCAGCGGAAAGGCCATCACGGCCGCGGCCAGCGCAGCCCCCCAGCGGGTGAAGATGAGCCGCAGGCCGAAGGTCTCGGCCAGCCAGCCGCCCAGCGGACCGCGGGTGCCGAACAGCAGCAGCAGGAAATAGCCGATCACCACCGGCGGCAGCACCAGCGGCAGGTGCACGACGGTGTCGAGCAGCACGCGCCCGGGGAATCGCCCGCGCGCGAGCAGCCACGCCACCGCGATCGCCACGGGGAGACTGCAGGCCACCGCCACGGCCGCCACCTGCAGGCTCAGGCGCAACGCCTCGAGTTCCAGGGCGCTCAGCACGCGTCGGCCCTCGTGCCCGCAGGACCGGACGCGGCACCCCCCGGTACCCCACCGTCTCGCCTCGATGCCCCCGCACCCGTCCGGGTCGGAATCGCGGTCGGCGCGGCGGCGATCGCGACCGTGTTGCTCATTCGCGCACCCCGAAGCCGTACTGCTTCCACGCCGCAACCGCCACCGGGCTCTCGCAGAAGCGAAGAAACGCGCGCGCGGCGGGCGTGTCCTGCCGCGTGATCGCGGCGAACGGATAGCGGATCGGCGGATGGCTGTCGGCGGGGAACGTCCCCACCACCCGCACCCTGTTCGAGCCGAGGGCATCGGTGGCATACACCACCGCAGCGGCGACCTCGCCACGCTCGACGAACCCGAGCGCCACGCGCACGCTCTCGGTTCGAACCAGGCGGCGCGCCGCCGCTGGCCATGCCCCGAGGCGCTCCAGCGCCGCCTGCGCATAGCGCCCGACCGGTACGCTGGCCGGATCGCCGGTCGCCCATCGTCCGCCCGAGCCGAGCACGGCCCCGAGGTCGAAGCCGGGCCCGAGATCGACGGTCCGCACCGGGCTGGCCGCGGGCACCACCAGCACCAGCCGGTTGCCGAGCAGGCTGCGCCGGGACTCCGGCACGATCAGCCCGCGCTGCTGCAGCCAGTCCATCCAGGCCTCGTCGGCGCTGGCGTAGACCCCGGCCGGGGCTCCCTGCTCGATCTGCCGGGCCAGCGTGCCCGAGGCTGCGAAGGAGAAACGGACGGCACCACCGCCCTGCTGCGCGTACAGGCGAGCGATCGCCTCCATGGCCGGCTGCAGGCTGGCGGCGGCGAAGACGGTCGGCGAGTCGCCCGGTGCCGCCGGACGCATGCCGTGCGTCGGCCACGGCAGCAGCGCGACCGCGGCCGGCAGGCCGGCCCCCAGGGCCACCAGAGTCCTTCTGCGCATGGCGTGGAGCACCCTCTGCTGTATACGCGAGAATATACGATGCTATATCGCTGCGTATACAGGAAGGCGCCCGTGCTCGAGGGAACGAGCGCTCCAGCCGCCGCCCCGCCACGCGCGGGTGCAAGGGCGACGGTGCGCTCCGCCGTCCCCGCCCGGCCCGGGCATGACCGTACCGCAGGGACCCGCGCGATGCGGCCGATTCGCACCCACTGGCGCCCGGCCGCGCCCCGGATGCGCCCGGACGCGGCCGCATCGCCGGGCCACGCCTAGCGCGAGAGGATCTCCAGCACCTCGCGCAGTCCCGCCACCACGCCGACCGACGCGGGCGCCCCCGCGGCAGCCGAAGGGGACGCGGGCGATGGCGATGGCGACGGCTCGACCGCGCTCGCCTCGGGCTCGTCGGCGGCGCCGAGCGCCTGCGCCTCGAGCCGGTTGCGCGCGCCGACGATGGTGAAGCCCTGCTCGTAGAGCAGTTCGCGGATGCGGCGGATCAGCAGCACCTCATGGTGCTGGTAATAGCGCCGGTTGCCGCGCCGCTTGACCGGCTTGAGTTGCGTGAACTCCTGCTCCCAGTAGCGCAGCACGTGCGACTTCACGCCGCAAAGCTCGCTGACCTCACCGATCGTGAAGTAGCGCTTCGCAGGGATCGGGGGCAGCGCCACGCGGGCGCGCAGATCACTGGCCCGGCTCTCGTCCGCCATCGTGTGACTGCTCGACCATCGCCTTCAGCTTCTGGCTCGCGTGGAACGTGACCACGCGGCGGGCGGTGATCGGGATCTCCTCGCCTGTCTTGGGGTTGCGACCCGGGCGCTGCGGCTTGTCGCGGAGGTGGAAGTTGCCGAACCCCGACAACTTGACCCCCTCGCCCCGCTGCAGCGCCGTGCGCACCTCTTCGAAGAAGGACTCGACCATGTCCTTCGCTTCGCGCTTGTTGAGACCTACACGCTCGAACAGCAGTTCGGCGAGTTCGGCCTTGGTGAGTGTCCTGCGCTCGGTGGACGCTGGATCGGTCACCGGGAAGTCACTGTTGCCGGAGTCTTCCATCGTGCCTGTCCGAGATCAGTGCGACCACCCGTTCGAGGGTCGCCTCGACATCCGCGTCCGTTAGAGTCTTTCGAGTATCTTGAAGTAACACTCGGAAAGCAAGGCTTTTTTTGCCTTCGCCAACCCCCGCTCCCTGATACAGATCGAACGGCTCGAACGCCTGGACGTACGGCAGTCCAGCCCCCTTGACCGTTTCGCAAAGCGTCATTGCCGGGACATCCTTGTCCACGACGATCGCGAGATCCCGGCGAACCGCCGGGAAGCGCGAGACCTCGGTGGCCGACGGGAGCACACCCTCGGCCAGCGCCAGCCAGTCGATCTCGAACACCACGGTCGCGCGACCGAGTTCGTAGGCCTGCTGCCAGCGGGGATGCAATTCCCCGATCCAGCCCACGATCCGACCGTCGAGCATCACCCGCGCCGAGCGCCCCGGGTGCAGCGCCGGGTGGGCCGCCGCCTCGAACCGTGCCTCGCGCGGCGCCAGAAGGGCCTCGAGGTCGGCCTTCAGATCGAAGAAGTCGACCGGCCGCGGACGCACGCCCCACTGCTCCGGGTCGGCATCCCCGCAGGCGATCGCCGCGAGGCGCAACGGCTGGTCGATGCCGGCCACCGCCAGCGGACCGTCGGCGACGCCCGGATCGCGCAGGAACACGCGACCCAGCTCGAACAGGCGGACCCGCGACTGTCGACGGTTCAGGTTGTGCTGCACGCTCGCCACCAGGCCGCCGATCAGCGAGGTGCGCATCACCGCGAGCTGGCTTGCGATCGGGTTGCGCAACGCGATCGGTGCCCGACCGCCCGGCTGCTCGGCGCCGCAGAAGTCGCGCTCCCAGCGCGGGTCGACGAAACTGAAGTTGACCGCCTCGTGGAAGTCGCGACCGGCCATCGCCTCGCGCACCGCGAGCGGACTGCGCTGGGCCTCCGGTCGCGCCTGCATCCACGCGGCGGTGGCCGGCGGCAGCGCGGGCAGCCGGTCGAAACCGTGTACGCGCACCACCTCCTCGATCAGGTCTTCCTCGATCGCGAGATCGAAGCGGTGCGCCGGCGGGGTCACGTCGAACACCACCTGCTCGCCCTCGCCGCGCAGCGCGTGCGCGAACCCCAGGCGGGTGAAGATGCCCGCGACCTCGTCGGCGCCGAAGGCGACGCCGGCCACCCGCGCGCAGCGGGCGAGCCGCATGCCGACCGGCGCGCGCGAGGGCTGTTCGAACACCTGGTCGTCGACCGGCCCGGCCGCCCCGCCGCAGATGTCGAGCACCAGCCGGGTGATGCGCTCGAGCGCATGGACGGTGGCGGAGAAGTCCACGCCGCGCTCGAAGCGATGCCCCGCCTCGGTGGTGAAGTTGAGTCGGCGCGCGCGACCGGCGATCGCCGCCGGCCACCAGAAGGCCGACTCGACGTAGATGTCCTGCGTGTCGAGCGACACCGCGCTGGCGGCACCGCCCATCACCCCGGCCAGGGACTCGGGGCGCGCGCCATCGCAGATCACGCCGTACCACGGCCCCACCTCGACCGTGCTGCCGTTGAGCAGCGCGACCTGCTCGCCCTCGCGCGCCCAGCGCACCTCGAGGTGGCCGGACTCGATGCGGGAGAGGTCGAAGACATGGGTGGGTTGGCCGAGTTCGAGCATCACGTAGTTCGAGATGTCGACCAGCGCCGAGATCGAGCGCTGCCCGGACCGTTCCAGTCGCTGCACCATCCAGTCGGGCGTGCGCGCGCGTGAGTTGACCCCGCGGATCACGCGGCCGGCGAATCGACCGCACAGGTCGCGCGCGCCGGCGTCCACCTTCACCGGCAGGCGATCGGCGATCGTCGCGGCGACGGGGCGCGAGTCGGGTGCGGTGAGCGAAGCCCCGGTCAGGGCTGCGACCTCGCGCGCCACGCCCAGCAGGCTGAGGCAGTCGGCGCGATTGGGCGTGAGCTTGAGCAGCAGCAGCGTGTCATCGTGCGCGAGCGCCTCGCGCAGCGGCGTGCCCGGCACCAGCGCGCCGTCGAGGGCGAGCAGCCCTTCGGAGGATTCGGCCAGACCCAGTTCCTGGGCCGAGCAGAGCATGCCGTGGCTCTGCACGCCACGCACGGCAGCGAGCCCGATGTCCTTGCCCGGCAGCTTCGCGCCGACGGTGGCGCAGGGCACGGTCATGCCGGCGGCGACATCGGGCGAGCCGCAGACGATGGTGAGCGGCTGCGCGCCCCCCGCGTCCACGCGACACACCCGCAGGCGATCGGAATCCGGATGAGGGGCGACCTCGAGCACGCGCGCGACCACCACGCCCGAGGTGGGAGGGGCTGCAGGACGGGTCTCCTCGACCTCGAGCCCCGACATGGTGAGCAGGTGCGCGAGCGCCTCGGAGTCGAGCTGCGGATCGACGAAGGTGCGCAGCCAGCGTTCGGAGAAGAGCATGCGGGCCTCGGACTCAGTCGCGGAACTGCTGCAGGAAGCGCAGGTCGTTCTCGAAGAACTGGCGCAGGTCGCCCACGCCATAGCGCAGCATGGTCAGCCGCTCGAGACCGCTGCCGAAGGCAAAGCCGATCCAGCGCTCGGGGTCGAGTCCGAAGTTGCGGATCACGGTCGGGTGCACCTGACCCGCGCCGGAGATCTCGAGCCAGCGCCCCTTGAGCGGGCCGCGGGTGAAGGCCATGTCGACCTCGGCCGAGGGCTCGGTGAAGGGGAAGAACGAGGGGCGGAATCGCACCTGCAGTTCGTCCGTCTCGAAGAAGCGACGCAGGAAATCGGTGTACACGCCCTTCAGGTGCGCGAAGCTGATGTGCTCGTCGATCCACAGGCCTTCGACCTGATGGAACATCGGCGAGTGCGTGGCGTCGGAGTCCACCCGATAGGTGCGCCCCGGGGCAATCACGCGAATCGGCGGGGTGTGGCTGCGCGCATAGCGCACCTGCATCGGCGAGGTGTGCGTGCGCAGCAGCAGCGGCAGCCCGGCGCCGTCCTCACCCTCGACGTAGAAGGTGTCCTGCATCGAGCGCGCAGGATGGTTCTCGGGGTTGTTGAGCGCGGTGAAGTTGTGCCAGTCGGTCTCGATCTCGGGCCCGTCGGCCACGTCGAACCCGATCGAGCGAAAGATCGCCTCCACCCGATGCAGCGTACGCATCACCGGGTGCAGCGTGCCCCGCGCACGCCCGCGCCCCGGCAGCGTGACGTCCACCGTCTCCTGCGCGAGACGCGCTTCGAGCGCGGCATTCGCGATCGCCTCGCGCCGCGCCTGGAGCGCCTCTTCGATGCGCGCCTTGGCCAAGTTGATGGCTGCGCCGGCCTCGCGTCGCGCGTCGGGCTCGAGCGAGCCCAGCGACTTCAGCATCGCGGTGAGCGTGCCGGACTTTCCGGTGAAGCGCGCCTTCTCCTGCTCGAGGCGAGGAGCATCGGCGGCCGCGGCAAAGGCGGCCAGCGCGTCGTCGACGATGCGGTCGAGGTCGGCTTGCATGGGTCGTGACGCCGGGACAGGCGGGCTGCCAAGGCAGCCGACCCGCAGCCGGACTCGCGTTCGGGCAGTGCGCGGCCGCTGCCCGGTCGGCGCGCCGGCGGTGGCGCGAGGGCGCCGCCGCCGGGTGCTTCAGGTCAGGAGGCCTTCGGATGCGTGGCCGGCAGGGCGCCACGCGCCTGCTCGACCAGCTTCGCGAACGCTGCCTTGTCCACCACGGCCAGGTCGGCCAGCACCTTGCGGTCCATCTCGACCGAGGCGTGCCGCAGGCCGTTCATGAACGCGCTGTAGGTGAGACCACACTCGCGGGCCGCCGCGTTGATACGGGCGATCCACAGGGCTCGGAACTGGCGCTTGCGCTGGCGACGGTCGCGGTAGGCGTACTGCCCCGCCTTCATCACCGCCTCTTTGGCGATGCGATAGACGCTGTTGCGGCGGCCGCGGAAACCCTTGGCCAGTTCGAGGACTTTCTTGTGACGTGCGCGGGCGGTTACGCCGCGTTTGACTCGAGGCATGGCGTGGGCTCCTTATGCGTACGGCAGCATCGCGCGAACGGAGTTCTCGTTCGTCGCATCGATGGTGAGAGTGCCGCGCAGACCCCGCTTGCGCTTGGTCGTCTTCTTGGTGAGGATATGGCGCAGGAAGGCCTTGCTGCGCTTGATGCTGCCGCTGCCGCGTGCCTTGAACCGCTTGGCAGCGCCCTTCTTCGTCTTCATCTTCGGCATGATGGGTTTCTTCTAGACTGGCGGCGGGCGGACTGCGAAACCGCAGACACTTCGGGAGCCTGCCAACCACTTGTAGTCCCGCCGGCTTGCGCCGCCGGGCGTTCCCCGGCCGGGCCGCAAGGCCCGCCGGGAAGAGTCGGGCGCCCCACCTTGCGGCGGCACGCCCGGCATTCGGTGCGCCCCCCGCGACGACCGGGGCCGCACGCGGGAGGATGCTCAGTTCTTCTTCTTCGGCGCGATGACCATGATCATCTGGCGCCCTTCGAGCTTGGGAAACTGCTCGACCACACCCAGTTCGGCCAGGTCGGCCTGTACGCGCTGGAGAAGCTTGATGCCGAACTCTTGGTGGGCCATCTCCCGGCCGCGGAAGCGCAGCGTGATCTTGGCCTTGTCACCCTCGGTGAGGAAACGGTTGAGGTTGCGCAGCTTGATCTGGTAGTCGGCGTCGTCGGTGCCGGGGCGGAACTTCACCTCCTTCACCTGGACCTGCTTCTGCTTGAGCTTCGCCTCGTGGCGGCGCTTGCTCTCGGCGTACTTGAACTTGCCGAAGTCCATCAGGCGGCACACCGGCGGCTGCGCGGTGGGCGCGATCTCGACGAGATCGACTTCCGCTTCCTCCGCCATCGCCATCGCTCGCGCGAGCGACATGATGCCCAGCTGCTGCGACTCGATCCCGACCAGCCGCACCTCGGGCGCGGTGATCTCCCCGTTGATCCGTGCTTCCTTCTCCTGAGCGATGCCTGCACCTCGTTCGGTTGTTCAATGAAAAGGCGCCAGTACGATCCGGACGGACCGTCCGACGCCGCCCTCAGCCGGCCTGCGCCGACGGGGCCCCCTTGCGCGCGATCTCCTCGCGGAGCATCGCGAGAAGCGCGTCCACAGCCACGGTGCCGAGGTCGCGATTTCCGCGCGCGCGCACCGCAACGGTGCCCGCAGCCACTTCCTTGTCGCCGACCACCAGCTGGTAAGGCACCTTGTTGAGGCTATGTTCTCGAATCTTATAGGTAATTTTCTCGTTCCTCAAGTCGGCCTCGGCGCGTACACCCGCCGCCCGCAGCCGGGCCAGGAGATCCGAAGCGTAAGCCGCCTGACCTTCGCTGATGGTCAGCACCACCGCCTGCACCGGCGAGAGCCACATCGGCATCGCCCCGGCGTGGTTCTCGATCAGGATGCCGATGAAGCGCTCGAGCGAGCCCAGCACGGCCCGGTGCAGCATCACCGGGACCTTGCGGGTGTTGTCCTCGGCCACGTACTCGGCGCCCAGCCGCCCGGGCAGCGCGAAGTCGAGCTGCAGGGTGCCGCACTGCCACACCCGGCCGATCGAGTCCTTCAGCGAGAACTCGATCTTCGGGCCGTAGAAGGCGCCCTCGCCCGGGTTGGGCTCCCAGGCCAGGCCCTTGGCGTCCAGCGCCGCGGCCAGCGCCTGCTCGGCCCGGTCCCAGGCCTCGTCCGAGCCGATGCGCTTGGCCGGCCGGGTGGAGAGCTTGACCAGGATGTCGGTGAATCCGAAGTCGGCATACACCCGCTGCAGCAGGTCGATGAAACGGCCCGCCTCGGGCTGGACCTGCTCGTCGGTGCAGAAGATGTGGGCGTCGTCCTGCACGAAACCGCGCACCCGCATCAGCCCGTGCAGCGCGCCCGAGGGCTCGTTGCGATGGCAGGAGCCGAACTCGGCCAGCCGCAGCGGCAGTTCGCGGTAGCTGCGCAGGCCGTGGTTGAAGATCTGCACATGCCCCGGACAGTTCATCGGCTTGACCGCGTAGTCGCGGCTCTCCGATTCGGTCGTGAACATGTTTTCGCGATAGTTTTCCCAGTGCCCGGAGCGCTCCCAGAGCACCCGGTCCATCACCAGTGGCGTACGTACCTCCCGGTAGCCGTCGGCATCGAGTTGCGCGCGCATGTACTGCTCGATTTCCTGCCAGATGGTCCAGCCGCGCGGGTGCCAGAACACCATGCCCGGCGCCTCGTCCTGCATGTGGAACAGGTCCAGCTGGCGACCGATGCGGCGGTGGTCGCGCTTCTCGGCTTCCTCGATCTGGTGCAGCCAGGCGTCCTGGTCCTCTTTTCGCGCCCAGGCCGTGCCGTAGATGCGCTGGAGCATCTCGTTCTTCGAGTCGCCGCGCCAGTAGGCGCCGGCCACCTTCATCAGCTTGAACACCTTCAGCCGCCCGGTGGAGGGCACGTGCGGCCCGCGGCACAGGTCGACGAAGTCGCCCTCGCGGTAGAGCGAGATCGGCTCGTTGGACGGGATCGAGGCGATGATCTCGGCCTTGTAGTGTTCGCCCAGCCCCTTGAAGAAGGCCACGGCCTCGTCGCGCGGCATCACCTCGCGCGAGACCGGGATGTCGCGCTTCGCGAGCTCGGCCATGCGCTTCTCGATGGCGACGAGATCCTCGGGCGTGAACGGCCGCTTCATCGAGAAGTCGTAGTAGAACCCGTTGTCGATGACCGGGCCGATGGTGACCTGCGCCTCGGGGAACAGCTCCTTCACCGCATACGCCAGCAGGTGCGCGGTGGAGTGGCGGATGATCTCCAGCCCGTCGGCGTCGCGATCGGTCACGATGGCGAGCGACGCATCGGCCTCGATGCGGTGAGAGGTGTCCACCAGCCGCCCGTCGACCCGCCCGGCGAGCGCGGCGCGCGCGAGTCCCGCCCCGATCGACTGGGCGACCTCGGCCACGGTCACCGGCGCATCGAAGTGGCGGATGGAACCGTCAGGCAGGCGGATGTCGGGCATGGCGAGGTCTCGGCGAGGGCAGGATCCCGCCGCCCCGGGCCCCGGCGGGCCGCTGCGCCGCCGGGCGACCCCCGCGGCCGGCGAGGGCCTGCGATACGGGAAACGGACGGGC
>Ga0315900_10012850_pt1 | contig 10238 bp, 8 predicted proteins | sample LakEriMetagenome_FD_203521 | JGI IMG/M metagenome (GOLD analysis project Ga0315900, IMG submission 203521) | Freshwater fungal communities from buoy surface, Lake Erie, Ohio, United States - Buoy 12 MA114 | ecosystem: Environmental > Aquatic > Freshwater > Lake > Lake biofilm | place: USA: Lake...
CCGTACCTGTGCCCGGCGCACATCTGGACAATTGGCTACGGTCATGTGCTGTATCAGGAGCAGATTCGCCTGCCGATGATGCGCACCGAAGACAAGCCAGCGCCGATGATTCGCAAAGAAATGCCGCTCAAACCGGAGGACAGCCGTGTCTGGACAAAGAAAGAAACCGACGACCTATTCTCAGCGGACGTCGCGTCTTTTGAACGTGGTGTTCTTCGACTTATTCCCAATTGTGCTGGCCATCAAGGCCGGTTTGACGCTTTGGTCAGTTTTGCATTCAATGTAGGCCTTGGGAATCTCCAGCGTTCGACCATCCGGATCAAGGCAAACCGAGGGGAGTGGGAAGCCGCGGCAGATGCCTTCTTGCTCTGGAACAAGGGTGGGGGTAAAGTGCTGCCAGGGCTGGACAAGCGCCGCAAAGACGAAAGGGCCCTTTTCCTATCATGAGCACGGCAAAGAAGACAGACCCGGCAAAATGGGACAGGATCGTCTCCCAGGTCAAAGCCAGCGGGAAAGGCGGCTCTCCTGGGCAATGGAGCGCCAGGAAGGCCCAGCTTGCCACGCAGAAGTACAAATCTTCTGGGGGGGGTTACAAAGGCCCCAAGAAGGCGGATAATTCGCTCTCACAGTGGACGAAAGAGGACTGGGGAACGAAGTCTGGAAAGCCGTCCACGCAGGGATCCCAAGCAACCGGCGAGCGGTATCTGCCCAAAAAGGCACGAGAGAAGTTAACACCTTCTGAATACGCGGCAACAACGCGAGCCAAAAGAGAAGGCATGCGACAGGGCAAGCAATTTGTCCCGCAGCCAGAATCTATCAAGAAGAAGGTGTGGTGATGACCGTAGCCGCAGTCATGACATACGACAGCTTGGTCGAGGACATCCAGTCGTATCTGGAGCGTACCGATCAGGCCACCCTTGACAAGATCCCCCAGTTCATCATGCTGGCGGAGCAGATTATTGCCGCCGATCTGAAGTTCCTTGGCAATCTGCAAGTGGTCACCAGCCAGATGGTGCAGGGCGAAAACGTGATCGCCAAGCCTGCAAGGTGGAGAAAAACTGTCTCCATGAACGTCACGGTCGACGGCAAGCGCCAGCCCGTGCTCATTCGCGCCTACGAGTACATCCGAGAGTATTGGCCGGACCCCGCTCAGGAGGCGGCCCCGAAGTTCTTCTGCGACTACGACTACGAGCACTGGCTGATCGGCCCGACGCCTGACGTTGCGTACAACTACGAGGTGCTGTACTACGAGCGCGTGCAGCCTCTTGACTCAGCGAACCAGTCCAACTGGTTCACGCAGTATGCCCCCCAGGCGCTGCTTTATGGCTCCCTGCTCCAGGCCATGCCGTTCCTCAAGAACGACGAGCGCATGCCAATGTGGCAGGGCAACTACGACCGCATCATCCAAGTCCTGAAGGAAGAGAACATCACCAGGGTGGCTGACCGTCAGGCGATTGTGAGGGATTCATGAGCTTTACCAGCCCTTTCACCGGTCAGGTGATCCAGCCGACGGACGTATCGTTCCGTGCCATTACCCTGAGCGTCACCACGACCCTGTCCTGGCCGATCAACGGCAGCGACACGGACAATGCTGCCGCCAGGATCATGAACGTCTCGGCCACGGCGGGCAGCCTGCTGCTCAAGATGCCGCCGGCCAATCAGGCATCTGTCGGTCAAGACGCGCTGATCCGCAACGTCGGTGCTACCACCTTCACGGTGGCCGACTACAACGGCAACACCATCGTTGCTGTGGCTTCTGGCGAGGCCAAGTACATCTACATCACCAGCAACGCCACTGAATCGGGCACCTGGGGGGTCATTTCCTTTGGCGTGGGAAGCTCAAGCGCAGATGCTTCGACCCTGGCAGGGTATGGCCTCAAGGCTCTGTCTACGACCCTCAATCAGTCCCATACGGTTCAGACGTTCTCGTCCAATTACACGGCTGTGGCCTCTGATCGGGCTGCCTCCTACGTTTGGACGGGCGGATCTGGAACCTTGAGCCTGACGGGTGCATCGACCCTTGGAAACGACTGGTTCCTGATGATCCGCAACAGCGGAACCGGGGCCTTGGCTGTCAGCCCGGCTTCGGGCTTGATCAACGGCCTTGCGAGCATTTCCTTGCAGCCGTCTGATTCGGCCTTCATCGTCTGCTCTGGAAGCGCCTTCTACACGGTCGGTCTGGGTCGCAGCACGCAGTTCAACTTCACGCAGTTGACCAAGGCGGTTGTTTCTGGCTCGTACACCCTGACCTCGTCTGAAGCATCCAACGTGGTGCAGAAGTACACCGGCACGCTGTCTGGCAACGTGACGGTCACCCTGCCGCAGACGGTTCAGGTTTACTACATCACCAATCAGACCGATGGCGGTGGATCCGGGTATCAGATCACGTTCACCACCGGCTCTGGTGGCGCAACGGCGACCGTTCCCGCCGGCCAGCAGGTTATCTTGCTGTGCGACTCCGTCAACCTGCTCAACGCCTCAACGATTGCCGCTGGTGCTGTCAATTTGTCTTTGGTTGATGGCTCTGTGGGTGCCCCGTCGCTCAACTTCGCAAGCGAGACATCGACCGGCATTTATCGCCCAGGCTCTGGCGAGTTTGGCATCGCCGTGCTGGGTGCGAAGTATTTTGGTTTGACGACCAACGGCTTGTCGATTACCGGCACGGGCATCTTCAGCGGCGGCGTTCAAGGCGGGGCGTTCTAAATGACGCAGAAGGTTTTCTCGCTCGACACGCAGGCTGGAATCCAGCGTGACGGTACCGTTTACGACAAGGTTTTCTACAACGATGGTCAGTGGGTGCGCTTTCAGCGTGGCCGCCCCAGGAAGATCGGCGGCTACCGAGTCATCTCTGACGGCCTGAGCGGGCCTTCTCGCGGCATCTGGGTCAACTCTCAAGACTCGTTCAATTCCATCTTCAGCGGGTACAGCGACGGCCTGCAAGTGCTGGTCATCGACGACAACGGCATCGGTGCCGGCGTGACCAATTTCACGCTGTCCAACTTTACCGCGTCCCCACTGAACCTTTGGCAGTTCGACGGCTTTTACGATGTCACTGGGTCTGGCCTGCAAACGATTGTTGCCCACCCTGGGAAGAATCTTGTTGCGATTGACAGCACCGCCAACACCCCTGTTTTGGCCGGGAACATCAACGGCTCGACCATGTCCAAGGTCGGCGTTTTTACCGACTCGGCAACCACCGTAAGCGGCAACAACGTCATCACCCTGGCCGCAGCAAATCCTTTTGTCGGTGCTGGGCAGACTGTGACCGGTGCGGGCATCCCTGCCAACACTACCGTGGTGTCTGTATCGACGACCAGCGTGACGATCTCCAACAACGCTACGGCTTCGGCTACGGTGACTGTCACGTTCGACAACAACATCTCCGTCTCCGGCGGCGTGGTGTCCCTGCACCCGTACCTGTTCGTGTACGGCAACAACGGCCTGATCCAAAATTGCTCTGCCGGCAACTTGGATGACTGGGTCTCTGCTGACGCCAATGCGAACAACGTGGCCACCGGAAAGATCGTCCAGGGGCTACCCGTCAGGGGTGGCTCTAACGCGCCTTCTGGGCTGTTTTGGAGCCTTGACAGCCTCATCCGCGTGTCGTTCATCGGCGGCACGGGAACCCCTCCCCAATACTGGCGCTATGACATCATCAGCAGCCAGTCCTCAATCTTGTCGTCCCAGTCGGCCATCGAGTACGACGGGATCTACTACTGGTGCGGTGTTGACCGGTTCCTTCTCTACAACGGTGTGGTCAAGGAAATCCCGAACAGCATGAACCAGAACTACTTCTTCGACAACCTGAACTACTCCCAGCGCCAGAAGGTCTGGGTGACCAAGGTACCCAGGTACGGAGAGATCTGGTGGTTCTACCCTCGCGGGGACGCAACCGAATGCACCGACGCAATCATCTACAACGTGCGCGAGAACGTCTGGTATGACGCCGGGCAGGCCCTTGGTGCCCGTCGGTCTGCCGGGTACTTCTCCCAGGTGTTTGCGTTCCCCATCGCGGCCAACTGGGATGCCAGCGAGGCCGAAGCCGTTTTTGTGGACAACTTCAACGAGGTTTCGGGCAGCGAGTTTTTGTACCTTGACACCTACAACACGCAGGCCGCCATAAATCAAGTCATCTCCGGATCGAACATCCCGACCGGCACGACCGTTGTTGCCATTACGTCGAGCAACATCATGACCCTCGGTACGATCACCCCTGGGTCTGGATATGTGGATGCCGTCTACACCAACGTGCCCTTTACTGGTGGCTCTGGGATGGGCGCAAAGGCGACGATTTCTGTCGTCGGTGGTCAGGTGACGACGGTGACGGTTACGGATCGCGGGGCAGGATATGAGATCGGCGACATCCTGAGCGCGAGCAACACCAACCTGGGTGGATCCGGCTCTGGATTCGCAGTTCCCGTGTCGGCGATTTATGCCCAGGCCATTGAGATGTCTGCCGCGGCCACTGCAAGCGGAACGGCCTCATTGACGTTTTCGACTCCCGCCGGGCTGGTTCGTTTGTACCAGCACGAGATCGGAACCGACGATGTCGAGGGCCAAAACGTGTCGGCCATCCGCAGCTACTTCGAGACCAGCGACCTGAGCTTGACCGCCGGGGGCCCGTCTCAGCCTGCCGCTGAAGGTATAAACCGCTGGCTCAGGATTGAGCGGATTGAGCCCGACTTCTTGCAAGAAGGCGAGATGTCGGTGATCGTGACCGGACGGCCTTTTGCTCAAGGGGAGGACAAGGAGTCTGACCCGTACGTTTTTGGCCCGAACACCGGCAAGATCGATATGCGTGAGCAGCGCCGAGAGTTGCGCCTGCGGTTCATCTCTGACGTGGCCGGCGGGAACTATCAACTGGGCAGATTGCTCCTGAACGCCGAGGTGGGCGACGTGAGGCCATATGGCCCTTAATCCGGCTCAGGTCTATGACCCCAGGTATCACACTTTTGAGTCGTGGGCCTGCCTCATGGTCGAGTTGTATGCGGCGCAGCAGCTTTCGATCCCTGACGCAACCACCGACTGGAAGAAGTGGGGCAACGGCCTTGGCGCGATTGACGTGTTCTCCAACGAGGCGATCCCGATGACGGACGACTTCGACAATTGGTATGACTGGGCCCAGGCCCTGGTTTCGGCGGTGAACCCTGCGGTGCAAACAACCTGACGGCAACTGACATGGAATACCAGACAGAGGATCAGGAAGTCCAAGAGGCGAACAGAATCGCCATTGAGTATTTCCGCGGGATCACGAAAACGGAGGAAGAGGCTCAGGAGATGATGGGCAGGCTGGCCCGCGTCCTACAGGACGATGGTGCAAAGCTCGTCCATCTCGGAAATGTTTTGTTCCTGATTTTGGTCAGGAGCGAGGGTGTAGTTGAAGTCCATACCATCGGCGAAGAGAAGCGGCCACGGGACATGGCCAATGATTTCTTGGAGTTGTCCAAGTACCTCAAGAACATCGGCGTGAAGACCGCCTACACCTATGCCGAAGACGAGCGGTTCAAGAAGTTGGCCAAAATGATTGATCTGCCGATCAAGCAGTACAAGGCCGACTACGAGGGCATGAAACTTAACGTGTTTGTGGTGGAGCTATAAATGCCAGCAGCCGTAGTAATGGTAGGTCTCGGTGCCTCTGGGGCACTGACCGCTATTGGCGGTAGTATTGCCACCGCAATCGGCGCATCAAGCCTCGTCGGTACGGCTGCGGCTACCGCAATCGGGGCTGGCGTCGTATCCGGTGGCCTTACGGCGGTTCAGGGCGGTGATGCAAGCGATGTCTTGAAGTCTGCCGTTCTGGGCGGTATATCTTCATATGCCGGGGCCTCCATTGCGTCGTCTGTCGCGTCATCCGTTTCTGAATCCATTCTGAGCAGCGGCACCGAGAGCCTTGTCAGCAAGTCGGTTGCGGATGCTATGGGCCGTGTTGCCGGTCAGGCAGCCAGCGGAGCAGTTGTTTCTGGCGCATCTGCTCTGTTGACCGGCCAAGATCCGGTTGATGCGCTGCTTACTGGTGGCCTTACTGGAGCCCTGTCATCCGGCTTGATGGAGACTATCAATTACGCCGTTCAAGACGTGCCCGGATTTGGCCCTCCTGCAAACGCAATGGAGGCCGCGGCGCAGCGGGCGGCAAAGACTGCACTGGCCACGACAATTCTTTCTGGCGGCAACGTAGAGAGCGTTGCACCAGCCGTTTTGAACTCGTTCATCGGTTCTGGCGCAGAGGCGATGGCCAGGGGAATGCGCGATCTTGGCTCGACCACCCAGACCGCAAATGATGAATACAAGGCTGCCCGAGCAGAATTTTCGGATGTCCTGTCTCAGCAGGAAAAACTGGTTGCGGAGTACAACCAAGGCATAAAGCCGCTGCAAGATCAGTACGCTGAAATCCAAGACCTGTCGAAGCAGTACGAGGATCTGGCCAACAAATACAACAACTACGATTCTTTGTTTGCAGGCGGCGTTGATCAGGACGGCAATACTGCGCCAGTAAAAGCCGATCTTTACAACGAAGCAATTGCTCTTGACAGCAATATCGCCAAAATTTTTGAAAGCTATCAGAATCGAGAAGAAGTAGTTCTTGCGTCTCTTGCTCCATTGAAGGATCAGATTACTGCTTTGCAAGACAGAATACCTGATCTGCAAACCAATTTTCAGGAGAAGGAATCCAACCTCACAAAGGCCATTGATGCATTCAATGCCGCAGAGGCTGAGAACGCTGAGATTGCGAAGAAGACACTTGGGGATATCACCACCGCAAGCGAACGCTACAGGGAAAAGTTTGGCGAAGACCCGACACAAGAAATCCTGGGCAAATATATTTCCAGCGGAGATATATTGGATGCGGTTGACTTTGACATTTACAAGTCCGATCTGAACCCGCAGCAGCGTGCTGCCGCAGAATGGCAACGCTACCTTGAGAGCCTGGAAAACAAGCCGGCAGAATTAAATCTGCCCGGATCAACGATTGATGTCGGAGAGTACTGGAACGAGTACAACCAGAACCTCAAGCGCATCATGGATGAGGGCGGGTACACCAGCCAGTGGCAGGGTATCAATGGGGACCGCGTCTTTGTCAACGACGACGGGACGGCCATCGGTATCAACCCAGAAGGCAGGACATATTCGCTGTCTGAGTCCCAGGTTGAGGAGATGGTTGAAAACGCCCTCCTGAACACTCAGGAGTCGGGCTACTTTTCCGCAACCGGTGGCACGGATACAGCCCCAGGCGGGTACAACCGATGCGGCAACGGGTTCCATTGGGACGAAGCCCGTCAGATGTGCATTCCGGACTCTGACGAGCAAAAGGAGTCGCAGGAGTGCCCTGACGGGTTTGTCTTCGACCTCAGCACTCAGTCTTGCGTCCCTGTAGGCTCCTCGCCCAGCAGGGGAGGTAGTGGCCAGTTGATGCCTTCCGCCGGCAATTTTGCCGGTGCAGCAAGCGCACTCAATTTCCTGTTTGGCCCCCAGTCGTCAGGCTCTATTCCTGCGTCAACTGCTGACAAGCCGATGCAAAAATCGGGGTTGCCGATATATGGAAAAATGGATAAATTTGAAGGGCCTTTGGAAGATTTTCTTGAAATGGTTTCCGAGGGATCGTATGTCAATGAACCGGCTCAACAGCCGCAGCAGGCAAACAACATGAACATGCCAATACAACCAGACCGCCTTGATCAGCCCTTCGGGTATTTCAATTACGGTCAAGAGCCCAACATCGATAACACCCTGGCTTCATACGACCAGAGCCCTCAGAATTTCGCTCAGGCCAATTATTTTGGGCAGCAGATGCAGGCCAAGGCGGGTGGCCTTGCAACGCCTCTGATGGCCGCAGGGGGCACAACTCGATACGGCAAGTATGCCGGTGGTGGCCTGAACGTCATCGAGCATGCTGGCAAGCAGCGCCTGGACTTCCGCGAGGGTGCTGCGGTGACCGGGGAGGGTGACGGCCAATCGGACGACATCCCGGCCATGCTTGCAGACGGCGAATTTGTCTTCCCGGCTGACGTTGTTGCTGCTCTCGGAAATGGCTCAACCAAGGCCGGAAGCGATAAACTCTACGACATGATGCACGCGATCAGGGCGCATCACAGAACGGGCGATCCAGAAGACCTTCCACCGCCGGCCAAGAAGTCGCCGCTGGACTACCTCAAGAAACCCAGCAAAGCAAGGGGATAAGCATGTCACTCACTCAAGGCTCTCCGCTCCCAGACGTCAAAACGACGACGATCACTTCTGATCGGGCCCCTGATTACTACAAGGACTACCTGACGACCCTGAGCCAAGCAGGCCAGACGGCGATGGGCCGCACTGGCGAGGAAAGCGTTGCTGGCTACGATCCCTTGCAGGTTCAGGGCTATGGTGCTCTGCCCGGTGCTGCCGAGGCCTACAAGCCCGGCTTGACTGCTGCGCAGCAGACTGCATCCAGGGCATCAGCGGGCATCACCCCTGAGCGCATCCAGGCGCTCATGAACCCGTACACGACCAATGTGGTCAACGAGATGGAGAGGCTGTCTCAGCAGAACCTCCAGAGGAATATTCTGCCGACCATGAAGGCCGCTTTCGTCGGTACTGGTGGGCTGGGCAGCAGAGGATACGGCGGTGCCCTTGGGCAGTCGATTGCGGACGTTCAAGCCAACCTGACGGGCCAGCAGCAAGCAGCCCTATCCAAGGGCTTCAGCGAGGCCATGAAGGGCGCTTTGGATGAGGCGCAACTGCAAAATCAGGCCGCTCGCACCCAGGGCGAGCTTGCGAAGATTCAGCAAGACCTTGATCTGACCGGTGTTGGGGCGCTGACCAAAGCTGGTGCAGAGCGGCAGGCTTATCAGCAGAGCATCCTTGATGCCCCGCTCAAAACGGCAACGGCTGGATCTGGCCTCCTGCGTGGCTACACGGTTCCCACCTCGAAGACCGAGACGTTTGTCGGCCCGAAGGCTGGCGTTTATTCTCAGTCGCCTCTGGCGTCGATCCTTGGTATCGGCAGCATGCTCGGCGCTGCCGGTCAAGGCTCTCTGCTGGCTTCTCTCGGCTCCGGTATCGGCAGGGCGTTCTCGTCCAGCCCCGGTTCCCCAGGCTACAACTATTACGACCCAAATAATTATGGCGAGGCTTCTTTTGAGCAGCAGGATTTCCTAAATCAGGCTTTGGCTGGGAACTCTCCTCTCAACTACAACGACTTTGTCAATTATGACGTTTATAATTAAAAGGATTTAATTATGTCCAAGACTGGATCTCCGCAAACGACATATTTGGCTGGCGATGATCCTGAAACGATTGCTGCCAACAGGGCATATCAAGAGGCGCTGACAAGGCTGACCGATTCCCTCAACAGCCGCAAGAATCGACTTTTTGACCCTGTGCTGCTTGCTGCTGCGCAGGGATTTCTTGCGCCCACTCAGACCGGCAGCTTCGGTGAATCTCTGAGCAACGCGGCAGCAAAAATAGGGGCAGCCGAGTCTGCCGCCTTCAAGGAGCAGCAAGAGCTTGATGAGCAAAGACTTTTGCTGGCCTCTCGCGGCCTTGATGTGCAGCGTCAAAAATCGCTTCAGTCGATGGCCTTGAGGCAACTACAAGGCGGGCAGGCTGGGGCACCATCCGGCGATCAGGCCGTCAGCGGGCAAGGAATTCAGATTGCCCCCCCTGATCCAAATCGCATGACCGGCGAAAAATATTACCGAATGGCGATTGCTCAAGGCATTCCGCCAGCCGAGGCAATGAAGGGTGCTGCGCAGATTGATAAAGACAATATTCAGGTCAGAGAGAACGGTGTTTTTTATGCCACCACAGGGATTTTTTATCCCTACAAGTACGAAGAAGTTGAGTTGCAGCTTTTTGGTCGTACCTACAAGGTGCCTCAATTAACTGCTCTGGAGCTTTCAAACCTTGCCAGGAGGGGTGACGTAGAAGGGTGGAACAAAAAGGCTAGGGAGGCGATCAGAGACTTCTCGTCGAGCGCCGCCGCGCAACCTGCCGCACCGAGCGCCGCTGCTCAACCTGCTGCACCGGGCGCTGCTGCGTTGCCCCCACAGGCCGCCGCTCAAGCTGCCGCTCCTGTCGCACCTGCTGCTGTTCCTGCCGCGGTTCCTGCTGCCCCCGTGGTGCCGGCAGCGGCCCAAGTCGCGGCTGCTGCACAACCTGTTGATAGGCCTGTAGCCGCAGAATCGGTGTTTCCAAGTAAAGATGCTGCTTTTAGCAATCCAACGAGAGCCGTTTCTGAAGATGAGGCCAACTCTATCAACAGG
>Ga0315900_10012852_pt1 | contig 10237 bp, 11 predicted proteins | sample LakEriMetagenome_FD_203521 | JGI IMG/M metagenome (GOLD analysis project Ga0315900, IMG submission 203521) | Freshwater fungal communities from buoy surface, Lake Erie, Ohio, United States - Buoy 12 MA114 | ecosystem: Environmental > Aquatic > Freshwater > Lake > Lake biofilm | place: USA: Lake...
GGTGCGCTGTTCCTGGGTGAGGTGGCGGATTTCAGCGAAGGTGAGCTCTGCGTTGAAACCTTGGGACCAGGGCTTGCCGTACGCCTGGTGTCCCACGCTGAGGGGCGGCTGCATCTGACCTTTACGAACCCAGCCGAGGCCCGCCAGGCTGTGGCCGCCTTGTTGCGGGAAGGTGAAAGCCCTGAAATGCGTGCGGCATGAACCCTTGCGGGTTTGCCAAAGCCAACCATTTCAGTCATGCCGGATTTCTGCCGCACTCCTCGCGATATTGCCGGGTGCAGCCCATTCATCTTTCGGGAGCCTTGATTGATGCGTCGCTTTATCCTTTCCGCCGCCCTGCTGGCGGGTTTTGCCATCACAGCCCCGGCCTTCGCGCAGGACGCGGATGCCGGTCAGCGCGTGTTCAACCAATGCCGCGCATGCCACACCGTGGATAAGGGTGGGCGTAATGGCGTTGGGCCCAATCTTTGGGGCGTCGTTGACCGCAAGGCAGCCGCTGTGGAGGGCTTCCGCTATTCTGCCAATATGCGCAGCCTGGCTGAAGGTGGCCTGACCTGGAATGAGGAGCGCCTGACCGCTTACCTCACCAACCCGAAATCAGTGGTGCCGCAGGGTTCCATGTCCTTTGCTGGCATCCGCAATGAACAGCAGTTGAAAGATTTGCTCGCCTATCTTGGCAGGCAGAAGGATTGATCTGAGCGGGTTAAGATTGCCCGTACTGAGACAGCGCCGCCGAGGGAAACCTCGGCGGCGTTTTTCTTTTACGGGCTGATGATCCGCGCATTGCCGATAATGGCGCGTATCTTGTCATTGGCGGTTGCACCCGCTTCCACCGCGGCAATGGCGCGTGCTTCGGCGGCCCGTACGGCCGCGAGTTTTTCCAGCACCGTTTCCGCCTGATCCTGTGGCACCACAACAACGCCATCTGCGTCGCCGACAATAATGTCACCAGGGCGCACATATTGCCCGCCAAGGGTCACTGGCGCGCCCACCACAGCTGGCCCATTGGCCGCTGGTGAGGCCGGCATGATGCCGGCCGCGAAAAGCGGCAGGCGGGACGCAACAATCCCGGCCCGGTCCCGCGCCAGGCCATCGGTCACGAAGGCCGCCACGCCCTTATTCTTCATCATGCCAGCAACAAGATCACCGATCACGGCGGTCGCGGTATAGGCGTCATTGGCAACCACGATCACATCACCCGCTTCGGCTTCCATCAGCGCACCAAAAACGCCCACCACATCGGCGGGATAGGCAAGGGCTGTCAGCGCGGGGCCAACAAAGACGGCATTTTCCTGATCCATCGGCTTGATGCGGTAATCAAGCGCACCGCGCCCATCCATGGCGTCCACCAGATGGGATGTCTGCGCACCGCGAAAGGCTTCGATCAGCGCCTTGGCCGGGCGGCGATGGCCACGATGGATGGTAAGCAGCGGCGGGTTGTCGAGCATGGGGGCCTCCTGTCTGGTTTCCCGCCATGCTTGCCTGCCGTAACTGGCGCGTAAAGGGTTAGGCCTTGTCCACCAACGCCAAGGCATGCTCGGCGATCATCGCTTCCTCATCCGTCGGGCGGATCAGTACGCGCACCGGATCACCGGCGCGGCCAATTTCAGAGCGATTGGCGGCATTGGCTTCAGGGTCAAGATTGATGCCAAGAAAGCCGAGCCCCGCGCAGATGCGCGCGCGAACGCCATGTGCATTCTCACCAATGCCGGCGGTGAACACCAAGGCGTCTATGCCGCCGATGGAAGCTGCCAGCGCGCCGATCTCACGCCGCACGCGAAAGGCGAAGTGATCCAAAGCGGCTTCGGCGGCTGCGGTGCCTGCGGCTTCAACCGCACGCACATCCTGCGATACGCCGGACATGCCCTTCAAGCCGCTATCGTGATACAGAAGATGCGCGATATCCGATGATGTCATCTGCAAATTTTCCAGCATATGAAGCACCACGCCGGGGTCCAATTGGCCGCTACGCGTACCCATGGGCACGCCATCCAGCGCGGTGAAGCCCATGGTGGTGGCGCGGCTTAGCCCGCCTGAAATGGCGCAAAGCGAAGCGCCATTGCCAAGATGGGCCACAACCAGCCGCGCCTGGCCAAGTGCGGCATCCTCGGCGGCCAGGCGACGCGCGATATATTCGTAAGAAAGTCCGTGAAAGCCGTAGCGCAGGATGCCCTGATCGAAAAACCGTGGCGGCAGGGCGAAGGTGGCGGCGGCATGGCTTTGCGTGCGGTGAAAGGCCGTATCGAAACAGGCGATTTGCGCGACACCCGGAAAATGCCGCGCGGCGGCTTCAATGCCCGCCAGATTATGCGGCTGGTGCAGCGGCGCCAAAGGCACCAGCGCGCGGAGCTTTGCCATGATCCCATCCGTGATGATCACCGGCGCGCTCAAATCCCGCCCGCCATGCACCACGCGATGGCCGATGGCGCGAATGGCCGCACCATCCAGCAGCGGCGTGAGCGCGCCCAGAATGACATTCAGCGCGCCTTCATGGCCCTTGGGTGCTTCGGCGGCTGAGAACTGGCGTTCCGCAATGCGCGCCCCCGCGGCATCGCGCAGGATGAAATGCGGTGCCGCGCCTATGCCTTCCATCTGGCCATCATAGCGCTGCGCCAATGCGCTGCCATTCACAGCAAAAACCGCAAATTTCAACGATGATGACCCCGCATTCAGCACCAGAAGTGCGGTCTGGTCGGGGTTCCAGATGCTTGGCAACGGGTCGGAAGGCGGCTCTCCATTTGTCGCGCCGTCTGCTAGCATGGTCATCGCGCGCTGCCTTGCGTCGGAGTATGACAAGTGAGTTGAGGGGCAGTCATAAGATTGGAAGTGGCTCCTCGTCATCTGCAATCCAAGCCAAATCTGCCACCTTTAGAATCTCTTCCCTGGTCGTCTCCAAAAGGCCGCGGAATGTCTCTTCAGCGGGAGCACGCAATAAGAAGGCCAGATAGCTTTCGATCGCGCTCATAAGGAGTAAGGGCATAGTTATGTACTGATTGGTATGGGTTTCGCAGTCATGCCCCCTTACCCCAAACTTGAAATTTCCTGCGGAATCGCGCTCCTCAAGATAGTGAAAAAGGAGCGAAGGCCAGGTACCGTGTATATGATGGGACCCAAGTTTCTGGCCTGTAATGTAGAGTATTTTTTCTTCGCCCAGCCCTCTGACCATGTCCGCCAGATTTGGAAGGGGCTTTAATCCTGAGACATTGTCTAACCCGGCAGCAGCAAAATGATCATTAATTGAGGCAAGCATTCTGTCTTCAATAGGCAGGGCTACACCATTCCGGCTCTTGATTTTATCAAGGATCTGCCCTCGCAGCGCGCTTTCCGCACCAAGCCCATCTGCACAGTACCTGTGGAAATTGGAAGTTTCGTTGTTTTCACAAAGCCACCGTATTTTAACTGTGCTCTCGAATATGCATCGATCAACTATGGCCGTCGTTTCGCCAAACTTGCCAGTATGTGAAAGTGCCACATTTGATAACATTAAACGTGAACATCGGTTTAAAAGTCCGGCAAGGACGTAGTATTTAATTGGATCAAACTTCTTGCAGACGGGTGATTCAGGCATGATGTGAGCAACTACCATGCCAATGGCGGCGGAGAACTTGTACCACTCAAATAAAATTGGTCGGTAATCTCCTGTTTGCTTGCAAGCAGCCAATTCTTCTTCACTGAACTTAGGGGGTTCAGGGAGAAGCTCGTCGCTTTGCTTGGTGGTCATGGCTTAAGCCTCTAAATGGGTAAGTGGCTGATCGCGTAGCTTCGGGAAATGTCCGCGGTAGTTTCGCATGCCTCACGACGCGTAAGAATCTACTAAAGCGATGGAATCGGCATTGGCAATGCCCACCACCAGGCCGCGCTTGCCCTTAAGCATATCGCCAATGCGTTGGTCCGGGTTCCAGATGGTGGGTAGCGGGTCTTTCATGCGGCTCTCCATGCTTCGCGCCTTGCGTTACCATGGTCAGTAAGCTCTGCCTTGCGCCGAATCATGCCGGCGCAGCGGTTTCAGCAGGGGGCGAAGCGGATGCGTTCTATCCGTGCATCCAATCGCGCCTTGGTATCATCCACATCGGTGCCGATCATGATTTCAAGCACCGGCGGCACCGCCGTGCCCTTGAAGGCGCTGCGCCAATCCCGGCTGAGATTCACCTTTTCATCGAACCATTGCTGACGCGGGGCATTTGCCGCGCGAAGGACGTAAACCTTGCCAAGGCCCGCCATGTAGGGGCTGGTGAAGGGGCGCGGTTCCTGCCCTGTGCCGCCCCAAGTGTAGGAAATCATACTGCGCGGAAGGCGATGATCCCCGGCCAGAGCCTGAGCCATGGTGTGCTGCGCCTTTTGGAAGAAATTTGCTTCTGTCGGCCAGCCATCAAAGCCGACGGTGAGGGCAATGGCACGATCATCGCCGCCCTTGCGATCCAAGGGCGTGGGGGGCGGCCCCTGATCCACCCGCCAGCGCCAGTAAAGGCAGGCATCAGCCCTGGTGACAGTCCGCCAGACGAAACTCCCCTGTTCAACACCGGTGATGCGGAGCCCGCCGTCAGGCAGGGCTTCGAATGTCGCGGGCTTGATGCCGGACCAACCGCCCTTTTGCCAGCCGGCGGCACGCAGGGGGTCGGGCGTGGGTAGGCGTTCCGCCGGCGCGCCAAGCAGCGGCGCGAGCAACAGGACCAGCAGGGCGCGGGCGAGGGGCGGCATGGGCTGCATATGGGGCAGCCCAGGCCAATGGTAAATGCTTCGTAGAACGCCTCAGGCTTGAGGTACTGCCCTTGCCCGCGCCACCACGCGATCCGTGAAGGCGCCCGCGCTGCCAAGGTAACTGCTTGGGTCGGTCATGGCTTCTACCGCCGCCGTATCCAGACGCTCGGCAATGGCCGGGATGCGTGACAAAGCGGCAGCAAGCGTGATGCCCTCAGCCCGCACAGCATCGCAGGCGTCATTGACCTTATGATGCGCCTCGCCACGGCCCAGAAGGGGGGCAAGCCGCATCATCACCGCCTCACCCATGATCATGCCATGCGTCGCATCCAGATTGGCCCGCATGCGCGCCGCATCCACTTGCAGCCCCTCGGCCAGGAAGCGCGCCTGCGCCACTGCGCCATGGGTCAGCAGAAAGGCTTGGGGCAGGGCCAAAGCCTCGGCCTGCCAGGGGCCGGTGCCGCGTTCCAGATCATGCGCCATGGCGGAGAGCATTTGCGGCACCAACGCATGCACGCCGCGTGATTGCGCCAGGATGTATTCGCAAGCGATCGGGTTGCGCTTTTGCGGCATGGTGGAAGACCCGCCGCGCTTTGGCACATGGGGTTCAGCCACTTCGGCCAATTCCGTTTGCATCAGCAGCATCACATCCGTGCCAATCTTGGAAAGGCTGCCGCAGAGCAAGCCAAGCCAGCAGGCCACTTCCGCCACACCATCGCGCGCCACATGCCAGGGAATATCGGCTTCGATCAGGCCAAGTTCCTGCGCCAATTCCCGCGCCACCGGCAGTCCCTGATCGCCAAGGGAAGCGAGTGTCCCGGCAGCGCCCCCAAAGCCAAGGCGCAGCACGCGCGGGCGCAGTTGTTCCAGCCGTTCCAAAGCCGTGATCAGCGGATTGACCCAAACCGCGACCTTATAGCCGAAGGTCACAGGCAGCGCGTGCTGCAAATGCGTCCGCCCCGCCATCACCGTGGCGCGATGCTGCTCGGCCATGGCCGCGAAGCCCGCAATGGTCGCGCGCAAATCGGCTTCAATCAGCGAAAGGCCATCACGGATTTGCAGCACCAGGGCGCTATCCATAATGTCTTGCGTAGTGGCACCCCAATGGGTCCAGCGCCCGGCGTCTTCCCCAGCCAATCTCGATAGTTGGTTGACCAAGCCCACCACCGGATAGCCAGTGTTGCGCGTGGCGGCGGCCATGGCTGCGCGGTCAAGCGCTTCAGCGCGCGCCACACGGGTGATGGTGGCTGCAGCGTCGGCAGGGATGATTCCAAGCCTCGCTTGCGCGCGGGCAAGGGCTGCTTCCACATCCAACATCTTTTGCAGATAGGCGTCTTCGCCAAAGGCGGCACGCATGGCATCCGTGCCATAAAGCGCGCCGAGCACCGGGCTATCGGCTGGGTTCACGGGCATGGTTTATTCCCCCTGCCCGGACCCTATCACGGCGCAGCGCCGCGCGCCGGGCGTTGTGTATTTTCAGTCTTGGATCAGGCCGCTTCGGGTGCCGGTGCTGGCTTGGCGGGCGCAACCACTTCCGCGCCGCTTTCATTCAAATCGGGCGTGATGGTTTGCGCTTCGCCGCGATATTCCGGCTGTTCGCCACCTTCACCACCATCCGGCCCTTCCTGGCCTTCCTGGCCTTCCTGAGGCTGGTAGCGGCGCTGCTGATATTGCTGATGCTGCATCGCGGCTTGGTTCATGGCGTTCAGAATGCGGAAGTAATGCTCCGCATGCTGGAAATAGCCTTCCGCCATCACGCGATCCCCGCCGCTGGTCGCATCGCGCCCAAGCTGGAGGTATTTTTCAAAAAGCTGTTGCGCCGTGCCGCGCAGCCGCAAATCTGGCCCGTTCGAGTCAAAAACGTGGTTGCGGTTGAGTGGCTGGCTGCCGTTCGAACCGCCCCCTCCGCCGCTCTGGCGGAACTGGCCGCCCCCACCATGACGGTGACCGCCCCGGCCGCGCATGCGCTTCATGTTCATCTGTATAGCGTTTCGCTGTTCCGCATTCGGCTTTTCCGGGCGCAGCGGGCGAAGGCCCTGAGATACGTCCTGAAATCCGATTCTGTTAAATCCAAACGGTTCCGAAAGGACCGGGCAAACACCCATGAGGCTTTTCGGGATCAGGGAGGGGAATCGAACTTCCTCGCCTCACCGCAAGGGTCTTGTAGCGCCTCAACCCCGCCGCGCCAAGGGCAAAATCACGCGGCCCGCAGCACAAGGGCACGCGGCACGCCACCCAGATCGGCTGAGCAGGCTTCGGGCGTCAGGCCGGCTGCCCTGCCCATGGCTTCCACTGCCGCCTGCTGGCCCGCCCCCAATTCCAGGATCGCCACACCGCGCGGCGCCAAAAGCCGCGGCAGATCGGCGATGATGCGCCGATAAGCGCCAAGACCATCCGCCCCGCCATCAAGCGCCGAGGCCGGTTCATGCCGCGCCACTTCCGGCATCAGCCCCGCAATGGCCGCGCTTTCAATATAGGGCGGGTTACAAAGGATCAGATCGAACAGCCCGGCCAGCGCCGCTGCCCAATCCCCAGCCAGGAAGCCCGCCCGATCCGTGAGGGCGAGCCGCGCAGCATTCCGCGCTGCCAGCGCCGCCGCTTCGGGCTTCAAATCAACGCCAACGCCAATCGCGGCGGGAAATTCACTCAGCACCGCCAGCAGCAAGGCGCCGGTCCCGGTGCCGAGATCCAGCGCTTGCAGCGCCGCGCCCTTATCTGGGCAGGCTGCCAGCGCCGCTTCCACCAGGGTTTCGCTATCAGCGCGCGGAATGAGCGTGGCGGGGGAGACTTCCAGATCAAGCGTCCAGAACCCAACATGCCCGGTCAGATAGGCAAAGGGCTCATGCGCGATGCGCCTTGCCAGCAAGGCTGCGAAATGCGCGGCCTTATCGGCCGGCACCGCCGCGCGCGGGTCTCGCAGCAGCGCTTCTTCCGTTGTGCCCAATACATGCGCGAGCAAGCGGCGCGCTTCGAGCCGCGGTGCTTCAATCGCCGCGGCGCGCAGCCTTTGGCCCGCCTGACAAAGAAAAAAGCCAATCGTGCCGGCGGGGTCGGCGCAGGGCGCGTCCTTCACGCCGCTTCTGCCGCCAGCCGCGCCGCCTGGTCTTCCGCAATCAGCGCATCAAACACATCATCAAATTCGCCCAGCATCACGCGGTCAATTTTGTGCAGCGTGAAGCCAATGCGGTGATCCGTCACGCGCCCTTGCGGGAAGTTATAGGTGCGGATGCGTTCGGACCGATCCCCGGTGCCAACCTGGCTGCGGCGATCCGCCGCGCGGGCCTGATCGGCCGCATTGCGCTGCTGTTCGTAAAGCCTGGCGCGCAATATCTTCATCGCCTTGGCGCGGTTCTTGTGCTGGCTTTTTTCTTCCTGCATCGCAACCACAATGCCGCTTGGCATATGGGTGATGCGCACCGCGCTATCGGTCTTGTTCACATGCTGCCCACCGGCGCCGGATGCGCGATAGGTGTCAATCCGCAGATCCTTGTCTTCGATCTGCACATCCACTTCCTCTGCTTCCGGCAGCACGGCGACGGTGATGGTAGAGGTGTGGATGCGCCCCTGGGTTTCCGTGGTCGGCACGCGCTGGACGCGATGCACGCCGCTTTCGTATTTAAGCCGCGCGAAAACCCCGCGCCCCGCGACCTCAGCCGTTGCGCCCTTGATGCCGCCCAATTCGTTTTCGTCGTAATCCAGCACTTCAAAGCGCCAGCCGCGCCCTTCGGCATAGCGCTGATAGGCGCGGAACAATTCAGCGGCGAACAACCCGGCCTCATCCCCGCCGGCTGCCGGGCGGATTTCCAGAATGGCGCTGCGTTCATCCGCCGCATCGCGGGGCAGCAGCATGATGCGGATTTCGTGTTCAAGCGCAGGCACGCGTTCCTTTTGCGAAAGCCATTCGGCTTCCGCCAATTCGCGCATTTCGGGGTCTGTCAGCATGGCCTGGGCTTCATCACGCGCCCGTTCAGCCGCGCGGTATTCAGCGTATTTTTCAACCAGCGGCTCAAGCTCCGCCAATTCCTTGGAGAGCGCACCAATATCCGCCCCGGGCGCGGTGGAGAGCATATGGCGCAGCTCCTCCGCACGGGACAGCAACCGATCAAGGCGGGAAGGCAGGCTCATTTCAGACGGGCGGGGATATCCGCGATTGCGACGCTTTCCTGGGTGCCGGCATCAAGATCACGCAATTGCGCGACCCCGGCGGTAATTTCAGTTTCGCCCAGAATGACGGCGGCGCGGGCATTGATGCGATTGGCGCGTTCCATCCGGCGCTTGAGATTGCCGCGATAGGCGATTTCGGCCGCGATACCGGCGCGATGCAAGACACCCAGCATATCAAGCGCGGGGCCTTCCGCTTCATCACCAACCGGGATCACCGCCACCGGGCGCGGTGCAGCGGGGCTTTTCGGCAGCAGCATCGCAAGGCGTTCAATGCCGGCAGCCCAGCCAACGGATGGTGTCGGTGGTCCACCCATTTCCTCAACGAGCCCGTTGTAGCGCCCGCCGGCCATCACCGTGCCCTGCGCACCCAACCGATCCGTCACGAATTCAAAGGCAGTGTGGCTGTAGTAATCCAGCCCCCTGACGATGCGCGGGTTTTCGCGAAACGGCACGCCAAAGCGCGTCAGATGCTTCTTCACGGTGGCGTAAAAGGCCGCCGCTTCAGGTGTCAGATGGTCCCCGATCAGCGGCGCGCCAGCGACAATGGCACGGTCCGTCTCATCCTTGGAATCCAGAATGCGCAAAGGGTTTTTCTCAAGCCGCACGCGGCTGTCATGGCTCAGCGCATCGCGGTGGGCGCTGAAATAGGCAACGAGTGCGGCGCGATAGGCATCCCGCGATGGCGCATCGCCGAGTGTATTGATTTCCAGCACCGTGCCTTCAGCGATGCCGAGTTCCTGCTGGATATGCCAGCCGCAGGCGATCACTTCCGCATCCGCCAGCGGTTCCGCCGCGCCCAGGATTTCAATGCCGATCTGGTGGAATTGCCGATAGCGCCCCTTTTGCGGCCGTTCATAGCGAAACATCGGGCCGGCATAGAAGACCTTGCGCGGCAAATTGGATTGCGTGAGGCCGTTGGACACCAGCGCGCGACAGACACCGGCGGTCATTTCCGGGCGCAAAGTCAGGCTTTCCCCACCGCGATCGGTGAAGCTGTACATTTCCTTGGAGACCACATCGGAAGTGTCACCAAGCCCACGGGCAAAAACGCGCGTATCTTCAAAAATGGGCGTCGCCCATTCCTCAAAGCCGTAAAGCGCGGAAATACGCCGCGCGGCTTCTGCCACAGCATGGTGGCGGCGGAATTCCTCACCGATCAGGTCACGGGTGCCACGGGCGGGCTGCAATTGGCTGGACATGACTAGCCTGTATCGCCGGGTGGGCGCCCGGGGCAAGGGGTGAAGCGCGGCTTACTCCGCTGCGCGTGCTGCGTCTTCTGCCGCCTTCGCCGTGCGCAGCGCTGCGGCGCGGGCTTCGACCAGGCCCACAATGTGATCTACCATTTCCTCGGTCCGGATCGTGTGGTCGGTCTTGC
>Ga0315900_10012859_pt1 | contig 10234 bp, 10 predicted proteins | sample LakEriMetagenome_FD_203521 | JGI IMG/M metagenome (GOLD analysis project Ga0315900, IMG submission 203521) | Freshwater fungal communities from buoy surface, Lake Erie, Ohio, United States - Buoy 12 MA114 | ecosystem: Environmental > Aquatic > Freshwater > Lake > Lake biofilm | place: USA: Lake...
TCTGGGCCATCGCGCTCTCCTCCTGCGGGAATGCGCGGATCGTACCGTCCGCCTACCGGGGCCATGGGTCGCCGGACGCGCCTAGGATCCCGGCGTGCCCTCCCTCGTCCGCAGCGCCGTCGCGGCGCCTCGCCTGCATCGAAGGACGGCCGCGCCGTGAGCGGCCCCGCCGGCCTGCGCGGCCTCGCCGACCTCGGCGATCTCGAGGGGCTGCCGGTGGTCGTGCGCGCCGATCTCAACGTCCCCATCGACGAGGAGGGACTGATCATCGATGACGGGCGGATCGTGGCCGCCGCCGCGACGATCCGCGCCCTCATGGAGGGCGGTGCCTTCACGATCGTGCTCGCGCACCTCGGGCGCCCGGGTGGGCGGAGACTGCCGGCGGCCAGCCTCCTGCCCGTCGCCGAGCGCCTCTCGGGCGCCGTCGGCTCGCTCGTCGCGCACGCGGCCGACACGATCGGGCCCCTCACCCGCGCCTCGATCCTCAACCTGCGTCCCGGCGATGCGGTGTTGCTCGAGAACGTCCGCTTCGAGCCGGGAGAGGACACGGACGACGATGCGCTCGCCGAGCGCCTCGCGGCGCCCGCGCGGGCATTCGTCTTCGACGCCTTCGGGTCCGCGCACCGCCGCCAGGCATCCACCACGGGGGTGGCCCGGCATCTGCCGTCGGTCGCGGGGCTCGTGGTCGAGCACGAGGTCGCCGCCCTCGGGGAGCTGCGCTCCCACGGTGCCGCGGGCGGCGTCGTGGTCGCGGGTGGCGCCAAGGCGGCGGACAAGCTGCCGGCGCTCGCACGGCTCGCCGAGACGGCGGAGGCGATCCTCCTCGGCGGCGCGCTGGCCCACGTGTTCCTCGCCCAGCGCGGCGGCGCCCTGGGCGCGTCGATCGTCGACCGCGACGCGCTGCCCGCGGCCGCGCAGGTCGTGGAGGCCGCGACGGCGTCCGGCTGCGAGATCGTGCTCCCCACGGACGTCGTCTCGACGGACGGACTCACGACGGACGCCCGCATCGCGGTCGAGGCCGCGGACGCGATCGGCGACGGCCGGATCGCGCTCGATATCGGGCCCGAGACCGCGGCGCGGTACGCGGAGCGGATCCGCGGTGCCGCCCACGTGATCTGGGACGGCCCCCCGGGTGCGTTCGAGATGGAGCCCTTCCGCGCCGGGACGGACGCGCTGATCGCGGCGGCCGCCGACTGCCCGGGGTCCGTGGTGGTCGGAGGGGGCGATACGACCTCGGCCCTGCGCGCCTCCGGGCGGGCCGACGCCGTGACCTACGTGAGCACCGGGGGCGCCGCGATGCTCGACCTCCTGGCCGGGCGCGAGCTGCCCGCGCTCGAGGGCCTGCGGGCATGATCGAGGTCCGCCCCGTGCGGATGGGGGATGGCGGCCTCCTGCGCGAGGTGCGCCTCGCTGCGCTCGCCGCGAACCCGGGGGCCTTCCTGGAGACGTACGACGAGGTCGCCGCGGACTCGGACGACCTGTGGGCCGCGCGCGCCGCGGCGAGCACGGGGGAGGGGGACCAGCTGATCCTGCTCGCCCTGGATGGCGAGCGGCCGGTCGGGATGGCCGGCATCGCCCGCGACATCGGCCAGCGCCGCCGCCACCGGGCGACCCTGTGGGGCGTCTGGCTCGATCCCGAGTGCCGCGGCCGCGGGGTCGGCCGCCGGCTCGTCCAGGGCGCGCTCGACTGGGCGACCTCGGCCGGCGTCCGCGCCGTCTACCTCGAGGTCGTCGAGAACGAGGACCCCTCCTGGAGCCTGTACGGGCGGCTCGGGTTCGTCCGCCGCGAGGTCGACCCGTTCGGCGCCCACGTGGACGGGCGCTTCGTCGCCCTCGAGCGGCTCGTGCTCGTGCTCGACGAAGCCGCCTAGGCCGGCCGATCTCCGGTGAGCCGCGCCGCGGACCGGCGCGAATGATAATCTGCCCCGGAGTAAAGGAGTGTCCATGAGCAGCACCGCCGCCTCGACCCTGACCCAGAACGACTACCGCGTCGCCGACCTCTCGCTCGCCGAGTGGGGGCGCAAGGAGATCCAGATCGCCGAGCACGAGATGCCCGGCCTGATGAGCCTGCGCGCGGAGTACGCCAAGGAGCAGCCGCTGGCGGGCGCCCGCATCACGGGCTCGCTGCACATGACGATCCAGACCGCGGTGCTGATCGAGACCCTGACGGCGCTCGGCGCCGAGGTGCGCTGGGCCAGCTGCAACATCTTCTCGACGCAGGACCACGCGGCCGCGGCCGTCGTGGTCGGCCCCGAGGGCACGGTCGACGCCCCGAGCGGCGTGCCGGTGTTCGCCTGGAAGGGCGAGACCCTCGAGGAGTACTGGTGGTGCACCGAGGCCGCGCTGACGTGGCCCGACGGCGGCCCCAACATGATCCTCGACGACGGCGGCGACGCCACGATGCTGGTCCACAAGGGCCGCGAGTTCGAGTCCGCCGGCGCCGTGCCGGACCCGGCCTCGGCCGACTCCGAGGAGTTCCAGGTCTTCCTGGCCCTCGTGCAGGAGTCGATCGCCAGGGACGGTGCGAAGTGGACGCGCATCTCCGAGGGCATCAAGGGCGTCACGGAGGAGACCACGACCGGCGTGCTGCGCCTCGGCCAGATGGCCGAGGAGGGGCGCCTGCTCTTCCCCGCGATCAACGTCAACGACTCGGTCACCAAGAGCAAGTTCGACAACCTCTACGGCTGCCGCCACTCGCTCGTCGACGGCATCAACCGCGGCATCGACCTGATGCTGGCGGGCAAGACCGCGGTCGTCTGCGGCTTCGGCGACGTCGGCAAGGGCTCGGCGGAGTCCCTGCGCGCGATGGGCGCCCGCGTCGCCGTCACGGAGATCGATCCGATCTGCGCGCTGCAGGCGCTGATGGAGGGCTACGAGGTCGTCACGCTCGACGACGTGATCGGCGACGCCGACCTCGTGATCACCGCCACCGGCAACCGCGACATCGTCACGGTTGACCACATGGCCAAGATGAAGCACAACGCCGTGCTCGGCAACATCGGCCACTTCGACAACGAGATCGACATGGCGGGGCTGCAGGCCTACCCGGGTATCGAGCGCATCAACGTCAAGCCCCAGGTCGACCAGTGGGTCTTCCCCGACGGCAAGGCGATCATCGTCCTGTCGGAGGGCCGCCTGCTCAACCTCGGCAACGCGACGGGGCACCCCTCGTTCGTGATGAGCGCGTCCTTCACCAACCAGGTGATCGCGCAGATCGAGCTGTTCGGCAACACCGAGTCCTACGGGCTCGGCGTGCACGTCCTGCCGAAGCACCTCGATGAGAAGGTCGCCCAGCTCCACGTGGGCGCCCTCGGCGGCACCCTGACCGAGCTGCGGGACGACCAGGCCGCCTACATCGGCGTGCCGGTCGCCGGCCCCTACAAGGCCGACACCTACCGCTACTGATCCGCGTCACCCGCGTGGGGCGCCGGCGACCGGCGCTCCACGCGGGCTACGCGCAGGGCACGGCGGTGCGGGTGGTGCCGCTTATCGACACCATCACGCGGATGCGCTGGTCCGGGCTCGTCGACCATGTCCCGAGGGTGCCCCCGCCCATCACCTTGATCCGCCCGCTGCCGGTGACGCCGTAGCCGGTGTCCTGCACATCCCAGGCCTTGCTCTGGCGGGCGGTGCCGGAGCTGGTCGAGAAGGGCGCGCTGCTGCCGCTCAGGCTCTGGCTGTAGGTCGTCTCCGTCGAGCCGGAGAACAAGACGGTGAAGGTGCGGCTGGAGGTCGTGATCATGAATCCGGTGGCCACGACCCACGCCTCGACGGTCAGCGACGTGATCTGCGTGTGGTCGTCGGGGATGGTGGTGGCGGAGGTCATCGAGAACGTGTTGCCGCTGACGGTGAACGTCCCCGTTGTGGCCGACCAGATCGCGGTCTCGTAGCAGACGGGTGCGGTGTCGTCGGCGCAGCCCTCACCGGCGAGGATCCCGGCGGGCGTGGCCGATGAACAGTTCATCGCCCCCGTGAAGTCCGCCGACGCGAGAGACGCCGAGGTCAGGTCGGCGAACGCGAGGTTCGCGGAGCGCAGCTCGGCGCCGGTCAGGTTGGCGAAGGAGAGGTTCGCGTAGCTGAGGTTCGCGCCGGCGAGCTGCGCGTTCGTGAGGTCGGCGTGGCTGAGATCAGCCCCCTGGCAATCGGGGCTGCAGGCCGGCGTCCCGCGGGGGTTACGCCCACTCGCGCCGTCGACGCGGCGGTGGTGGAGCTTGGCGCCCCGCAGCCGCGCGCCGCGGAGGTTCGCATGGCGGAGGTCAGCGCCCCGTAGGTCGGCGTTCTCCAGGTTGGCGCCGCGCAGATCCGCGTGACGCAGGACGACGCCGCGCAGGTTCCGTCCGCTGAGGTCGAGCCCGGCGCACTTCGCGTGGTGCTTGACCGTGCAGCCGTTGACGGTGCGCGCGTGGGCGCTCTCCGCCAATCCGAGGCCGACGAGGAGGGCGGCGAGGCCGACGGCGAGCAGACGCATGGCGAGAGTCTAGGACCGCGAGTGCGGGGCTGCGCTCCTGTGGGCCGCGCCGGTGGTCCACAGGTGGTGTCCGCGCGGCTGCGACGGTACCCGGGCGACGCGAATCCGCATCGCCTATGCTCTCGCCCATCGCGGGCGTAGCTCAGTTGGTAGAGCGACAGCTTCCCAAGCTGTAGGTCGTGGGTTCGAGACCCATCGCCCGCTCTCCGGGGTCTACTGCGCAGCCAGCACGACGGCGGCGACCGCGGTGAGGCCCGCAAGCGCGAGCGCGCTGCCGCCCTGACGGCGGTCCCCGCGCATCATGCCGCCCATTCCCGCGCCGAGGGCAGCGACCCACGCCAGCGCTCCGACGACGCCGGCGGCGGTGCGGATCGCCTCTCCCGGACTCCACTCCGACAGCGCGATGGTGCCGACCAGGCCGGTGCAGGCGAGCGCGAGCCCGCCGGCGGCGACCCCGATCGCCGCCATGTCCCGCTCCTCGCGCAGCGTCACGAGGACCACGACGAGGCCGATCGCGATCAGGGCGATGGGGAGCAGGTCCACGGGCACGACGGTAGCGCGCCCGCCCCGGTCGGCGAGCAGGGCGGACTGCCGCGGCGCGTCCTGAGCGGGTACCCTCGGGGCGTGGGAACCCGGATGTGGATCATCGTCGGGGCGCTTGCGATCGCGGCGTCGGTCGCCATCGCGTGGCTCTTCGACCTCTGGTTCGGGATCCTCCCGCTCGTCGCCGTGGTTCCCCTCGTGTGGGCGCGCGGCAGGCGCGACTGACCGCCCGACATGGGATCATCCGTCCGTGCTCGATCGGGGGCTCGAGACCGGGAGGCCGCGGCTGTCGCTGCTGGTGGCCGTCCTCGTGGCGGCCGCGACCGTCATGGCCATCACGCTGATCGGCGGCGAGGCGGGCGTCGGGGGCTACTGCTTCGCCGACCGCACGGTGCGGGCCGGGGCGAGCTGCCCGTCGATCGGCCCGTGGACGCTGATCCTCGTCTCGGCGCTGCCCGGCCTGATCGCGGCGTACCTGTTCTTCCGCCCGCCGCACTGGCCCGCTGCCGGCGTGCTCTGGTGCCTGCCCTTCCTCGCGGTGATCGGCGCCGTTCGCCTCCTGGCGCTGGCGCTCGCCCCCGCGGACTCCATCGACTGGATCTGGCTGGCCGGCGTACCGGTCTGCGCCCTTGCGGCCGTCGTGCTGGTGGTGCGCTGGGCCCGCGGGCACGCGGAGCGGGAGGGCGCCGGATTCGGCGTCGGCCTCATGCTCGTCGCGTGCATCCCGCTCGGCGCGGTCGTGGGGCTCTCCCTGACCGCGCTCGCGTCCTGATCCCGGAAGGAGAACAGGGGTCGGGGGCGTAGTCCGATCCATGCGGGAGCGATTGCGGGGCAGAGGGCTCAGGACGGCGGCGCTGGCGCCGCTCGCGCTCCTCGCCGGCATGGCGATCGTGGGGCTCGGCGTCCTCGGTCTCATGGGCCTCGATCGCACCGGTGCCTTCGGCGTCGGCTCGGTGCAGGTCATCGGCGCCAAGGGCGAGACCGCGACCGCCGTGCGCACTGCCGCTCTGGCGACCGTCGGCTCCGCGAGCATGCTCACCGTCGATCCCTCCCACGTCGCCATGGCGGTCGAGGGGCTCCCCGGGATCCGCAGCGCGGAGGTGGACCGCGCCTTCCCCGGCACCCTCCGGATCCGCGTCGTCCGGGAGCGCGCGGTCGCGCTCGCGCCGACCGGCAGCGGCCTCGTCCTCATCGGCGCCTCCGGCACGGTCCTCGGGCGCCCACAGGAGCGCAGCCAGCTGCCCGTCATCAGCTCCGCGCCCGCCGATATCCCCGGCGCCGGCGGTGTGGTCACGGCGCCCCGCGTGCTCGCGCAGATCGCCTTGGCGGCGGTGCCGAGCCGCTCGGTGAAGCTCCGGGCGATCGGATTCGGCGAGGACGGCATGGTCGCCCTGCTCGCCGGCGGCGGCCAGGTCCGCTTCGGTGACGGGCGGGATCTGCCGGTCAAGGTCAAGGTCGCACGCGCCGTGATGCGCAAGGCGGATGGCGCCTTCTCGTACATCGACGTGACGGTCCCGACGGCGCCGGTCCTGCGGACGGAGACGGGCGACCCGCTGACCGTGAACGCGCCCGCCCTCAACCCCGGTGCGCTGCCGCCGGTGGGGGACCTCGGCGACTGGGTCGCCGGCGCCGCTCCCGCCGAGAGCATCCGCACGGTGTTCGGGTGATCTCGCGTGGCCCTTGAGACCTCTCCGCCCAGCAGATCAGGGGCCGCTTGAGGGTTCCCCGTTGACGCGCAACCGGCACGTTCTGTACACTCCGCAGCGGCTCCCGCCTCCCGGCGGCGGGCCTTTCGCATTTCAGGACCCGAACCTCAACCTGACGTAGACGTAGAGATCTGGAGCGGAGGCACACGATGGCGGCTCGCGACGGAAGTGGCGCGTATCTGGCGGTGATCAAGGTCGTCGGCGTCGGCGGCGGCGGCACGAACGCCGTCAACCGCATGGTCGACGCGGGCCTGCGCGGCGTGGAGTTCATCGCCGCCAACACGGACGCCCAGGCGCTCTTGATGACGGACGCCGACGTCAAGATCCAGCTCGGCGCGAAGATCACGCGCGGCCTCGGCGCCGGCGCGAACCCCGATGTCGGCCGCGAGGCCGCGATCGAGTCCAAGGAGGAGATCAAGGAGGCCCTGCGCGGGGCCGACATGGTCTTCGTCACGGCCGGCGAGGGCGGCGGCACCGGCACCGGCGCCGCGCCCGTCATCGCCGAGGCCGCCAAGGAGATGGGCGCGCTGACCGTGGGCATCGTGACGCGCCCCTTCGGCTTCGAGGGGCGCCGCCGCTCCGAGCAGGCCGACCGCGGCATCGAGGAGCTCGCCGCCAACGTCGACACGATCGTCGTGATCCCGAACGACCGCCTGCTCAACCTCGTCGAGCGGCGCACCTCGATCGTCGACGCGTTCCAGATGGCCGACGACGTGCTCCGCCAGGGCGTGCAGGGCATCACCGACCTGATCACGATCCCCGGCCTGATCAACCTCGACTTCGCGGACATCCGCACGGTCATGCGCGACTCCGGCACGGCCCTGATGGGCATCGGCCAGGCCGCGGGCGATCGTCGGGCCGGCGAGGCCGCGCGCGCCGCGATCTCGTCGCCGCTCCTCGAGTCGAGCGTCCAGGGCGCCACCGGCATCCTGCTCAACATCACCGGCGGTCCCGACCTCGGACTATTCGAGGTCAACGACGCCGCCGAGGTGATCGCGAACGCCGCCGATCAGAACGCCAACATCATCTTCGGCGCCGTGATCGACGAGTCGATGGGCGACCACCTGCGGGTCACCGTCGTCGCGACGGGCTTCGACCGCAAGCCCGCGCCGATGCCGCGCGCCTCCCAGCGCGCGGCCGAGCCGACGCTCGGGGCGCTCTCGACTCGCGAGTTCGACATCAGCCGTCCGGCGACCCTCGAGGTCGGCGACGGCGATATCGACGTCCCGGACTTCCTCAAGTCGGACGACTAGGGGCCGCGACATGAGCGGCACCGACACCGACGGGCCGCTCTGGTCGGGGCGGCTGGAAGGGGGGCTCCATCCGGACGTCCTCGCGCTGACGCAGTCGCTCGACGTCGATCGGCGCCTCCTGCCGTACGACGTCGCGGCGTCGAAGGCGCACGTGCGCATGCTCGGACGGCAGGCGATCATCCCCGCCGACGAGGCCGAGGCGATCGTCGCCGCGCTCGACGCCGTCGCGATCGATTCCGGCGCGACGGACGAGGACGTCCACTCCCTGATCGAGCGGCAGCTGGTGGCCGCGCTCGGCGACACCGGTCGGCGCGTGCACGCCGGCCGCTCGCGCAACGATCAGGTCGCGACCGCCTTCCGGCTCTGGTGCCGCCATCACGCGTGGCGCGTCGTGCAGGGGGTGGCCGATCTCCAGGAGGCCCTACTCGGCCTCGCGGCGCGCGACGGCGACGCCGTGCTGCCCGGCTTCACGCATCTGCAGCGGGCCCAGCCGGTGCCGCTGGCGCACCATCTCGCCGCCCACGCCTTCGCCCTCCAGCGCGACGTCGTGCGCCTGCGGGCCGCGCAGGCGGCGGCCGGCGTGTCGCCGCTCGGCGCCGGTGCGCTCGCGGGCTCCAGCCTGCCGCTCGACCCGGTGGCGGTCGCGGCCGAGCTCGGGATGGATGCGAGCTTCGCCAACAGCCTCGACGCCGTCTCGGACCGCGACTTCGCGGCCGATCTCGCCTACGCCTGCGCGCTCTGCCTCGTGCACTGCTCGCGGATGGGTGAGGAGCTCGTCCTCTGGACCTCGCAGGAGGTCGCCTGGGCGGCGCTCCCCGATGACGTCGCGACGGGCTCGAGCATGATGCCCCAGAAGAAGAACCCGGACGTGGGCGAGCTCGCCCGGGGGCGGGCCGGCACCGCGATCGGGCGCCTAACGGGCCTCCTCGCCGTGCTCAAGGGGCTGCCGCTCGCCTACAACCGTGATCTGCAGGAGGACAAGCAGGCCGTCTTCGAGCAGGTCGACGCCGCGCTCGGCGTGCTGCGCCTCCTCGAGCTGGCGTACGCCGGGCTCGTGGTCGATCGGGATCGCATGCGGTCCGCGGCGGCCGACGGCACGACGGTGGCCACCGACGTCGCCGAGGCGCTCGTGCGGGAGGGCATGCCGTTCCGCGATGCGCACGCGGAGGTCGCGCGGCGGATCGCCGCCGGCGAGCGCTTCGCGTCCCCGACGCCCGAGGAGGCGATCGCCGCCCGCACCGGCCCGGGGATGCCCGGCGCCGTCGCCGACCAGCTCGCGCGGCTAGGGGAGCTGGTGGCGGAGTCCCGCGCCCTGCCCGAGCCCCAGCCGTGAGCGAGCGCCCGACCGCGCTCCTGCCCTTCCCCGACGGCGCCGCACTCGGCGCGGACGGGATCGAGCTGGCCGGCGTCGCCCTGACCGCGCTGGCCGCCGAGCACGGCACGCCGCTCTACGTCTACGACGCGGAGTCGGTCCGGTCGCGGGCGCGGTCCGTCGCGGCCGCGCTGGCCGAGGCGCCCGCCGGCGGCCGTGCGGCCTTTGCGCTCAAGGCCCAGTCCGCGCTCGCGCTCCTGCGCCTCGTGCGAGAGGCGGGGCTCGGTGCGGACTGCGCGTCGGCCGGCGAGATCGAGGCCGCACGACGGGCCGGGTTCGACGGGGCGTCCCTCGTGATCCACGGCAACGCCAAGTCGGATCCCGACCTGCGTGCCGCCCTCGCGGCCGAGGCCGGTCTCGTGGTCCTCGACGGGCGCGACGAGGCCGAGCGCCTGGCGGCGCTGTGCCGCGAGCTGGGACGCGAGCAGGACGTGCTCGTGCGAATCGCGCCCGGGATCGAGGTCGACACCCACCGCCACATCGCAACCGGCCACCACGGGTCGAAGTTCGGGGTCACGCCCGAGGAGGGCGCGGCGCTCCTGCGCTCGCTCCCGTCCGGGCTCGTGGGGCGGGGCCTGCACGTGCATCTCGGATCGCAGGTGCTCGATCCCGAGCCGCTGGTGGCGGCGGCCCGCTGGCTGCCCGCGTTCGCCAAGGCCGAGGGGATCCCGCTCGAGGTGCTCGACGTCGGCGGCGGGCTCGGCATCCGCTACACGCCCGACCAGCCGCAGCCGGACCCCGGGGCCCACACGCGCGCGCTCGTCCAGGCCATCGCGACCGTCTGCGGGGACGAGGGCGTCCCGGTGCCGGAGATCATCGTCGAGCCCGGCCGCTCGATCGTGGGGACGGCCGGCATCACGCTGTACCGCGTCGTCGGGGTCAAGACGGCCGG
>Ga0315900_10012861_pt1 | contig 10230 bp, 10 predicted proteins | sample LakEriMetagenome_FD_203521 | JGI IMG/M metagenome (GOLD analysis project Ga0315900, IMG submission 203521) | Freshwater fungal communities from buoy surface, Lake Erie, Ohio, United States - Buoy 12 MA114 | ecosystem: Environmental > Aquatic > Freshwater > Lake > Lake biofilm | place: USA: Lake...
GCTCGGGGTGAGCCAGGCGTCGCAGCGCTCCAGCACCTCGAGCGGCGCTCCCTTGGTGATCACCAGGCTGGTGGCGGCGGGCACCGGCAGAGGCGGGTCGTGCCAGCTCACCAGCACCAGCACCGGCACCTCGATGAGGGGGCCGATCACACCCGCCAGAGCCTGCTGGGAGCGGATGCCCCAGATGCTGATGCACACGGCGATCGCCAGTTCGAAGTTGTTGCCGGCCGCGGTGAAGGCCAGAGCGGAGGTGCGGGAGTAGTCGAGGCCGCTTCTGGTGCCAACAGCAAAGGCGATGCTCCACATCAGCACGAAGTAGAGCAGCAGGGGAATCGCCACCTTGATCACCTGGGCAGGATCGGAGGTGATCGCCTCACCCTGCATGACGAACATCACCACGATCGTGAACAGCAGGCCGTAGAGAGCCCAGGGCCCGATCCGCGGCAGAAACACCTGCTCATACCAGCGCCGCCCCTTGAGGCGAACGCCAAGCACCCGGGTGAGGACGCCGGCAACCAGAGGAATCCCCAGAAAGATCAGCACCGCCCGGGCGATCTCCCCGAACGAGAAGCGCACAACTTGACTGTCGAGCCCCAGCCAGGCGGGGAGAATCTGCAGGTAGAACGTGCCCATCACGGCATAGATCAGAACCTGCAGGATCGAATTGATCGCCACCAGCAGGGCTGCCGCTTCCCGGTTCCCCTGAGCCAGATCAATCCAGATCAGCACCATGGCGATGCAGGGGGCGATGCCGATCAGGATCAGCCCGGTGCGGAACGCTGGCTGATCCGGCAGGAACAACCAGGCCAGGCTGAACATCAGCAGCGGGCCCAGCCCCCAGGTGAGGCCCAGGGTGAGCGTCATCAGGCGCCGATCGCGAGCCATGGAGCCGAGTTCGCCGTAGCGCACCTTGGCCAGCACCGGGTACATCATCAGCAGCAGGCCGGCGGCGATGGGCAGGGAGCTGTGATCCACCTGCACCGAACTCAGCAGCGCCTGCAGGCTTGGCACGAGCCGACCCAGCAGGAGGCCGCCCGCCATCGCCAGCAGGATCCATAGCGGCAGCAGCCGGTCGAGCCAGGAGAGATGGACGAACACGCCCTTCTGCCCGGCAGCACCTGAGCAGGGATCGGGGCCGGGATCGGGCATGGATGTCAGCAACAGGGAGCTGCAGGGGTCTGAGAAGCGGCTGCGAGCTGAGCCAGCCATTCGCGCAGCTGCAGCAGGACGGAAGGCTCCAGCCGGTAGTAGATCCAGCGGCTTTCCTGGCGGGCGGAGATCAGGCCCGCCTCCTTGAGCACCCTGAGATGAAAGGAGAGCTTCGACTGGGCCAGATCCAGATCGCCGGTGAGGTCACAGACGCAGCGCTCGCCGTCCTGCAGGGCCTGCACCACCTGAAGGCGGATCGGCTCGGCCAGGGCGCGCAGGAGCCGCTGGGCCTGATCCGGAGCCAGCGGCTCAGCTGGTGACCCTGCCGCGGCAGCGGTCTCCACGCTGGAAAGGACTGGGGCAGGTGGCACGAATCTGTTGCTCAGGGGGCCGGCAACAGGGAACAGGTACGAGGCGACACGCTGAGGCAAGCCATGGGATGCAGCACACCAAGCCAATCAACCCTAGTTGATCTATGTGCTCGTCGTCGCCCGGCGCTTCCGCTTCCCTCTCCATGAACAGCGGCATCAATGGCTTCGGGCGCATTGGTCGCCTGGTGTTCCCGGCCCTGTGGGGGCGCCCCGGCATCGAACTGGCTCACGTCAATGATCCGGCCGGCGATGCCCACACCGCCGCCCATCTGCTCGCCTTCGATTCGGTGCATGGCCGCTGGCAGCGGGCCGTGCAGCCGAACATGCACGGATTTCCGGTGGGCACCACACCGGTGAGCTGGAGCCAGGAGAGCGATCCCACCGCGGTGCCCTGGCGCGCCAATCCCTCAGCCCATCCGTGCGGATCCTCATCGACGACCCCTCTGAGGGCGCCACCGCCCCCATCGCCCAGGGGGCCGCTGCGGCATTGCCGATCTGGGTGATCCAGCCTCCAACCCTGCCTGCCGGCTGGTGCGGCAAGACGCGGGCGCTCCACCACGGTGTGCAGGACAGCGGCGGCGAGGTTCTGGTGTTCCTCGATGCCGACAGACATTGAACCAGGTCCGAAGTTTCTGGAACGACTGCTGGACTGCCGAGCAGCAGGCCCACAGACCGGGGGACTCCAGGGGCGAGTGGAGCTCTGCGCGAGACGCTCCAACTCCCGCGCCAGGAAGGGATGCGTCGCTGCCATCTCAGCCAGGTTGGTGCAGCGACAGCCCTCACGGCTGCAGGGTGGCCGCCCCGGATCGATCGACATTGTCCTTGGTGGCGGTCGTCAAGCCCGCGAACCGTTCACCAACCGTGCCTGATCAGCCGCAGGCCACCCATCGGATCAAACGTGCTCTTCCACCTGAGTCACCCAGACACCCACGGTCATGGTGGATCGTGCCGAGCCGCGGAAGGATCCAGCCAACGGCGGCACCGCATCCGGGCGGTGCGATACCGCCACGGCGATGTGGTCGGGTCCGGCCAGACCGCCGGTGGTGGGATCGAACCCCGTCCAGCCCGCTCCGGGCAGGTAAACCTCCGCCCAGGCATGGGTGGAGCCACCGTCTTCCGGTGAGATTGGATCGTGCAGATAGCCGCTCACAAAGCGGGCCCCCAGGCCCAGCAGCCGGGCTGCTGCCAGAAACAGCATCGCGAAGTCGCGGCAGGAGCCACTCCCGCTGCTGAGGGTGCGGGTGGGAGACTGAACGCCTGGTTCCTCGCGCCTGACGTACTGCAACGTGCCGTGAATGCAGCCGCTGATTCGCTCCAGAAGGACGTAGGTCTCCAGCCGCTCACCCGGGGCATACAGGCCTGCCACCCAGAGCCCCAAGGCCCCGTCATGATCCACCGGCTGGCGGTAGGGAGCCAGAAGCAGTTGCTCTTCGGCTCCGTAATCGAACGGGAAGAACAACGCCTCCGGGTCCACCAGGAAGTCGAGGGGGGCCTGGTGGTACTGCTGGATCAGCACCTCGCTCTCGATGATCAGGCTGTCGGCTGGCTCAGAGAAACTGGCGATGGCCACCGAGTTGTCTTCCACATCCCGGTGCCATCGCAGCGTTGCCGTTGGTGAGATGTGCAGCCAGGATGCTTCGATCCGCAGCAGATGGCTCTCCCTGGGCCGCAGCCGCAGGGCGTGGGCGTCGAGCCACACCTCAGCGTCGTAGTTGTAGATGGTGTGGTGGCGGATCCGGTAACGCTGCATCGCCGTGGCCGCTTGAGGGGGCTGGTCGTCCCTAGCATGAACCATCAGAGACAACGGACATCAGCATCGGCATCATCCAGGCATCACCCCAGATTCACCCCCATCTTGCGTGGATCGTGCAGATGTGGGAAGAGCGTTTCTTCGGGGCCGACTATCTTGCATTGTTTCTGATCATCCTGGCGCGTTATTTCCTCGCCGCCGGAAGCTGCTGGTTCCTGTTGCGTTTCTGCGCTCCGCGCGCCGCAACAGCGTCGTCGCAGCGGAACGAGAAGCGGATCCGCGAAGGGATCCGCCATGACATAGGCCTGTCGGTGCTCTCAGCTGCAGTATTCGCCCTGGCGGCCGCTGCAGTGCTGTGGTTGCACGCCCAAGGCATCACCCGACTGTACGCGGAAGCCGATCCCAGCAATTGGTGGTACCTGGTCGTGAGTTATGTCTTCGTGCTGATCCTGCAGGATGGGGTGTTTTACGCCACCCATCGTCTGTTCCATCACCCGGCGCTGTATGCCACGTTCCATCGGGGCCACCATCGCTCACGCCGGCCCACACCCTGGACCTCCTTTGCGTTCGATCCGCCAGAGGCCATGGTGCAGTCGCTGTTTCTGGTGGGGGTTGTGATGCTGGTCCCCCTGCACCTGTTCACTCTGCTGGCGGTGCTGAGCACCATGACCGTGTGGGCGATCGTGAACCACCTCGATCTGGAGTGCCTGCCCAGCCGTTTCCCCCACCACCTGCTGGGCCGCTGGGTGATCGGACCGGCGCACCACTCCCTGCACCACCGCCGTCCGTCGGTTCACTTCGGCCTCTATTTCACCTTCTGGGACCGGGCCTTTGGCACGCAAGATACAGGCTATACCACAGGTCTGACCACAGCAGCTACCATCCCCAGATCGGGGGGAAACCCAGCCATCCAGGCCGTTCAGGAACCTCGCTGATCAGCTCACGCGTCGGCGGGTCTCTGCCCTGCTGTCCTCCGATGCGGAAAGCAGGTGGTGGAAGTCTTCACGCCCAGCCACAGCTCCTCTCTTCTCGCCGCAAGCAGGCGCCGACCGGAAGGCGTGATCTGGATGAGCTCGATCCCAGCACGGGATTCACAGAGCTGATCATTCGCCAACAGGCGTAGGGCCAGATCGGCCGGGCCCTCCGGCCAGCAGAACCGGCTCCACCCATTCCATCGGTGCGGCCAGTGGCGCAGCCTGGTGGAGACCGCGCCCCAATGGCCGCACTGCCAGCTGCCTTTGGTGGTTCCTGCGTCAGCGGCCGGCTGGCGTTGCAACTGGTAGTGCTTGCCCAGCGGCATCGGCGATCTAGCCTCTGAGCAGCACACCGCAAGGCCCGCCATCTCATGTGATGCCTATTCCTGACATGACTTTTCTCTGCGAGCGACAGTCACGGGTTATGCCAAGCAGCCATCCCCAAGGCGACTTGCCAGGTGATGCACACAATGCATAGCTGCTGGATGCAGAGCTTTCAGAGCTTCTGACAGGGGGGCTTTCGCTCAGCCAGGATGACGACACTCAAGTAGCCACGCCTGGCCTCGTTCTGTCTTTAAGGAATTCACTACAGGATCCAGGATGCGTATTCTCCATACTTCCGACTGGCATCTGGGCAGGAGTTTCCATGGCACCTCCCTGCTAGCCGAGCAGACCGCGGCCCTGGAGCGCATCGTGGAGCTCGCCTCCGAGGCGGCGGTGGATGCGGTGCTGATCGCCGGCGACATCTACGACCGGGCGATTCCACCCTCCGAGGCCGTGGAACTGTTCAATCACACCCTGGCCCGCCTGCGCGAGAGCGGCGCCGCGGTGGCGGCCATCGCCGGCAATCATGATTCGCCGGTGCGCGTGTCTGTCTACGACCCCTTGCTCTCCGCCTTCGGGGTGACGATCCGCGGCGAGCTGCGCCGCGCCGATGAGCCGGTGCTGGTGACGCCGCGCCTCGGTGGATCACCGGTGGCGATCTATCCCCTGCCCTACCTCGAGCCGAGCGTGGATGGCCCTGAGCTGATCCGGCTGGTCGAAGCCGAAGCGTCCGACGCTCCCGCCCCTCCAGGCCGCATGCGCCATGAGGAGGTGACCCGGCTGGCGTTGGACCGGATCCACCGGGATCGGCGCCAACGGCCCGATCCTCGCTCCGTGCTCGTGGCCCACGCCTTCGTGGCCGGTGGCGAAGGCTGCGAATCGGAGCGGGAGCTCACGGTCGGCAACGTCGACCGGGTGAGCGTGCAGGCCTTCGAGGGCTTCGACTACGTGGCGCTGGGCCATCTGCACGGCTCGCAGCAACTCGATGGGCCGCGGCTCGCCTACAGCGGCACCCCGCTGGCCTATTCCTTCTCCGAGCAGCACCACACCAAGTCGGTGCGGATCGTGGAGCTCGATGCCACCGGACGGCCCACGGTGGAGATCGTGCCGCTGGGGGTGGGGCGGGAGCTGTGCACGATCGAAGGCGGCATCGAGGAGCTGCTGCGTGAGGCCCGCTTCGAGGCGGCCACGTCCTGCCGGGTACGCGTGATCCTCACCGATGAACAGCTGCCTCTGCAGGCCATGGCGCGTCTGCGGGGGCGCTTTCCCCATGTGGCCGAGCTGCGGCACCGCCCCCCGGAGGTGAGCGGCGCCGGCGCCGGCGCCGGCGAACGTCATGCCCAGGTGCGCGAGGCGCGTTCGCCGCTGGCGCTCGCCACCGCCTTCTTCGCCGATCAGCAGGGTCGTGAGGCCAGCGAGGCTGAAGCCGCCCTGCTGCGGGAGGCGCTGCAAGCCGTGGGCAGGGGAGGGGAGCGATGAAGCCGCACCGGCTCCGGATCGAGGCCTTCGGGCCCTACGCCGATCCGGTGGAGATCGGCTTCGACGCCCTCAGCCAGGAGGGACTCTTCCTGATCCACGGCACCACCGGCGCCGGTAAGACCTTCCTGCTCGATGCGCTCTGCTTCGCGCTCTATGGCGAAGTGTCGGGAGATCGGGGCGTGAAGGGGCTGCGCTCCGATCACGCCGCAGCCTCGGCCGTGCCGCGGGTGAGCCTCGAGTTTTCGGCCGGAGGCGGGCGCTATCTGGTGGAACGCTCGCCGGCCTACACCGCGCTCAAGAGCCGCGGCGAGGGCACCACCGAGAAGCCCGCCCAGGGCGCCCTGTTCCGACTGGTGGGGGGCGAGCGGGAGCCGATCGTGAGCCGCGGCAGCGAGGTGAGCCGGGAGGTGGAGGAATTGGTGGGCCTCAATGCCGCCCAGTTCCGCCAGGTGATCCTGCTGCCCCAGGGCAAGTTCGCCGAGGTGCTCCGCTCCCGTGCCGACGACCGCGAGGCCCTGCTCAAGACCCTCTTCGACACGGTGCTCTTCGAGCAGGCGGGCCTGTGGCTGGAGGAACGGGCCAGGAAGGCGCGCCTCGAACTGGCGCAGCAACGGCAGCGCCAGGAGCTGCTGCGCAGTCAGGCCGCCCAGGCGTGGGCTCCCTATGCGGCGCCAACGGAGGAGGGCGACACGGCCCCCAGCGATCAACGGGGCCTCGATCTGCTGGTGGAGCGGATCGCCTCCGTGGTGGAGAGCAGGACGACCGCCCTCTCGGAGGCCGAGGCCCTGCTCAAGGCCGCCCAGGCCGGCAAGGAGGAGCGCGACCGGGTGGCGGATCGCTGGGACCGCCGCGCCGCCGCCACGGCCCGGCTCGCGCAGCTCGCGACGCAACGCGAGCCGATCGAGGCGCTGAAGCAGGAACTGGCACTGGCCGAGCGAGCCGAGACCCTGCGCACCAGCCTCACCGCCGAGCGCTCCGCCCGTGAGGCTCTCGCGACCCTGCAGGCCACCATCCGCCAGCAGCTCCTGCGCGCCATCCGCGCCCGCGACGCCGCCCAGGCCCTGCCGGATCCGGTGGTGCTCCTCGATCTCACCTCCCTCCCCGGCGCCGAGGCCCTCGGCCAGGCCAGCAGTGCCCTGGCGGCCAGGCGTGCTGAGCTGACGGCCCTGGCACGGAAGGCGGCTGAGGCCGCCGAGGCCCGGGAGAAGGCGAGCCAGGCGCTTGCCAACGCCGCCGCCATCGCCGAGCGGCTCGAGCGCGGCGAAGCCGCCCGAATCGACAACCAGCGACAACGCAAGGAGAGGCAGGAGGCCTACACGGCAGCCTGCAGCGCCCGCGACCGGCTGAACGGCCTGGAACGGGCCGCAGGCGAGGCCCGGGAACGGGCCGAGGCCGCCGCCGCCCTGGCCCCGGCCCGGAGCAAGCGTCAGGCCGCCGACGAGGCTCTGACCGCCGCCGAGAAGCAGCTGGAGCGCACCAGCCAGCAGCTGACCGCCCTGCGCCAGGCCCAGCTCGCGGGCATGGCGGCCCGCCTCTCGGAGGGCCTGCACCCCGGAGAGGCCTGCCCGGTCTGCGGCTCCACGAGCCATCCGGCTCCGGCCCACGCCAGCGAGGCTGCCGTGCGGGAGGAGGCGATCAGGGCGGCGGAGACGCAGCGGGAGGCGGCCTCCAGGCGGTGGAATGCCGCCACCGCAGCGGCGGCCACCGCGGCGGCCGAGCTGCAGGCGGCCAGCAGCCGTGCCGGCTCCGCTGGCGATGATCCCGGCACGGCCAGCGCCGCGGCGACGGCAGCGGCTGGGGCGCTGGCGGCGGCACGGACCCAGGCGCTGGCGGTAGAGGGCCTGGAGCAGGAGATCAAACAGCTCGAGGGGAACTTCGAGAAGATCGAGACCGGCATCAAGACGCTCAACACCCGGCAGGCCCTGGAGAAGCAGAGCGCCGCCGACGAGACCGCCAGAGCCGAGCGCCTGGCGGCCGAGATCAGGGACGAGCTCGGCGATCAGCGCGATCCCCTGACAGTGCTGCAGGCCTACGCACCGCTGCAGGAGGCGCTCAGGCCCCTGGTGGGGAGCTGCGAAGCCAGTGCCAGCGCCAGCACGGCCCTGGAGCAGGCCAGCCAGCGGCTGGAGCAGGAGCTCTGCGGCTCCGGCTTCGCCGATCGTGAGGCGGTGCAGGCCGCTCTCCGCGACGCGACGATCCGCCAGGGCTGGGCGACCCGCATCGAAAGCGTCGAGCGGGAGATCGCCGAGCAGCAGGCACTGCTGGCAGCTCCGGAGCTGGCGGAGCTTCCCGAGCAACGGCCCGACACCGCCGCCGCCGCCCAGGCCGTGGAGCAGGCCGATGGCTGCCGCACCCGGGCCGTGGAGCAGCTCACCGAGGCGCGGGGTGTTCAGAGCGCACTGCAGCAGCTGGCGGAGGCCCATCGCCAGGGTGACGCCGCCCTGGCCAGCCAGCTGGAGCGCAGCACGCTGCTCAGCAGCGTGGCCGACCGCTGCCTCGGCAAGGCGACCCCCTACATCTCGCTGCAGCGCTGGGTGCTCTCGGCCTATCTGGCGGAGATCTGCGGCTACGCCAACCAGCGGCTCGAGCTGATGACCTCCGGTCGCTATCGGCTGCAGCTCACCGATGAGGGCGGCCGCGGTGGCCGCAAGGCCGGCCTGGAGCTGCGGGTGCTCGATGCCTACACCGGCGAGGAGCGCGAGGTGAACAGCCTTTCCGGCGGCGAGACCTTCCAGGCCTCCCTGGCCCTGGCCCTGGGGGTGGCCGACACGGTGCAGGCCCACAGCGGCGGCGTGCATCTCGAGGCGCTGTTCATCGATGAGGGCTTCGGCACCCTCGATCCCGACAATCTCCAGCTGGCGATGGATGAGCTCGACCGCCTGCGCGAGGGCGGACGCATGATCGGCATCATCAGCCACGTGAGCGCCCTGCGCGAGCGGATCCGCTCCGCGATCGAGGTGATCGCCAGCGAAAGGGGGTCGACTGTGTCGATCGGCAAAAACGCCAGGGAATAATCCTTGAAAAGTGACGAGAATGGCTTGCTTGCCAGACAATTACCTAGACATCTGTGTGCCAGGAGTTGATTGAGACCCCTCAGCCTGCGCGTTGTATTCTCCCGTGACGCAGGTGACTCCCAAGCAACTATGGGACAATCCAAAACCGGATGATCCTCTGGACTGAAGAAGGCTCATTTGCGAGGTCCCTCGCCGGGATCTCAACTGCTTTCCATTGACATTTGGTTTCCATTGACATTTGCCTTCTGTCCATTTGATTGCCCAGCTGGCTCCGCAAGGGCTGTGCTCAGCCGCAAACTGCTACACAGGCACCAGTCAGGCCATGGCCCGCAGCGCGATCCAGTTCCAGAAAGATCGCTCCCTGTCTGCGTTCCAGCGGCTCTACGGCACCGAGGAGCCGTTGAGGCCGCCCTGGAGAAGGCCCGCTGGCCCGATGGGTTCCGAGGCCCCCGCTGCAATGGCCCTGAGCATGGCCTGATCACAGGCCGCCGGCTCAAGCGCTGTCCGTGCCGTTCCTGCACAGCCACCAGGCCTCACTCACGGCCGGCACGATCATGCAGGCCACCAGGCTGCCGCTCACCACTTGGTTTCAGGCTTTCGATCTGATCGGGCAGGCCAGAACCGGCATCTCCTCACTCGAGCTCAGTCGCCATCTGGGCGTGAAGGACGACACCGCCTGGCCGCTGCACAGCAGGATTCTCAGGGCCATGAGCGAGCGGGAGGATGCCTACGTGCTGCGGGGAAAGATCCAGATGGATGATGCCCACCTCGGTGGAGAACGAGCGGGCGGCAAGGCAGTTCGGGGATCGGAGAACAGGATTCCCATCGTTGCGGCCGTTTCCCTCAGCGAAGCAGGCCACCCGATTCACGCCAAAATCACGCCGGTGACGGGCTTCAGTTCCGAGGCGGTCGGCGCCCGGGCCAGAGAGAACCTGGCTCCCGGCTGCGCAGTGCTCTCCGATGGCCTGGCCTGCTTCCGCTCCGTGATCACGGCGGGTTGCCGCTATGAGGCCGTCGTTACCGGTGGGAAACACCCCAACGACCTGCCCCAGGTACGCGTTCAGGGGTCGGGATGCCCCTGCGCAGGACTGCACGCCTGATGGCCCATCGCTGAGTGATCAAGAAGCAGTGATCTGTGCTGCTGATTCAGGGATCGGGCAGCAGTGACG
>Ga0315900_10012862_pt1 | contig 10230 bp, 12 predicted proteins | sample LakEriMetagenome_FD_203521 | JGI IMG/M metagenome (GOLD analysis project Ga0315900, IMG submission 203521) | Freshwater fungal communities from buoy surface, Lake Erie, Ohio, United States - Buoy 12 MA114 | ecosystem: Environmental > Aquatic > Freshwater > Lake > Lake biofilm | place: USA: Lake...
ACCATGAATAATTAAATATACCAAATAAAATAATTTAATATGGCGAATAGAATAGTTTATTATACCAAATTAAATAATTTAATATATTAGATAAAATGAAATAATACCATGTATAATTTTTAAACATGGTATTATTTCATTTTATTTATATGTTGAATTTATATTTTTACAAAAACCATCCTGATTTAACACTTTTAAATTTACTTACAAAATAATTAAATTTTTCGCCATTATTAGATGTATTTGCTATATCATATGCTGATTGTAATTTATTATTTTTTGCTAAATGATCGCATCCTTTACTGATTAATAAACAAACATTAACCCATAATTCATTTTTGACAGCATACATTAATGCAGTTGATCCGTCATAAGATTTGATATCCAAATTAACTTTATTTGTATCTAAAACAGATTTTATGATATTTTGTGTTGAATCTAAATTGTCGTCGAAAATATCCAAATCGTTGTTGTCATTATTATCATTATTGTTAAATGATTTTTTATGTGTATGTGTATGTGTTTTCAGCATATTTAAATACATTAATGCAGTGAATCCTAAATTATTTTGTATATTTAAATTTGTATGTTTAATTAACCAATTAACAAAATAAATACAATTTCCATCGGGGTTATTATCTAGTTTTTTATCAATTGTAGATACATTTGTATCAGAATATATTTGATTATTTCCATCATATCCAGATAACCAATTTTGTTCAAATACATTTAATGGAATGCCAGATGTAAATTTCGTTGCATTACTTGTATTTGAACTATTAATAGAATTTGCATACAAGTCAATTGCATATAACAAATAACTTTTACCCATAATATTTTGTTTATTTATATCGATATTTTTATGATTTGACAGTTTATTAAATAATTGGATGTTATTAAATTTCATTGCATACATTAATGGGTTAAAACCAGTATTATCATAAATATTTAAATCTATTTTATCATTCCCAACAAACATATTTATTATTTTATCATCTACATTATTTATAATCGCATGAATAATTGGTGTTCTTCCATATTCACCGACAATATTTATATTAATTTTGTCATTATTAATTAATTTCAACAAAAACCTATTATTTAAATCTGCATTTTTATTATTAAATTGATATGCGGTATTAAATAAATTTGTTGATGATAAATTTGTAAATTTTATAATATTATTTAATGCATAATGCAATACGGAATTTCCATAAATATCTTGTGAATTTACAGAAATATTATTGCATTCAAGTAGAAAATCAAAAATAATTTCATAATTGTACAAAATTGTATACATCAATGGTGTAATTCCTAAACTATCTGGTATGTTTATATCTAAATTCAATTTATTTGAATCTGAATATGACAATATTTTTTTAACCATATTGATATCATTCAATTTTACGCATTTAATTAATATTGTATCGCCATTTTTATCTTTGTGATTTATATCAACATCAATTTTACCATTTGATGACAATTCGATAAAAAAATTAAAAAATCCAAATTGTCCCATTTCTAATAGTAGTGATAAGAATGTATCATTATTGTCTCCAGTGTATAATTTAATTTTTCCATTTTTATCCATAATATAATTTATTAAATTTTTAGTAATGTTTGTAACCACATCGTAATTACCATTAATTTTTGTAACTAATGAAAATAAAATTTTTGACATTATGTTGTCATTAATTTCTATTTTGTAATAATCGATAAAATTAATAAAAAATTCATTATACAAATTATTACAACCAGATGCGAACATTGCATTTGTTATTAAAATGCACAACATATTACCATCCATTTGTAAATTATTTCGCTGCAAATATTGATCAATAAAATTTTTTTTGTCAATTTTGAACAATATCAATAAAAAATTTAATAAATATTCTTTTTTTATTTTTGTTTTCTGTATCAATACATCAGTTATCTTCTCATTTTTTAGTAATTCTAATATCATATCATATCGCAAACTATCACTGGTACATTCATGGTATGTTTTAAGCGCAATTTGCAATAAATCACGATTAAAAATATCAACATAATCAGTTTCTACATTATTATTAAGAAACAATTTGACATTATTCGAACTAATATTTTTTATTAATATTGTCAATGGTCTGTCATTTTTTTCATAATATGGCATGTTGTTATCTAATGAACAAAAATAATTAATATCTATTTTACTGGAATATTTAGTTAATAATATATTTATTGCATAATCGCAACTATGTATACAAGCAAATTGAACTATATCTTTATCCAATAAACTTATCAATATATTTTCATCAATGTTGTCAAAAAAGTATTCTAATGATGATGTATCATTTCTATAAATCACAATTTTGAATAATGAAATTTGATTTCCATTTCTATAAGATGGATTATTTTTTATAATTTCATTGCATAAAATATTGTTATTGCTTTTAAATGCATTGTCATATTTACGAAATATTTCATCTGATGAAATAATATTTGAATAATAATGACGACTTTTTTGATTATTATAACCGGTATAATTACTATAATTGTCATAATTTCTATCCACCATTTCTTTTCCATACAAATATCCTATATCTGGCAATATCGATATATTATTTCTTTCAATTAATTTTTTTTGATATAGATTTTCTATACTGGGCGTCAATTGATTTAATTGATTCGAATGGATAAGTTGATTAATATGACTAATTTGATTTAACTGATTTAACTGACTGAATTGATTTAACTGACCGAATGGGTTAAATTGGGTGAATTGGCTGGATTGTCCAGTTTGTCCGTATTGACCAATTTGATCAAATGAGCTCATCATAGTGACTAGTGACAGACAAATATAGTATTCTATTGGTTTCCAAATTTTTAAAAACTTTTAAATTTAATTTTTTATATATTTTTTTATAAAATATATCAATCTGAATACATTTTATAAAAATATGTAGAAAATATTTTTATACATTATCATTGTCCATAATTTTAATATTAATTAGGTTGAAATTTTGATAAATATTTTTGGCATTCATCAATTGTTGCTAATTTTGATTCAATTGTTTTATTACATACAGGACAACAATTTTTAACTCTATCACAATATCTCGCTATACAATCTGCGTGAAAATTATGATCACAATCTGATATTCTACATTTATCATTATTTATTAATTTAATGTTACATACTGCACATTTCTCTTCTATACTTTTTTCCTTATAATAGAACCATATAATATTATTGGATAATACTTCACATGCGCTTTCAAAAAATTTTGTTATGCCATACTTAAATATGTCATTATTATCTGCTAATATTGAATTTGATGGTAGTTTATATGAATTTGATTTAAATACATCATTGAACTGAAAATTACCATTTTGCGACTGATTGTCATTATTTGTTGATTGATGAACTGAATTTTTATTTTCCGCCGTACATCCGTTTATTTGTTCATTGGATAGTTTATTTACATATTTTTGTTCATCGTATGGTGTATCTCCTGTAGTATTTAAATCCATGTTAATGTTAATATTTATATTGGTATATGATAAATATAGTTATATCATAATAATAATATTTTTTTATGTTGTTTACATCTATGTTAAAAGTTGGAAAATAAAAATTATCTGAATAAAAGTAAAATATACCTATTTTAATTAATCTTTATCCATATATACTGAATATAATATGTACAAAAATTATAATTACGATGAACACGATTTCCATAAAAACGTTGTTGAATTTAATACAAATTGTTCCAATACAATCATAAATGATATATACTTAATTATTGATCTTGGTTGTACGTTTATATTTAATAATAAAAAAAATATAACTGATGTATTTGACAAATTGAAAATTATTATTTTAAGATATGATTATAGCAATAAAACTATAATTGACATATCCAGTAAATTTTTAGTAGCTAACTTATATTATAATTTTCAAGAAGAATATACAAAATTTTTATCAAAATCAAATCGACCACATAATAAAATAATTGTTCAGTTGAATATTCAATTTATGTTTCCTATCATTGATGCACATCATATTCGCATAGAATTATAACAAAATAATAATTTATATGATGTGTTGATAGAGTACAATGATGAATATAATTTTAATAAATTTTTATCTTTTCATAAATACTTACCAAATGAGTTACTACAAAATATAATTAAATATTTATACAACCCACCTAGTCAATTAAATAATATCAATAATATCAATGATATCAAAAAAAGTATAATTGTTAAATCGATCAATACAACACATTTGGACGATGATACTGATAAATTTATAAAAAGTAAATTCATATCACATAAATCAATATATCTGAATATACGTGAAATTATTGTAGGATAATATTATTTTAACAACGAGTCATGTCATAATTTTTATATTAACGATAATTTGAATATTCATAATATTTTAATTGTTTTTGATACATATAATAATATTAAATGGTACGACTATCTAGAATATTTTGAGATAGTTGAACTTTGGAATGCGAATAAGAAAATATTTTCAATCAACAAAAATATTATTTTATTACAATCAAAATTAAAACAAATAAAAAATGATGTATTGATGTCATATTGTTATTGTCATACATTCAATAAACCACAAAAATATAACTATGTGACAATTAAATATTCATTTTCGTACAATAAAGATTTATATTTAAAATTCTCAAAATTTACAGTATATTTTTTAGTAAGTAACAGTACAACTTGTGCTGAATAATAGATTCATAAATTTATAAACTCATAAATTTATAAATCTATTTCTGTAATTTCAATTATATGATCACTTGATGGTTCGTTAGTTTCTCTTTGTATAAATATTAATTTATCTAAAGGAGTATGGAAATTTATTAAATGATCATTAAATTGCAATACATTGCTAAAATGATTTTTACATTTATTACATTGATATTTATACATATTTTTATCATCAGTATATGCATCAATAAGTGGTATAACAAATCGTCCTGAATTTTGACGTTGATAATTTATTTTAATATTTACAGATTTATTTGCGTCATTGAATTCGACGCGTAGAGTTTTATTCAACTTTAACGATTTAACTGAGTTATCTAATTTGTTGATATCATTAGTTCCAATGCTTTTATCGTTTTCATCATATTGAATAATTTCATTAATTTCATCATTATGATCATTTTTTTTGATTTCATTACTATCATTATGGTCAGAATGATCAATATGATCAACATAATTAATATTTTTCATGTGATATTCACTTTTCAAATGTATCTTATAAGATCTATTATTCATATACAGAATATCACATAGATTGCAATAAAATGAGCGATTTATTTTTTCATCTAATGATGCATGTTCTCTTAAGTAATGTGATCTTGCACCAAAATCAGAGTATACTTTATGATAACAAATATTGCATATATATACTTTACCTTTGAGGTCAACATTAATATTGTATTTTCTATTGAATTCTAAATTACTCTTTATTTTATTGCGTGTAGGGGGTTTGCATATTCCACGTATTTTATGGCTTTTATGATTTTTATGTATATTATGCTTATTGTGTCCATCGGACTCATTGGATTCATTGAATTCATTAGATTCATTATAATCATCATATTCATTAGGTTCATCCGGATCATTAATATTATCAGTTACAGTAATACCACTGGCAAATAAACTAATCAAACTACTAGCAATAATTTTACTTTTCCTCATTTTTTATGATTATATAGGTTATGCGGTTATATTTAATAAATTTATGTATTAATTCTCCTAGAGTTATATTTTCAATTTTTTAGATACATTATATTATAATATTAAATAATTTATTATATGTTGCATTATTTAATATAATACATCTAAAAAATTGAAAATGTAAATGCATGATAGGTCCATTAGAAATTGTATTAATAGCAGCAGAAAAAGAAAGAGAAGAAGACAAGATGGAATTTGAATTAGAATTGAGAAAACTCGAACAAGTCATTTGTCATTTGAATGGATTATTTTACAATTTGTATAACGAAAAAAATGCACCCAATGCGAGAGTTTCAGTTGAGCCATCAACTGGAAAGTTTGTTCGAAGACCATTGTTTTGTGATCCCTTAAATCCATCAGAAGATGGATTTTACACGATGCATGTCCTTCTTTGCAAACACGATGATCCGAAATTGAAATTCAATGGTACATTCACCAACAAACAAAACTGTCAGCTCATCCTATCAATGGACCTCCTGAAAAGGTTTATTAAAGGTAAAGAAACCTTTTCTTCAACTGTGAAAGAAATCATGAAACCACTTGGCTATGACTCTTTCATTGCTGAAAAACTCGATGAAATCATGGATATGTTTTATTCTGAATACAAATAAAGTAAAATAAAGTAAAATAAATTAATTTTGTTTTACTTTATTTATCAGCTGAATAAAAAATTGATATTATAATTATTTGTACAGTCGTATTATTGAATTATTCTAATAAAGTAATTAAAAAATGAATAACAAATGTTATAATTATAATAAATTGTTCAATGAAATTAGTAAATCAACTAAAGACAAATCCTTAGAATTGTCCTTATATGAAAAACGCATAGCAACTGTTGTATTTTTAAATTGGCTCCCTCCAATAAATTTTGATCCCAAATTAATCATAGAAGATCTTCAATATCTAATGTTAGATACAAATTTATATAAAAGTGTCCGACTTGGTGCGATATTAAATACAATTGAAAAAGGAGTAAATGGATTTTATGTTCATGAAACAGTAATAAAAATATTAAAAAAAGATCCAAGAATATCTCAGTTTTAACTGGAATAATTAAAATTTAAACACAGTTGAAAAAAAAGGATTAGTAGATTTTATACTCATTAAACCATTACATTTTAATGTGTGTTTGTCAGTATGTCTACGCTATTGTATGAATATGATAATTTAAATCAAATATAGGCTGATATTAATGATAATACTATAGTATTATCATTAACACGTACGCCGTTGATGATTATTTGAGTTGTGCTTGGTAAAACAGCGGTTAATATATTAAAAAAGATCCAAGGATATCTTAATTTCAACTGAAAAAAAAATTTAAATTTTGAACTATTGATTAAATAAACTTTAATTATCACTAATATCAATAATTAAAATTTAAATAATGATGAATAAACTTACTAATATTACAGTTTTATCAGAAATTATTAAGTCATTTAATCCAACTAACGATACAAATGGATTAAAAATTATAATTAGTCTATTCAGCTATTCTAATGATGATTTATTAAAATTAATATGTTTAACAGATGATGCTAATATTAAAAAAATATTAATCGATAACTATTGTTTAAATTATCCGAATAGCAATAATATTGACACAAACGACAAAATTAATAACGATAATAACATTATTTACTATATTGATATTATTAAAATTTGCACATCCAAATTGAATAATCACATGGAAAATCTTGTTAAAAATAATAAATATAGTTATGTAATTGACTGTTTAAATAAAAATAAATGTATTAATCAAATTTTAGAACTTCATAAAACAATTTTTAGTCAAAATACACCATTGGATTTATTAAATATTGATATATATAAATATATTGCCGATAATATAGATACACTTAAATATGATGACATTGTATTAAACACATATGTTAAAGCAAACACAATTGATACAAATTTCATTATTAAAAATATTAATACACTTGGTCAAGCACAACCATTAATTTATGCAGTACATGAAAATAATTTGGAATTAGTTAAATTTTTTGTTGAAAAATGTGGTGCTGATGTAGAGCAAAAATGGCCGTCCAATGAGTCAAGACCACTAATGTTCGCAGCTGAAAATGGAAATATTGAAATGATGAGATATTTATTATCATTAAATGCATATATTTGTGCTTTAAATAAGGCTGGTAAGGATGCATTATATTATGCAGTTATATATAATAAAATTAGCGCAGTAGAATTATTAATATCAAAAGGAACAAATGTAAATATCCTATATAATGATACAACACCATTATCCACAGCAATTGATAATATAAATATTGAAATAATTAAAATGTTATTAGATGCAGGTGCTAATACAAATGATACAATAATTGAATATGCATACAAAACTCGTAATGAAAATGTCATATTGTGTTTACTCAAACATAATATTAAATTATGTAATGCAGAAACATTAAAATATGCAATTGATCACAAGATGAAAAATTTATTTAATTTTTTAATAGATAATAACATTAAAAATGATACAATTACTCTTGATATTTTGACAATGATGTATAAAATGCAATAGATGCAATAAATACAATAATATCTCACCAACACTTGAAATGTTTTAATAAATTAATAAAGTTAATTTATTAAAACATTTATGGCTGAAATGAATTATTATCATTATAGGTTGCAAACAATAACAAAAAATTGAAATTATAATTCGTTAAGTAATGCTTATAATTTATTAAATATTATGCAATAGTAATTAATATCTTGTTTTTAAAATGACTTCTAATCCTGAAAAAAAATTATTGTTTTGTTTGATCATGGTGGCGTTTTAGACGGAAAATTTATAGATTCATTAGATGCCAACAATTTAGACGATTCGAGTGATCTAATTCTTGGAAGTCAGAAATATGATTTTGCAACATTCATAAATTATTTACCTAATGGTAAATTGTGTTATAAATTAATTAATAAAATTGGAGAAAAATGTATATTAGGATATCATTCTAATAATAAATTATCCGATCAAGAAACAATAATATATCTATCTAAAAGTGCATGTAATAAAGCAAATATTCAATTTCCTAATTTTGAAATTACATGCGTATCTGATTCAAATTATACAACAAATTCATCAAATCCATCAATGTCTATAAAAAATGATCTTTTGATTTTAGGATTTAATGATAATTTAGAAGGTAAACAGTCCACTAGAAAAGCATTGAGATCATACTATTCAAATATTCCAAAAGAAAATATAATTATTTTCGATGATGGTTATACAATTGTGGAACAAGCTTTTAAAGAAGGACATTTAGCATTTTTAATTTCTAACAATTATCCATTAATTAAGGCCTTAGAAGATTGTTTGTCCTATATGGATGGTAAAATTTCTTATAATGAACTCCTTTTAAATGCAGCCATTCATATTAATGATGCAAAAAAATAATACAGTTAATCTATCAATTCTATAAATAGAATTAATAGATTAATTACTATAAGGTAAAGATGCAATACCACTCCAAATTCTTAATATGTTATAATTTACTGTAAATACTTCAAGTTGATCCATTGACATTGTTTCGAAATGATCAATTGATATTGATTCTATATTCATATTGTAATTTTGTTTAATTGTACTTCTACAGAATGGACATTTATTGTTGATTTTGCCATAACATTTATTGCAAATATTTTTATCTTTGCAATAACATGCTAATTTGACAAAATTATGTTCCAAATCATACTCATCATAACAAATATTACATTCCATTTAATATAAATATAAATTGAATAGAATATGTAGTATATTAGTAACATATTTTATCAATTTTTTAAATTTGTAATTAGACTAAATAAATTTACTTAATAAAAATTTTACGATTTACATTTTTTGTTTTTTGATTAACATCAACAATATTATCATCTATTGTGTTCAATATTTCTATATGGGTATCTAATGTTTTATTCATGATAATAGCTTTATCTTTTAATTGTGATACACCTTTACTGGCATCATCCAATAAATTATTTATTTTTTGATCATCTGTAAATTCGGATGACGATAATGTTTTGCTTTGTAATGTAATTGAAGTTGTATTTTTGGAAGTCGTATTTTTGGAAGTTGTAATAGAAGTTGTATTGGAAATTGTATTCGGAATTGTACTTATACTATTATTTGCAGATGTTAAATTGTTTGTATTAAAACCAAATGTTCTTTTTATAAAATTTTTTATTTTATACCATATCACATAATAATATGAATTTATCTGATCGACTTTTTCATCAGCAACTTTTATATTTTCATCAATTAATTTTAAATTATTATTAATATTATTAAGTTGTTCTCCTTGTGTGTCCAATTTAACAAGTGTTTCATCTGCAATCTCATTAGTTTCATTTATTTTTAAATTTATTCTTTTTAATGTGCTGATATCTTCTCTGTTTAAATTTGTAATCTCAGATGGGTTGCTACTAGTTGTTTAGTTTCTTTATATTTCTTTA
>Ga0315900_10012863_pt1 | contig 10229 bp, 18 predicted proteins | sample LakEriMetagenome_FD_203521 | JGI IMG/M metagenome (GOLD analysis project Ga0315900, IMG submission 203521) | Freshwater fungal communities from buoy surface, Lake Erie, Ohio, United States - Buoy 12 MA114 | ecosystem: Environmental > Aquatic > Freshwater > Lake > Lake biofilm | place: USA: Lake...
GCTCGTGGCGGCGAGGTTCACGGCCCCCGCGTCGCTGCGGGTGATGTCGTGGACCGTGTGGCGGGCGTAGAGCGACCGGGCCGCCTCGATGATCGTGGGCGTGGGGGAATAGGAGCCCGTGCCCCAGGTGGCGGGATCGATTGAGGGGCTGGCGAAAAGGGTGCCAGGCACCATTTCCGCCAAGGCCGCGCGGAGCAGGGGCAGCTGCAGATGCCACGCGGAGAGCTGCTCGGGGGCGAGCGTGTAGCCCTTGGGGGCGGCGAGCGGCGCGTAGGCCTCCTCGTCGCTCGCGGCGAGAAACTCGCTTACCGGCGCGGCGTAGAAGGCGGCATTGGTGCGTGGGCCTGGCATGGGCGACGAGCCTACCAAAGCGAGGGGACAACCCTGGTCCAGTGCGGGGTTGACGAAGTACGGTACGCATGTACACTCTTTGCGTGTGCTGCCCGAAGGACCGATCGCATGCCCCGCAAAATCCGCGAACTCGTCAAGGATCTCTTGGACGCTGGATTCGAGCAGCGGCCGGGGAAGGGAAGCCATCGCAACTACAGTCACCCGGCGGCTGCCACCTTGGTTACGATATCGGGTAGAGATGGCGACGACGCACGGCTGTATCACGAGAAAGCGGTTCGAAGAGCCCTCGACGAGGTGAGCCAATGGCGAAAGGCGACCGATACGTGAAGGTGGTCGAGTGGTCGGACGAAGACAACTGCTTTATCGGTAGTTGTCCGGAGTTGTTCTATGGCGGGTGCCATGGCGACGATGCGACGAAGGTCTTCATCGAACTCTGCCAGATCGTCGAAGAGTGGGTCGAAACGTTGGAGGCGGACGGCAAGCCCTTGCCACAGCCGCTTTCTCTGGTGGAACTCGGAGCCGTTCTGCAGCGAAGCGCGTGAGGGCTAAATGATTGGGAAAAGGGGACGCAGCTCTTTTCCAGGGACTCGGTCGGAGGCAAAGAGCCATCCGAGGAAAAGAGCTGCGTCCCCTTTTCCAGACCAAGGGCCGCGCGGAGCATGGGCAGCTGCAGGTGCCACGCGGAGAGCTGCTCGGGGGCGAGCGTGTAGCCCTTGGGGGCGGCGTCAGGCGCGCCTATGCCGCGGAATCCTGGGCGACAGGCTTGACGCGGAAATGTACGGGCGTATACTTTACGCCGGCGGCAGGAAAACCGGTTACGCTCAGAGCATGGCCATGAGCAAGCTTCAGGAAATCGAGAAAGCCATCGAACTATTGCCGCTCGCGGACCAGCTGCGGCTGTATTGCGACATCCCACACCTGATCGGCCGCGATCGGGAAGACCTGGAGTGGCAACGGCTGGCCATCGAGGAGTTTTTCAAGGACGATTCGCCCGATGACGCCGTCTATGACAGCATCTAGGGTCGGCGATGTTGTGTCCGTGGAGTTTCCCTTCACGGGCATGCAGGGCCGAAAGCGTCGGCCTGGAGTTGTGCTGGCGGGCGACACCAGCGACCTCTTGTTGGCTCGGATCACGAGTCATGAGCCGCGGGATTCCTTCGACGTGCAACTCGACGATTGGATGATCGCTGGTCTTCCGAAACAATCGACCGTGCGGCTGATGAAGCTGGCATCCCTTGACGTTCGGCTCATCCATCACACGATCGGTACGGTTTCGGCAGGCGATCGTACGAAACTCGCCCAAGCGATCGAGCGAATGGGGCTTCAGATTGCGCAAGCCATGCGCCAGTGATTGCGTTCTGATACTCAACGGCAGGCTGGCTGAATTGCTTGGAGGGCTGGCCGATCGCCAAGCTCCCCAAGAAGACCAAGGCGCGCCGAAAGAAGACGGGCTGATTTGCGGCAAGTCGCCGGGCTATTTTCGTGTTTTCCGCAAATAGCCCGGCGGCTATAATTGCAAAAAGCGATGCAAGACGTGCGGAGCACAGTGACGTGGCAAAGACATTCCGGGAACTCGTCGCCCGAACGGGCAACGCCAAGACCAAGCGGATCGCCGCGCGGCGTACGCAGGAACTCCTAGCGGAGATGGTGCTGAGCGAGATCCGCGAGGCCATCGGCAAGACGCAGACTCAGATGGCCCGCGCGGCGGGTATGAAGCAGCCGAGCTGGGCCAAGCTCGAAGGGCAGTCCGACATGCTGATCTCGACGCTGCGCAAGGTGATGAAGGCGATGGGCGGCGAGCTCGAGCTGACGGTGCGATTCCCCCAGGGCCGCGTCCGCTTGAAGCAGTTCGCGTTCGAGACCACAGCCACGAAATGACCATGCTGCCCATCGATCCACAAGCTTTTCTCAACCTCGTCCCTGCCGTGCGGCAATCGCCGGGGCATTCGATGCAGTGCACGTATGACGAGCCCGCGGACGTGATCTATATGAATTTCGAACCGGGCGTAGAGGCGACCGACAGCGAACTCGGGCCCGACGACATCATCGTGCGTTACCGGGGCGAAGAGATCATCGGGCTGACGATCCTGCACGCCAGCAGGCGGAGCCGCGTCAACGGAAAATAGGGCGTTCGCGTGAAGCAGCCCAACGCCGCACAGCCGGCTGAGGTTGAGCCACTGGAACTCATCGACACGGATGTGATTGACTTTGTGCCGGCGGCGGAAAAACCGCCTACCCTCAGGCTACGCCCATGACCAGGCTTCAAGAAATCATCGACGCCGCGCGGACGCTCAGCCCGGCTGAACGTCTGCAGCTTGTTGACGCCGTGTGGGATGACGAGCACGCCGAGAACTGGCCCGCCCTCAGCCCCGAATGGCTCGCTGAAGTTCAGCGGCGGTCGGCGGAGTTCGACGCGGGTCGCATGAAGGCCTCCCCGTGGGAGAATGTGCAGGCCCGTGTCCGGCGAAAGGCCGGACTCGATGGCTAAGCTTCGTACCCAATTCGCTGTGATTTCCACATGAATGAATCGGATTCCTCAGACTCCGCCCGCGATGCACTTCTCGCTAAGGTGCTGGCCCTGCCGCCGGCCGACCGCGAGTTCATTGCCGAGCGAATCGACGAGACGCTCGACAAAGAGACGGAGTTCTCACAAGGCGTCTTCGCGACACCAGAACTCGCCCAGGCTTGGGCGGACGAGGCGGAGCGGCGAATCAACATGATCGACAAGGGCTTGGTCAAGCCGCTGCCTGCCGATATCGCCTTGGGAGACGCACGTGAGCACCTCGACCGCCACAGGGCCGGACTGGCGTCGTCGTGAGCCAGACCGACTCCGAACTCGCGATGGGCGAGGTGCTCACGTGGCTCGACAGCGGGCAGGCCGCGGGCGGCCTTTGCGACTATCCGGCCCTCGAGGAGTTCCTGCGGGATCTCAACGCCCTCGGCGATCTCAACCTGCTCTTCTCCGACGGCCGGCGGCTCTACTGCTACCACGACTCGGGCGGCTACAACGCCGGAATCCAGGTCGGAAGGCTTGACGCAAAATGTACGGACGTATATGCTTCTGAACGCTGACTTACGTCATTCCAGAGGTAGCCCGATGAGCCATCGCCTATCACCCGAGAACGAACAGTTCCTCGACCGCGCCGTGTCCGCGGGTACCTTTCACGACCGTGAAGCGGCAATCGACGAAGCAGTTAACTTGCTCCGTCGTCGGGAGAAACTCATTCAGGACGTGAACCACGGTATCGAGCAGATCAATCGCGGTGAAACCGTGCCTTTCGATCTCACCGAGATGAAAGCCGCCCTCCAGCGCCGTCTCCAGGCCGGATAATGGGAGGCTGGGGATGTCGCGATTGGAGCTATCGCTCGACGCGCAGCACGACTTGGTTGAGATCGCAGCCCACATCACAAGTCAAAGCGGGAGCCAGAAGCGAGGCGAAGCCTTTCTGAGCGGGGTGTTTGCGACCTGCGAGACGTTGGCATCCCAGCCTGCGATGGGCGAACTGCGAACCGAGTTTGTAACTGGTGTATATCGGAGCTTCTCGGTCGGGAGTTACGTCATCTATTTCCTGCCAACGCCAGCCGGCATCGTGGTCGCCCGTGTGCTCCATGGATCGCGAGACCATTACTCGATTCTGTGAGCGCAGTCCGTGTAGAGCGAAGTAGCTTTACATGTTTGCCGAGCGGATCGGCTGCACCGCCGAGAGCGCGTCGCGGCGGCTCAGATCCGCGGGCGGTTGATCAGCCGCAGGCCCGCGATCAGGACGATCGCGCCGACCGTGGCCGTCACGAGGCTGCCGATGAGGCCCGTCGCGGCAAGCCCGAGCAGGCCGAACAAAAACCCACCCAGGATCGCGCCGATCACGCCCATGATCAGATCGGTGACGAGGCCCGAGCCGCCCCCCTTCATGATCTGGCTCGCGAGCCACCCGGCCGCCACACCGATCAAGAGAAACCACACGATGTCCATGATGAGCGCCTTCGAAAACGAGCGTGGGGAACGAGCGTGACTTCCACCATCCTACCCTCGGGCCCACACGGCAAACCATGACGGACCGGCAGGCTCCCCGGGGCTACACTCATCGTTCATGGAGACTTTTCGCCTACTCCTCTTCACGACGCTCTGGACCGCGATCTGGGCGGCGCCGCTGCCGAAGCTCTCCCGCCGTACGGAGCTCGTGGCCGGGCTGATCCCGTTTGCAGCCTTCGGGCTGCGGGTGTTCGGGGCCTGCTTCGTCGGCGTGCCCGCCGACGATCCCGTGCGGATGGCGGTGGCGCCGCTCGTCGACTGGATCAACGGCGCGTCGGGCGCGGTGCCGTTTCAGTGGGTGCTCGACGTCACCGTGGCCATCGGGCTCGTGTGGTTCGCGTCGATCGCGAACATCTCGCGGCGCTGGCGGCTGGCCACGATCTGGGTCATGCCTGCCGTGGCTTTCGCCAGCCTCGCGCTCGGGCGGCACTAGACAGGTTCGCAGTCGGAACCCAGCACGTGCCCGATCGCCTTGATAACGTCGCGAAATCGCGCGGGATCGAGCATGCCGCGCGGGCCGCGATCTAGATCAAGCTTCGACAGTTCGACCGAGAGAATGTTTTCGCACTGTGCCACGCAGTCAGTCACAAAACCGTACTCACCGGCAAAAAACGGCACACAGTTGGGCAAGAGGTGCCGCTGCTGAAACCGCGCCGACGTACAGACGACAACAACGGCATACCGACCGCGATTCAACGCGGGCCGCGATACGACTATCACGGGATGCGGGCCCGCGTCTTCAAAGTCGGCTGTGTAGATAGCCCCCGGCTCGATCATGCATCGTCTTCCATCCGGCCTGCCGCGTTACGCCGCCCGATGGCATGAATCGTACGGAATTGCCGTTCCTCCTCCAGCAGTCCCTGCACGGATTCAAAGTCGGCCTCAGACACGAGGACGTATACCTCGTTGGTTCGCGGATCAACGACACGCGGCCGATCGGCGTCGCGGACGTCGACCGCGGGAAACTGCTGTGGAATGAGCGGGATAGGACTCATACTTCAATAATACCGCGTTCCACACAGGCTTGCCACGCGCTAATTACTCCGTCACGCTGTCGCGGCGACGAGGGCTGCGTCCACGCGGCGCATCTCGTTTTTCGTGAACCGCGGTGCCACGAGCCGCATCACGGCCGCCTTGTCGGCTGGAAACGACGGGCCCTCTGCCTGGATCGCCTCGTACGCGGCCACGACCCGCCCGCGGAAGTCGAGCTCCGCACGCACAGCCGCGATGCATTCCTCGAGATGCGGCCGGAAGGCATCGATATCCTCGGGCGGATACTCCTCGAGCAAGAGCGACCGCACGGTCTCGAAGGAAAGCTCATCCACCGTCTCGAGCGCGTTCCAGCAGGTGGCGAGCACGGCCTGCTTGTTGATGCCGGTCGCCCAATGGATCTCCTCGATGCTCTCGGGCTTGCACTTCCAGAGGCTCACCAGGCCCGACGGCTCCGTCACGTACCACACGGCCCCCTCTGTGCCGGAGAGCTGCTCGTCCGAGATTCGCACGTTGCGGGCCTCGAGATCCGCGCGGAGTTTTTGGAAGCGGACCACCGGGTCCTCCTCGGCCCGCAGTTCAGCCACGAGCGGCGCCACCGGCACGCCCCCCAGATCGAGCGCGAAGGGGGCGACGAGCCGGGCCGTCGCCGGATCGACGCCAAAGAGCACGGCCAGGGCGAGCGGCTCGTCGTAGGCGATGAGATGCGGGTTGCGGCCGCCGTAGAGCTCGAAGGAGATCGAACAGCCATCGCGGTCCGGAAGGGCCGCGGCCTCTGGATGCCGCGCGAGCAGCTCCCGCCACATGTCGAGAAAGCCGCCGAAGCCGCCATTGCGGAGCACCGGATGCAGCCTGAGCTTGAACGTCGTTCGCACGATTCCGGCGGCGTCGCGGTAGCGGTAGGCCAGCACGTTCGTGCCGTCGAGCTTCTCGTAGACATGCGCCCGGGCGATCGGCGGAAACCGAAACCTTCCGTCGCGGTCGAACGGATACCGCAGCTTCGGCGTGGCATGAATCAGCTGCGGGCAGGGCGCTTCACCCACGCGGGTGATCACGACCGCGCCGTAGCGGTGATCCGTCTTCTGGCAGAGAAAGCCCTCGAGCGGCAGGCCGTCGTGAAAGGGGTCGGCCACCGCGAATGGCTGCAGCAGCCCCGGCTGCACGCCGAGCATCTCCGCGGCCTGGTCGATCGTCATAATTGCCTCAGGCTTGGCGGGATCGGGCCTCACCGCCGCCAGGAGAGACCCGAGCCGCCGGCGTGCAGGCACTCGTGAGTTTCTGACCGGAATGTACCCCCGAGTAGGAACACGCACATTTGTGTTTTCCCGCTGGAAAATGCGGGTTCTCAGAGGAAGGCGACGCAGAATCCGACGCAGTCGGGACTTCGCAGGGAGCCGCATGGGGCCGCACGCTGGTGCCGGATGGCATGCCGCAAAACGAATGCGACCTGCTCTTCTGTGAAATGCTGATTTTTCATCCGGGAAAAACCACCCTTTCTAGCGATGAAAAGGTCGAAAAAAGTAACATCTCGGTTGGATCAAGAAATGAGAAGAACGCCTATGAAGACCAAACTCATGCAGATGCTCATCTCGGTCGCCCTCGCCGCCGTGCTCGTGCACGCTGGGTCGGCCTCCGCGCAGGTCGCCCGCTTCGAGGCCCTGAGCAATCTTCCGTTCGCGGAAAACCGGCCCACTGTGGAGACCGCACAGACCCTGCGCGACGAGCTGGTGTTCCAGCGGGCGACGCAGACGTATCTCTGGGCCCTGCCGTTGATCAACACACTCGGGATGAAGGTCGGCTCAGAAAAGGTCTTCGGCGCCGGTTACAACGTCCTGCCGGTCTGGAAGAAACGCCTTGACGCGAAGACCCTTATAACGACCCCCAACTCCGATGTTATCTATGCCATGGGCTACGTCGACCTCGGCAAGGATGGCCCGCTGGTGTTCGAGGCTCCGCCCAACCTGCAGGGCATCCTGCTTGATGCCTGGCAGCGGCCCATTCCGGTGGATGGCGGCAGGTTCTTTGGGGACGTCGGCCTGCCGGGCCCTGACGGCGGCAAGGGCGGGAAGTTTCTGCTGCTGCCGCCCGGCTATGAAGAAGCGGTGCCGGACGATTGTTTCGTCTACCGTTCACCGACCAACAATGTTTTCGTTTTCCTGCGCGCGTTCTATCAGGATCCAAAAAATCTGCCACCGGCCATCGCGCTCATCGAACAGTCCAAAATCTATCCGCTCAACGGCCGGGAAACCGCCAGGCCGATGCAGTTTCCCGATGCCTCCGGTGTGCGGGTCAACATGCTGCCGATCAGCGACGGCACAGCCTTCGACCAACTCAAGAAACTGGTGGAGAGCGAGGGCGAAAATCTCGCCGACTCCGATGGTCTCGGCATGCTGGCATCGATCGGCATCGCCAAGGGGCGGCCCTTCGAGCCCGACGCCAAGACACGGGCGATCCTCGATCATGCCGCGCGGACGGCCTACAAGATGAGCCGCGTCATCGGCTTTGAGGAAGTGATTGCCGGCCGTTCTCTGCGGATCTATCCCGATCGCCGGTGGATCAACCCCATGGCCGATGCGACCCCCGAGAATCTCGGGGGGCCTTTCGACCTCGGTTGGCGAAGGGTGGCGGGCGGCTATCTCGATCTCGACGCCCGGATCTGGTTTTTCACCAACTACTATTCGGTCAGTCCGGGCATGCTGTCGCAGACGCCCGGCCGGGGCGCCAAATACATGATCTCCTTTGTCGATAGCGAGGGCGCGAACCTCTCGGGCGGCAGCAGGTACCGCCTCCATTTGCCGCCTGACATTCCGGCTGCCAATTTCTGGTCGGTGACGCTCTACGATGCCGAAAACGGCTCGGGACTCGCCAACGGCCAGCCGTTCCCGTCGCTCGGTTCGCGCGACACGCCGGCGCAGAACACCGACGGCAGCACGGACATCTATCTGGGCCCGAAGACGCCCGCAGGCAAGGAGGGCAACTGGCTCGCGACGGTGCCCGGGAAGGGGTATTTCGCCGTTCTCAGGCTCTACGGCCCGACCGCAGCCGCCATCGACAAGATCTGGAAACCCGGCGACATCGAGAAGGCGCCGTGACCGTGCGACGCCGGTTTTCAGATAATCCCGCCGGGAGACGTGTATGACCACGCCGAGAACAGGCACCCTCAGAGCGATCATCCTCACCACCCTGATCGGCTTCTCCCTGACGGTACCCGCAGCACACGCGCAACTCCTGCCCACCACGGGCAGCGTTGCATCGCGGCTCGGCCCGCTCGAACTAAAGAACGGCTACCCCACCGATGCCACCGTCGCCAAGATCTTCGACGACATCGATTACCAGAGGGCGTGCCAGGCCTACCTCTGGGCCCTGCCGCTCATGGCGATGCAGCAATGGCAGAGCGAGCACCTCGCCAGGTTCAGCGCCGGAAAGCTCGACTACGTCGACTACCTGACCTTCCAGGACAAGCTAGGCCTACTCACGGCCAATGCCACGACGCCGTACATCATGGCGTTCCCCAACCTGCAGGAAACTGGTCCGCTGGTGTTCGAGGTTCCCGCCGGCCCCACGGCAGGCGGCTTCACTGATTTCTGGCAGCGTCCGATCACGGATTCGGGCCAAACCGGCCCCGACAAGGGCGCGGGCGGCCGGTATCTGATCCTCGGCCCCGACGACCCGGAGATGAAGCCGGAAGGGTATTACGTCTTCCGTTCGCCCACGGTGAACGTCTGGTCTGCCCACCGTGCGCTCGACCCCGATCCAGCCAAAGCCAAGCGGCTCATCGATGGGTTGAAGATCTATCCCTACAGCCAGCGTGAAAACCCAGCCCCAACCCGTCACGTCTCGCCGGCGGGTCGCCCGTGGAGCGGCGAACAACCGCGCGGCCTCGCCTACTGGGAAGGCCTGTCGAAGATCATCCAGGAAGAACCCGTCCACGAGCGTGACCGGATGATGATGGGGATGCTCCAGCCCTTGGGAATCGAAAAGGGCAAGCCCTTCACCCCGACTGAGCAGCAGCAGCGGATCCTCATCGACGCCGCGCAGACGGGGGAGGTGATGGCCCGGGCTATCGCCTACCGAAAGCGGTTCGACGGCGCGAAAGTCTGGCCGGGCAGGAACTGGGAGATCTCGCTGTTCCTTGCCGAGACGAATCAGGAAGCTCGGCATCACACGCAGTTGGATGAGCGCACGAGTTGGTTTTATGAAGCTGTCGGTGTCTCCGTGGGCATGATGGGCCGCGCCGTCGGCGTCGGGCAGGTCTACCTCGAGGCTGCGAAGGATGGCCAGGGCCACTGGCTCGATGGTGCCAAGACCTATCGCCTCACGGTTCCGAAGGACGTTCCCGTGGCACAATTCTGGTCTGTCACCGTGTACGATACCGAGACCCGCTGCTTCGTAAAGTCAGGTGCGCCGCCGGATCGCTCGTCGCGTGATCCCATCGTCACGAACGCCGACGGCTCAGTGGACCTCACGTTTGGCCCCGCGGTTCCCGCCGGGACGCCTGAGAGCAACTGGATCAAGACCCTCCCGGGCAAAGGCTGGTTCAGCTATTTCCGCCTCTATGGCCCGACCCAGACCTACTTCGACCGCTCCTGGGTGCTGCCGGACATCGAGGTGATCGAGTAGTCCGGAATGGCCGCACAAAAACTTTGCCGCCTGCCAAAAACACAAGCCGCAGAACGACGTGCGTCAACCTGCGGCCTGACGCGGTCTCTTGCGGCCCATTTGAAAAGAGCCGTAGCTCCCCGAGTAGGAACAGTTTGAATTGCTGTTTCCTCGAGGAATATCGCAAAGTCGGCTCGAAAGTGACGTAAAAAGCGACGTAGGCCCGAAGTGCGCAGGGAATGGCACCACCCGGCAGGGA
>Ga0315900_10012865_pt1 | contig 10228 bp, 9 predicted proteins | sample LakEriMetagenome_FD_203521 | JGI IMG/M metagenome (GOLD analysis project Ga0315900, IMG submission 203521) | Freshwater fungal communities from buoy surface, Lake Erie, Ohio, United States - Buoy 12 MA114 | ecosystem: Environmental > Aquatic > Freshwater > Lake > Lake biofilm | place: USA: Lake...
GAGCGACCGTGTGGCGCTGCTGGACAAGGGGCGGATGTGTTTCGAGGGCATTCCTGCGGATTTTTCTGCTTCCAATCATGGTGTCGTGAGCGATTTCCGTGATAGTATCGCCGCTCTTGGCAGTTCCCTTGCTTCTATCCGCCGGGGCGAAGCCACCTCATCCGCATACCCATGAAACAATCAAAGCTGGAACTCCTTGTCGGCGCCTTTGTGGTGCTTGGCCTCGCTGCCGTGCTTTACTTGACGATCAAGCTCGGAGCGGGTTCGATGCTGGGCGGAGACACTTATACCGTTCAGGCGCGGTTTACGAACGCGGGCGGTTTGAATTCAGGCAGCAGCGTCGTTGTGGCGGGAGTGTCGGTCGGGCGCGTGGAGGGGATCCGAGTCGATCCCGCTGATTTCAGCGCGATTGCCACCCTTCGGGTGATGTCCGGTCTGAAACTGCCGACGGACACCATGGCCTCGATTAAAACCACAGGCCTTATTGGTGACAAGTATGTGCTGCTCGCCCCTGGTGCCGAGGAGGCGAGCCTCGCTCCCGGCGATCTCATCACCATGACCGAATCCTCCGTCGATCTTGAATCCCTGATAGGCAAAATGGCCTTTGGTGGTGTAGAAGAAGGAAAAGACGAAAAAGCTCCCGCTCCAGTTCCATGACCCTCCGCTCATTATTCATCGCAGCCTTGTTCATTTCTCCTTTGTGCGCCACAGCACAGCTCGCCGAAGCCCAGGCGCGCCTCAAATCAGCGGTCAGTGAAGTGCTCGCCATCGCCGATCGAACGGCCAATCGCGCCGCTCTGCCCGAGAGCCTGCGCCCGGTATTGCGGAAGCATGTCAGCTTTGAAACGATGACCAAGCGCGCGGTAGGACCCGGCTGGCGGCAGTTCACGCCCGCTCAGCAGCAGCAGGCCACCCAGCTTTTTTCCACGCTGATCATCCGCACCTACAGCAACAAGTTCACTCCAGGCGAGTATCCGGCCATCGACTACAAGACGGCGGTGTCACCTGCCGCAGGCCGCGTGGATGTGCCCACGATCACGGTTTACAAGGGGAGCCGGTTCAGCGTGAACTACCGGATGGAGCAGGTGGAGGGCTGGAAAATCACAGATGTGGTGATCGAAGGGGTGAGCTTGATCGCCAATTACCGCAGTCAATTGGACGCCCAGTTTAAAAAAGGTGGCGCAAATGCTGTGATAAGCTCTCTTACGCAATCCGTCTCCCGTCCTCTATGAAATCCAACACACTTCTCATCCGCCTGCTGGTGCTCGCTGTGGCTCCGCTCCTGACCGACTGCACTTCCATGCAAAAGTCGGCTGCAACGCAAACGGCGTCTGTTGGTAAAACTGTGGAAAAAGGGAAGGCGACAGACAAGTCGGCCTCAGCGGCTCCAAAAGAGGAGGATGAATACGCCACCGCTGAGATTTCCGATCCTTTCGAGCCGGTCAATCGCGGCATGTTCTGGGTGAACGACCAGCTATACACCTTCATCTTCAAGCCGATCTCCAAAGGTTATCAGATCCTGTTCCCGAAGCCGGTGCGCAAAGGCATCGACAACGCGTTTGAGAACGTGAAATACCCCGTGCGCTTCGTGAACTGCGCTTTGCAGGGCAAGTTCAAGCGTGCCGGCCAGGAGACGGGTAAATTCTTCGTCAACACGATCGGCGGCGTCGGAGGCATCTTCCAGCCTGCGGAAAAAATCCCGTCCCTGGCCAACGTGCCGGCGGAGGACACGGCGCAGACTTTTGCCACCTGGGGCATCGGCCACGGGCCTTACATCGTGCTGCCCTTGCTCGGCCCGAGCAGCGTGCGTGACACGGTCGGCCTCGCGGGTGATTATGCCGCGAATCCGGTCAACTGGCCCTATCTATACTTCAAGACCGGGGATTGGAACATCGCCCCGCCCGCCGCGAACACCCTGCGTTCGATGCCCGACCAGTTTGAGAACTACGACGCCGCCACCAAGGACGCCGTCGATCCATACCTCTCTGCTCGCAGCACCTACGTGCAAAATCGCGCCGAAGCGGCAAAGAAGTAACATTCGACCAGATTTATCAACGGCCCGCTGGGGTGTTGATGCATCTAACAGTCATGTCGTGAACCCTTGCCGCGGATGGAGACGGGCGGGAGAGTTGCCTCTACCGATCCTATCCGTCGCTGGATCATTCCCGATAGGGCAGGGCCCGTGGGACGTCCTCCAGCGGCGGCGGATTGCTGAACTGCATGGATTCGTGGAAAAGGTCTGAACGGCCGGCCTCGATGCGGTTTGGGCCGTCCAAGGGATCGCTGGACTTGATGATGTGCGGTTGGATGAAGATGAGCAGTTCCTCCCGCACGGCCTCTCTGCTAGTGGTGCTAAACAGGTGCTTGATGAGGGGAATGCGGCGCAGGAGAACGGCTCCGCGCTCACCGTTCGTCACGCGTTCGGTGATGAGGCCGCCGAGGACGACTGTGGCCCCGTCCTTGATGGCCACCTCGGTGACGAGTTCCTGCGTGCCGATGGTGGGAACGGTGTTGTTGGAGATGGTCTGTGTGCCGACGATGTTGTCGTTGATCTGGGCGATTTTGAGCGTGACCTCGTTGTCCGAGTTGATGAGAGGCACGACCTCCAGCTTGAGCAGGACATCGCGATATTCGACGCTGACGCTTGTGCTGGCCACGCCGGCCGCGAAACCGCCGTTGGAGAGAATCTGCGCGGGCACGGCGATACGCTGACCGGAGGAAATGACGGACTTTGCGGCGTTTTTGGCATACACGCTCGGCGTGGCGAGCACCTTGAAGTCGCGGTTGCCGTCCGCCAGCTTGATGTACTTGCTCAAGGAACCCAGCGTTCCGTAGAAGTTGAGTTGATTGATGGAGAAGTTGTTCATGTTCGCCGGAAACTGAACCGTGCCGGCCGCCGAGGTCGTGCCGCCACTGGTCTGGTTCATGCTGAAATCATCCAGCATCTTCAGGAAGTCGAAGCCCACGTTGTAGTCCTTGCCAAGGGTGAGCTGGCCGATGATAGCGGAGATGTAGATCTGCTGCGGGCGCACATCCATTTCCTGTAGCAACTGGTCGATGCGGGCGATGTGCTCTGGCGAGCCGGAGACAACGAGGCTGTTCGATTGCGGATCGGCGATGAGCTGGGTCTTGCCGACGATCATGGATTCAGGCGCGCCGACATCCTCGGGCGCGTCCAGGACGCTGCGGCTGGCATTCGAGCCGGTGGTCATGCCGGTGCTGTTGCCAAAGTTGTTGTTCGTACCGAACGTGGAGTTGAAGCCGCCCTGGTTGCTGTTGCGCGCTTCTGTGGAGGGGGAGTTTGAATTGGCGCCGGTGCGACGGCTGCCACCACGCCCGCCACCGGCGGACGCACCACCGTCGTTGGACTGGATGTCGGTGTCTCGTGCCAGGGCGTTGTAGGCTACGGGCAGGAAATCGAGCACGTCGAGGTATTTGAGGCGGCGCTTGAGGAAATTGGTGCCGTCGTCGTGCTTGTCGAGCTTTTCGACCAACCCACGGATGTAGGTGATGTCCACGGGGCGTCCGATGACCAGCAGTTCGTTCGTGCGGCGGTAGGGGAAGATTTTCACCCGGGACGCGGCGGGATTGGTCGAGGAGGTGCTCGCACCCGCCATGGCGGCAGCCGGCACGGCAGGAACTCCTGGCCTTGCGGCAGGATTCGGCACGGCGGCAGGAACAGGGGCCGCGGAGCCGCCCGATTGCGCCTTTTCCTCCTGCTCGAAAATTTCCGTGACGATCTCGGCCACGAGTTCCACGTCGGAGCGCTCGAGTTTGATCATTTCATTGGCGATCTCGGCGGGCGGCACGTCGATGATCTGAGCTATCTCGCAGATGCTGCGGATGGTGATGCTGTTTTCCGTGATGATGAGCGCCGAGTCGTTCGAGATAGCCGTCATCGCGCCGTAGGTGTTCAGCTTGATCACCTGCTGGAAGGCCTTTGACGCCTGCTCCGCCGAAAGGTGCTGGAGCGGCAGCACATAGTGGCAGATTTCCTCGTTCTGCGGCAGATCGCGCACGGAATTATAGACTTTCAGGCCGTTGTTGGTTGGACTCTTGCCGCCCGCGTGGTTGATGAGCTTGGCCGTGGTGGCGTCGATGTGGATGATGGCGTAGCCGTTGAGCAGCAGCGTGGCCTCGATGAAGGCGATAGCGTCCTTCTTGGTGAGTTTTTGCGGTGAGATGATGCGTAGCTGCTCCCCTTGCAGCGCGGAATCGAGGATGAGCTTTTTCCCCGTTAGTTGGGTATAAAACGGGATGATGGCCTGGATCGGGGCGCTGGGGAAGTTGACCGTGATTTGCGCTCCTTCACCGACTGGAACATAACTGCTCGAACTGGACTGCCCTGCCGGAACGGGGACCGTGGGGGCCAACCCCGGCTGTTGAGCTTTCGTGGCATGCAGCGCGCCAAGCAGCAGAATGGCCAGCAAAACCGCAAAACGCAGTCTCGTCGTTGAATGGGAAGGGAAGGAGGACATTTTATGGAAATTGGACTGAGTTTACTGAATTAACTCGATTCGGCAAGGTTTTACTTAACTTCTATTAAAATTCGGCCTCCGTTGCTCCCTTCCTGAAGCCAGCCTTGCAACTCAGGCCCGCCCACGGAATCATCCGCCCGCATGATCTCCATCCAGGGTCTCACGAAGCGCTTTGGCGCCCAAACCGCCGTCGATCACCTTACTTTGGAAGTCCCGCCGGGCATGATTGTGGGCCTGCTGGGGCCGAACGGGGCAGGGAAGACCACCACCCTCAAAATGATCACCGGCATGCTCCAGCCGGATGCCGGCACCGCCCTGATCTGCGGGGTGAACGTGGTCACGCAGCCGATGGAGGCCAAGCGCCTCATGGGCTTCGTGCCGGACTCGGGCGCGGTCTATGAATCGCTGACCGGGCTCGAGTTCCTCCTCATGATTGGGGCGCTTTACGGCATTCATGAGGACGAGGCCCGGCCACGCATCCGGCAGTTTCTTGACTTCTTCGAGCTGGATGAGGAGACGCTCACCTCGAAGCTGCTCGGCGCATATTCCAAAGGTATGCGGCGGAAGGTCGTCATCACCGCCGCCCTGCTGCACAATCCGAAGGTCGTGCTGCTCGACGAACCGCTCGACGGTCTTGACGCCAACGCCGCTGTTGGATTCAAGGCGCTGCTCGAAACGCTCGCCCGTGAGGGCAAGACCATCGTTTACAGCTCCCACGTGCTCGATGTCGTCGAGCGCGTGTGCGACCGCGTGGCGATCATGGCGCAGGGCAAACTCCTGGTCGAAGGCGCTCCAGAGGATCTTCAGCGCGAGCATGGCGCGGATACCCTGGAGCAGCTTTTCACGCGTTTGACCGGCCTCAGCGGCCTGGAGGCGCGCGCTGAATCCTTTGCCAAAAACCTTCTGTCATGAGCGCCGCCGCCGTTCCACCGCCTGACAAGGTGCTGCATGCCCTGTTCTGGAAGCTGCTCTTCCGCGGCCGTGTGGCGCAGCAGATGGGCGCGCAGAAAACGAAGCGCCAGATCGGGCTCGGCGTCACCTTGCTCATCTACGCGCTCGTCGGCATCATGCCCGCCGCTTTTGCGCTCAACGCGGACAGCTTCATCTTCGCCAGCGTGTTGCACGGCTTCACCTTCATGTTTGCCTCGCTCACGCTGGCCTCGAACGCCGGGACGATGCTCTTCATGAAAGAGGAGGCGGAAATCCTGCTGCACCGGCCTGTCACGCCGCAGCAGATGCTGCGCGCGAAGTGCGCCGTGCTCGCCGGGTTCGCGCTCCTGCTCGCGCTGGCGCTGAACCTGGCCGGATTGGTCGCCGGTTTGTGGACGAAGGGCGCGACGTGGCGCTTCATTCCCGCGCATCTGCTTTCCATGTCGCTGCTGATGCTGTTCTCCGCCGCCAGCATCGTGCTCGTTTACAACCTCTGTCTCAAATGGTTCGGCCGCGAGCGTTTCGACAACCTGCTTGCCTCGCTGCAATCCCTGCTCGCCATCCTGATGATCCTCAGTGGTCAGATCATGCCGCGCATGATGGGGCTGGACACCTTCAAGCATCTCGAAAACGCCGGCGGGTGGATGCTGGCGCTGCCGCCCGTGTGGTTTGGCGCGCTCGATGCCCTGCTCGGCGGCACTTCATTCCATGCGGCCACGCTCTGGCTGCCTGCGGTGCTCGGCATCCTCGTCACCGCGATCACGAGCTGGCTCGCACTCGAAAAACTCGGCTCCGCCTACGGCCAGGGCCTCATGAACCTCAACGAGTCGGCCGGCACGCCAAAAGCAGGCAGTTCAAAACCCCGCGGCCGCTGGCTCGCCGCGCTCGTGAAGCTCCCGCCCCTGAGCTGGTGGCTGCGCGATCCCGTGGAGCGCCACGCCTTCAAGCTCACCACCGCCTACCTCGTGCGTGACCGCGAGGTCAAACTGCGGCTCTATCCTGGCATCGCCCCGTTGATCATCATGCCGCTGTTCATGACTTTCACCGGCGGCCGAGGTGGAAAGGGGGCCGCAGACGCTGCGATCATGCTCCAGGGCTTCGCCACCTGCTTCCTCGGCATGGTGCCCATGCAGGCGATGATGTTTCTCGGCTGCTCCGAGCACTGGCGCGCCTCCGCATTTTATCACACCGCGCCGCTGCCGCACTGGACGCCGCTGTTTCACGGCTCGCGCAAGGCCGTACTCGCCTGCCTGACCTTCCCGGTGCTGCTGTTGCAGGTGGTCATCATTTGCAGCGTGCAGCGTTCCTTGGCGCCGCTGGCGCTCAGCCTGCCTGCGGTGCTATTCCTGCCCGCCTTCTCACTCGTCACCGGTGTCATCCAGCAGTGGCTGCCGCTGTCAAAACCGTCCGAGGAGGTCAAAAACACCGCCACCGGCTGCCTCATGATGGCCGGCACCATGGCCGCCGCCGGCATCGTCGGCGGTCTGGCGAGCTGGATGTGGCACATCGGTCATTTCTGGCCCTTTCTTGCTATCGAGGCCGTGGTCATGATCGGCGCCGCGTTCCTGATGAAATACCTCATGCGCGACACGCCGTGGTTGGCGATGAAGGAGTGAACCGATTTTTATATTTCCTTGCGCCCCTTTGCGGCTAATCAGGTCGCAACCATGACCCACGCAGAAGCCGCCAACCGCGCCGCCTTTCTCAGCACCGAACTCCACCGTCACAACCGCCTTTACTACGTCGAGGCGAAGCCGGTCATCTCCGACAAGGAGTTCGACATGTTGCTGCGCGAGCTGCAGGACATCGAGGCAAAGTTTCCCGACCTCTTGACGCCTGATTCGCCCACGCAGCGTGTCGGCGGCGCTCCGCTCGAAGGCTTCACGCAGATCCGGCATACCGTGCCGATGATGAGCCTCGACAACACCTACTCGGAGGAGGAACTCACCGCCTTTTTCGCCCGCGTGCAGAAGGGACTCGGCCGCGAGACGATCGACTGCGTCATCGAGCCGAAGGTGGACGGCGTCGCGATCACGATTCGCTACGAGAACGGCGTCCTGAAGCACGGTGCGACGCGTGGCGACGGTCAGACCGGCGATGACGTCACCAATAACCTCAAAACCATCCAGCGCCTGCCCCTGCGGCTGCCGAAAGAAGGCCCGCAGACCTTCGAGGTGCGTGGCGAGGTGTTCATGACGAAGGCCGGCTTCGCCAAGCTTAACCAGGAGCGCGAGGAGGCAGGAGAGGCCACGTTTGCCAATCCGCGCAACTCCACCGCGGGCACCTTGAAGCTGCTCGATCCGAAGATTGTCGCCAAACGTCCGCTCGACATCGTCTTCTACGGCCTCTCCGATGCGGGCGGCATGGATTTGCAGTCGCAGACCGATGTTTACGCGTTGCTTGATGCCGCAGGACTGCGTAAGGCCGACCTCATCTGGCGCGCCGACAGCGCCGAAGGTTTGCTCCAGGCCATCCGCGAACTCGATGAGAAGCGCAGATCACTGCCCTACGAGACCGATGGCGCCGTCATCAAGGTGAACAGCTTTGGCGACCAGCGTGAGCTTGGAGTGACGAGCAAGGCACCGCGCTGGGCCATCGCCTACAAGTATCAGCCAGAGCAGGCGGAGACAAAGATCCTCGCCATCGACATTCAAGTCGGCCGCACCGGTGCATTGACGCCGGTGGCACGCCTGGAGCCCGTTCTCGTCAGCGGCAGCACCGTCAGCAACGCCACGTTGCACAACTACGAGGAGATCGAGCGCAAGGACATCCGCGTCGGCGATGTCGTCGTCATCGAAAAAGCTGGCGAGATCATCCCCGCCGTCGTCTCCGTCAAAAAAGAGCATCGTAAAGGCGATGAAGCCGTGGTGGTGGCCCCCACGCACTGCCCCGTCTGCGGCACCGCCGTGCATCGCGACGAGGAGCAGGTCGTCATCCGCTGCCCGAACCCGCACTGCCCCGAGGTCGTGAAGCGCCGGATCGAGCACTTCGTCAGCCGCGCCGCTATGGACATCAGCGGCCTCGGCGAATCCGTCGTCGCCCAGCTTGTTGATTTGAAGCTCGTGCGTGATGTGGGCGACCTTTACGCACTCAACGAGCTCCTCCTCGCCCGCCTCGAACGCGTCGGCACGAAGAGCATCGACAACTACCTCAAGGCCATCGAAGCCAGCAAGCAGCAGGACCCGTGGCGGCTCGTCTTCGGCCTCGGCATCCTCCACGTCGGCGCGGGTGGTGCGCGGAAGCTGCTCGAACACTTCGGCGGCATCGACGCCATCGGGGCGGCTGGCGTCGAGGAGTTGATGCAATGCCCCGACATCGGCGAAATCGTCGCCGTGAGCATCCACACGTGGTTTCGCGACGCGCACAACATCGCCCTGCTCGACCGCCTGCGCTCCGCGGGCCTCAACTTCACGCAGAAGGCTGTCACCGCCGCCTCCGACAAGCTCAACGGCACCACCTGGGTCATCACCGGCACCTTGAGCCAGGACCGCGAAACCATCGCCGACACCATCCGCGCCAACGGCGGCAAAGTCAGCGGCAGCGTCAGCGGTAAAACGACTTATCTGCTCGCCGGTGAAGACGCCGGCAGCAAACTCGACAAAGCCACCAAACTCGGCGTGAAGACGCTCACAGAAGCTGAGTTTCGGGCAATGCTTTGAATTCTTCGAGCAATCCCTTCAATTGTTCCTGCGTGTAATCAGCCTTCACCTTCGCTATGGCTGCATTCGCGAGTTCGTCGCAGCGTTCGTTGTCGGCGTGGCCGGCGTGGCCTTTGACCCAGTGCCAGTGGATCTGGTGATGGGCGGTGGCGGCGTCGAGCTGCTGCCAGAGGTCGGCGTTTTTGACGGGCTGCTTCGCGCTGGTGCGCCAGCCGTTGCGTTTCCATCCGGTGATCCATTGGCTGATGCCATGTCGGACGTACTGCGAGTCGGTGTGGAAGTCGATCTCGCACGGCTCTTTGAGGATGCGAAGGGCCTCGATGGCGGCCTGGAGCTCCATGCGGTTGTTTGTGGTGGCGGGAACGCCGCCGCTGATCTCGCGGACGTGCTTCCCATAGGCCAGCACGGCGGCCCAGCCGCCGGGACCGGGGTTGCCATGACAGCCGCCGTCGGAATGAATGACGACCTTCTTCACGCCTGCGGCAGGTTGGGTTCCGAGGCCCAGGCGCGCATGCGGCGGTCGATGAAGAACGGCACGAAGGGCAGGAGGGAGGCGGCAAAGACGAGAGCGGCGCGGCCGAGGGGCCAGCTCGTGTTCATCATCACGCGCCAGAGGGCGAAGCAGAACAGCACGAAGAGCCCGCCATGCACCGAGCCGATGATGCGCACCGCGAGCGGCATGCCCCAGGCGTATTTCAACGGCATGGCGACGAAGAGCAGGAGCAGATAGGACACGGCCTCAAGCAGGCCGACGCCGCGGAGGAAGGAGACGGGGTTTTTCATCGGGAGAGGAAGCTTTGTGAACCGGGAGGATTGGCCGAAAAAGTGAAAAGAATGAAAAAGAATCTCCGCCATCAGGCATTCCGCCCTTTTTGATCTTTTTCCTCTCTTTCGGCAACCGTCCGGGAATCCATCTCATGAAAAACTCCGGACGCCTGACGACGACCGGAGTTTCGCGAGTGGATGGAGAAGCGGAGAGATTACTTCTTCTTGAGCTCCTTCTTCTTGAGGTCGTTGTACATCTCGAAGGCCTTGTTGGCGTTGAGGCCGCCGTGCACCACTCCCTGCACCGCGCGCATCATGGCGACCGGAGCATCGCTCTGGAAGATGTTGCGGCCCATGTCCACGCCGGACGCGCCCTGCTTGATGGCGCTGGCGCAC
>Ga0315900_10012868_pt1 | contig 10227 bp, 8 predicted proteins | sample LakEriMetagenome_FD_203521 | JGI IMG/M metagenome (GOLD analysis project Ga0315900, IMG submission 203521) | Freshwater fungal communities from buoy surface, Lake Erie, Ohio, United States - Buoy 12 MA114 | ecosystem: Environmental > Aquatic > Freshwater > Lake > Lake biofilm | place: USA: Lake...
GACATCGCGCGCTTTGGTCTCGACACACCAGGACGTCAGCCACAATATTTTGTGTGACGAAATAGCGCGTCTAGGCGTTGAAGTTCAATTGCAACCCTGGTCGTGGCCACTGCATTTCATACAACACGCCAAGACCTGATGAAGTCACATACGCGGTACGCAGGTCTGAGCCACCAAAGCAAATGTTTGTGATGTACGGATCATATTCTGGCAACGAGATCTGTTCGATCAACTTCCCTTGCGGGCTGACAACGCTGATACAACTCTTCATCAGTGTTGCCACACAGATGTTGCCGTCACCATCAGTTGCCATCGAGTCCAGCAATTGATATCCATCAAAGCCATACACAAGCGTTCCGGGAGAAAATTTGGTGGTGCCTGGCTTCAACACACCGGGAGATTCGATTTCCCAACCCCACAGACGCGCTGATGTTGTCTCAGCGACATACACGTGCGTGTCATTTGGTGCCAGTGATACGCCATTGGCTCGATTAAGTGGATACACACAGTTGGTAATAAAGGATCCGTCGGACTTTGCGTAGTACAAACCAGCATGATCCGAATCACGATCTCGACCCTTTCCTAAGTCCGTGAAATAGAAACCACCGTGTTTGTCAAAGACAATGTCATTTGGCCCACACAATTTGTGACCATCACATGAGTCATACAGCGTTTCAACTACACCTGTGTTTAGGTCCACCCGTTGAATCGAGCCACTCACATAATCAGCGGGCGTGCCGTGCGGTGCAGTGAATCCCTCCACTTCGCGCCACATAAACCCACCGTTGTTGCAGACATACACCTTGCCATCAGGTCCGATTGCGGCACCGTTTGGCCCACCACCAACGTGTGCGACGACCGTTTTTGAACCATCGGGATAACACCTCGTGATGTTGCCGGGTTTGATCTCAACAACGATCACACTGCCGTCTGCCATTGCGATAGGACCTTCAGGAAACTGTAATCCCGTTGTCATGACTCGTGCCGAACTCATATTTTCTCCCCCGATGATTTAGAGCACTTGTATTTGTTAGCGACCAACGTAGTTTGGTTCGCGCTTTTCTAAGAACGACTTCACGCCTTCGCGGTGATCTTCCGTCTTGAAAAGTTCAGTCAAAGTGGTGGACACCCACACACCCAATTCTTTCCAATCCGGATCAACGGCAGTGCGAAGACCTTCTTTAATGCGTTGCACTGCTAATGGTGGACGTGACGCAATCTTGTGGGCAAGAGCCATTGCAGCGGGCATGAGATCATCATGTGCCACCACTCGTGATACCAGGCCGATGGTCAAGGCCTGATCAGCATCGATGACGTCTCCGGTATAAAGCAATTCGGCTGCTTTTTCGCGTCCTACAAGAGACGCAAGTCGGCCAATCCCTGCCACATCAGTGCACAAGCCACGCAACACGAACAACTCGCCAAACTTTGCTTTTTCCGATGCGACTCGAATGTCGCACATCATTGCCATTTCCATACCCCAACCAACAGCGGCACCATTTACCGCCGCCACGATGGGAATGTTGCTGTGCAACAGTGCGTCAGCTGCCGGAGTAAGACGTGGTGCCACCGTCACAGGACGTTCCTTCTTCTCGCCGCCACCCATAATTTCGCGGACATCGTCACCCGAACAAAATGCGGGGTCTGCGCCCGTCAACACGATGCATCGCGCAGTGCTCTCGCGTACTGCGGCTTCCAACTCATCATATGACTGATAGCGCAACGCATTGCGAATCTCTGGACGATTGATCGTGATGATATCTACATGTTCGTCACGTCTAACAATGATGTCTTCTGGCACGGTTCACCCCTCCATGATTCGTTCATAGTCACTTTGCACAGACAACGACCATCGTGGTTCGCGTTTTTCCAGAAATGACTGCACACCCTCTTTTGCATCTGCTGTGGCGATAAGCCGAGGAAATAATTGTTGTTCCTTTTTCTGAATCGCATCATGCGAGGACGTAAGACTTTCCCACATCAATGCCTTCACGATTGCCGCCGATACCGGTGCAATGTTTGTTGCTACGTCGCGAGCAATCTCAAGTGCGCGATCCAGCACATTTTCAGTTGGAACTGCTTCTGACACAAGACCCATTTCAGCAGCCTCAGTTCCAGAGATCATTTTTGCAAACATCAGTAACTGTGTTGCTTTTTCAAATCCCAACGCACGGGTGACGGTGAAATGTGCGCCGAGTTCGGGGACAATGCCACGTCGAGTCATTGCGAATTGAATCTTGGCTGACTCTGCAACAATGCGCAGGTCGCACAGCATCGGATACGTAATTCCCACCCCAACGGCATGACCATTGATCGCAGCAATGACGGGTTTGCGAATCTGATTGGGCCATTTTCGAGGTAGGTCAGCACGTCCGAGTTTTCCGCCCGCCTCGAAGCCACTTTCTCCCCCGCTGAGATCTGCTCCTGCACAAAATGCGCGACCAGCACCAGTTACGACGACAACACGCACCGCGTCATCAATATCTGCCTGACCCATTGCCACGAGCAAGTCATCGCTCAACTGTGGTGTCCATGTATTGAGTTGATCGGGGCGGTTCAGCGTGATGATCGCAACCCCATCGCGAACTTCGTAGGTGACAGCAGTGAATTCCATTGGGTCATTGTTTCATGCTGTACGAGGCACACCGTCACTGGGCAGGAGGTGTGAGACTACGCGCGTCAACACTCAGTTGGCAGGTGGCAACACCGCACGGTTTTGCAGCACACGGAGCCAATGACACATCGATTCTTCGGTGTCGTAGGCCCCCGTGAAACCCGCCTGACGCAGTTTCACCGTGCTCACCAATTTCGGATTCGGAGCCTCCACAGCGCCTTCCACAAAACAGACCTTGGTGTAATGATGTGATTCCCCGCATAACTCTTCGATTGAAAGAGGACGCAATTGATGTCGCTTTACGATTTCATTCCAGATTTCGGCGCGTTCGGGTAAATATGTCGCTAGCGACAGTGGTTCATCAGGTCCCGTCTCCACGCCCAGCGTCTCTGCTAACGCTGGCCATACATCACGCCACTCAAAGACCTCACCGTTTGTGATGTTGTATGTCTGATTACGTGCTGTCACGTTGTCTGCAGCCCACTCCATGGCTTCGGCGATTATGCGCGTATCGGTTGCCTGCCACACCCATCGAGCTCCGCCCGGGTAACTAAATGGTTTTCCTTCGGCCTTTCGTATAGCTGCGTAGGCTCCGATCACAGGCAAAGGGTTCATCACCACGCCATAGTTAGGACCAACAATTAACTGTGGACGCCAAATCGTGAATGCAAATCCGTGTTGATGTGCTCTCTCTCGAATGTAATCCTCTTGTAACCAATAGAAATTGGCGTGATTGTCACGCGGGAAGCGCTCTCGAGCGGGAATGCGTATCGCATGAAGGTGCGCACCGTATGCCTTCGTTCCTTGCAAGAAACTGATGTGTTGAAAACCTTTTGCAGCATTCAGCACAGGTTCCATCACGTTCGACATCATTGCCAAATTTGTCTGCATCTGTCGTTCGTCGGTCCAGCCCGGCATGAGCCCCGGCAGTTCGAACACCGCCGCATACACAACGTGCGTGACATCCACAAGACGTGGCGCAAGTTCGGCACACGCAGTGGCGTCAGTGAGATCAACGGAAACGTGAGTGAATGATTGAGGTGAATCAATCTCGGGTGCGCGACGCGACACCGCAATGACATTGTCTCCCGCGGAAAGGAAGGCTTCTACTGCCGCCGTACCAACGAGGCCACTCGCCCCTACCACAAGCACTGTGCGCTGTGTCATGAGTTAGCGGCGCGCGAGGACTTTTTCAATTGATGACAAGTCATATGGATGACCGACCATCACAATGAGATGATCCGCACCAGCCTCAACAAAAGCGTCAGCTTCATCGAGGTCCTTCGGATAAATCGCGACAGTGCGTTCAATGTCCTTGGGATTGCGTCCCACTTTTTCGCACCACTCATTCAGCACATTGTTCTTGTGTCGGAAATTGTCAACCGGACCGAAGGTATTCAACATGTCTGCATGTTCGGCCACAAGACGCAGCGTCACTTTTTCTCCACTACCGCCGATCATCAATGGAATCTTTCCATTTACTGGTCCGGGGTTGAGTTTCGATAGACGCTCTTTAATGATTGGCAATCCATCGCGCAGAATACGAAGGCGCTCGGGCGCGGTGCCAAATTCATATCCGTACTCGGCGTAGTCCCGCTCAAACCAGCCGCTACCCACCGCCAGCACGAAACGACCATTGCTGATGTGATCAATTGTGCGAGACATATCAGCGAGCAAGTGTGGGTTGCGATACGTGTAACACGTGACCAATGCGCCAATCTGTGCATGACAGGTGTCAGCAGCCATCGCAGCCAACAACGTGTAACACTCAAAGTGCGGCGCATCGGGATCTCCGTATAACGGATAAAAATGATCCCACGTCCAAATGCTGTCCACCCCCATTGCATCTGCCGCTCGCCAGGCTTGACGCATCTCTTGCAACGAGGTCGCCTGAGGATGAAGTTGTACACCGATTTTCATGTAGGCGAGCCTAAGACATAACCCACATGGTTATCTCATTAGCCCCCAATGCATTAGGAAGCAGTGACAAGCACTCTGATGGCCCCGGACGCTTTGTCCATTGCAATGCGGAAGCCTTCTTCGATGTTTTCCAACGGCACCGAATGAGATGCGAGCGAGGCCAAACAATCGGCTTTACTTGCGACTAATTGACTGGCGTAGTCAAAGTCATCGACTCCGTCACGGGCCGCGTACGCAACAGCGCAAAACATACGCTGATCACGATTAAGCATGCGTCCCAAGTTCACCGGCATTGGCTGCGTGAATGCACCCAGAACAACCACCTCACCGCGTCGAGCAACAATCTCTGTAGCAAGATCCATCGTGTTCGCTGCCCCTCCAACGGCTTCCACCACCAACGGACTTCTCATTTTTCGCAATACAGATGAAGCGTCGTCTCGTGTTGAATCAATGATCTCATCGGCACCAACCGTCATAGCTGCTTGTTTCTGGTGTTCATGCTTAGCAACAACTGTGATGTACTCAGCGCCAAGCTCACGTGCTGCAATGACAGCCGACAGCCCCAACATGCCTGCACCAATAACAACGACGTGTACTCCATCTACGCGACCATTTGCTCGAGCCGTCCAACTATGACGCATTGCGTGAACACCACAAGCAACAGGTTCGACTAGTGCCCCGAGTTGTACCGGGACATTGCTCGCCAACTTTGTGAGTGCGTGCACTGGTGAAATCATTTGCTCAGCAAAACCATACGTAGGTACTGGGACCTTCGCTTCGCAAAACCACGCTGCACCTTCTCTACAGGCACTGCATTGTTGGCAACCACCGATCTTGCTGGGATGCACCGCAACTGCGTCACCCACACTCACTCCAGTCACTCCCTCACCAATCTGAGACACGACTGCACTGATCTCATGCCCGAACGCGCCCGCTGATCCAACATTGGCCGGATGCGGGTGCTCCCAATCATGAAGATTGCTTCCACAGATACCGCAAGCAACAACATCTAACAACACTTGTCCCACCCCGGGTGGCGACAGATCCATGTCGATGATGTCAATGGATTCAGCTGCTCGTAGGACTGCTGTGCGCATGTTGTCCCTTTCGTGTTACGTGATAGGCGGATAAGTCGGGATCATGTGACATTGACCAATAATCAACAAGTCGCCACGGCAATACCACTGTGATGCGACCATATTTGTTGCGGTACCACGTGGTCATTCCTGGATGCGTCCAGATCAGTTGCTCATGTTCAGCATCGACTTTTGCGTTGTATTCATCCATCACGGTTTTATCAACGTCAATTGAAGAAATACCTTGTGACGACATCTGGGCAATTGCACTCGAGACATATCGTGCCTGGCATTCACCCATGAAAATCAAACTTCCACCGTGTGCCAAAAATGTATTGGGGCCACTCATCATGAACAAGTTGGGAAACCCCGATACCGACAATCCAAGGTACGCACGCGGGTCATCATTTGCCCACACATCAGCAAGTCGAAGACCATCACGACCAACTACATCAACGCGACCCAGGAACTGGTGCACTTCGAAGCCAGTTGCCATCACCACAACATCTGCATCACGATGCATGCCGGCGTGCACACCCGTTTCGTCGATGTGATCGACCGCATCAGTTACTAACTCCACGTTGTCTCGTAGCAACATTTCATACCAGCCGTTGTCCAGCAAGATGCGTTTTCCATATGGCGGGTATGTCGGCACGCACTTTTCCATCAAATCAGGACGATGTCCGATCACAGACTCGATGTACGAGAGCATCTCCGTGCGATGACGATCATTGATGCGATTCATCGAACGTTCAGGGTGTTCCCATTCAGGATCCTTGCGTAATGCGGGCAACAATCCGTCGCCGTATCGCCAGAACATTGAAAAGCGAAACCATTGCGCATAAAACGGGAAGTTCTCGAGTAACCACAACTCACCATCATCAATGAGATCCCTATAACCCTTGATGTCACGTGCCCACTGTGGTGATCGTTGATAGATCGTGAGTTTGTCAACGTGTGGTGCAATCGTTGTGGCGATCTGCATTGCCGAAGCACCTGTTCCGATCAACGCCACTTTCTTACCTGTCACATCAAGATCATCGGGCCAATAGAACGGATGAAATAAAGGACCGTTGAACTTCTCAATTCCATCAATGTCTGCGATGCGAGGCGTGCTCAAACCACCAATCGCGCTCACAAAGATTGGGGCAACGTATGTTTCTTCTTCTCCCGCGGGCGTTACTGCAGTGATAGCCCATGACTGAGACTCTTCGCTCCAACGTGCAGCGACCACTCGTCGTTCAAAAATCACGTGCTCATGAACACCATTGTCTCGGGAGGAATCAAGAATGTATTGCTGAATCTCGGGACGCAGCGCAAAGTATCGCGACCATCGATTGCGCTTCCCCGTAGAAAACGAATACGCATGGTTTGGAGTGTCCACTCCGCAACCCGGATATCGATTCCGATACCACGTGCCTCCCACTTCGTCGTTTGCATCAAGAATCACATACGACACGCCAAGACGAGACAACTGTGCCCCAAGGGCTAATCCACTGACACCAGCACCCACTATCACTACATGCGGCGTGTCACCCGTTGTGTGGACCGCAGCCATATCAATAGTCAGTCCCTCGTCTCGGGACACAAATCCAAGATCTTCTCGCATCATGAGTGAGTATTCGGACGGAATGTTTTCGCCCATACATATCCGCATCATCTCGACCATCAACTCTTTGCCAGGATCTGAGACCTTGGGTTCTGGAAAGCCGTTATCAATAAACGACGCTGCCTGGTCACAAATTTGCTGTTGCACGTCGTCGCTCAGTCCCGAGTCCCGAGCAGCAATTAATCGCACGTCGCGACGTGGCAGAAAGGGCTCAGACAACCACTTCTTGTCACCCGTCAGGTGATACAGGGCCATCAACAACACGCGCATGTCGGCGCTGCGCAAGACATTGGTCGCAAGTGACGATGCCATTTTCCCCCTCAACACAAAGTGTACGACAAGAGCAAAACCGATGAGTAACCCACCTCATACGTCTCGAGACATTGGCGCTCCAAAAACAACATAATCTCTTACATGTGAGTGACGTTCTCCGAAGAGCATCGATCAATGACTTAGACGAATTGATGGGGGTGGAAGTTGCGTCGTACACAGAACCATTCACTCGAGAGATCTTTCACGACTTCCTTGAAGATCCATCTTGTATTTGTGTCATCGCCGAACGAGAGGGTGCCATTTTGGGATACGCGCTTGCCTCGGTAAATCTTCAACTCTCTCAATTGCTTTCGATTGCGGTGAAGCCAGAATTTCGGTCAACCGGAGTTGCGCGACGACTACTTGCTGGCGTGATGGATTTTTGTCGAATGTCAGGGGCAGAAAACATTCGACTTGAAGTGCGTTCAGCCAACCTTGCCGCGCGACATTTATATAACGCGATGGGGTTTTCACTCATCGGTTTACGCAATAAGTACTACGGCGATGACGATGCCCTCGTCATGCGCGCAGACTTACAACTTCAGGACTTCTGAAACCGTTGGTGTGTGCTTGCTGGCACACACCAACGAAATCATTACGGCAATGGTTTGTCGCTGGTGAAGCGTTCCACCACATTGCGCATGATGCGTGACACATTGTTGTCGTAATCGTTGTGCGACAACGCACCACACCACGCAATAGAACTGGTGGAGAACACCGCTCCGTCAGATGCGGTCTTGAAATAGACAATGTCGGCACGCACGTTCGGATCAAGATCGCCACCCATGTATGGGACGGTGAGCGATCCGTTTTCGCGTACTTCAAGCATCAATCGAGAGTGCCCCTCAGATGAGGCAACAACATGCGCCCACGCCGGTGAACCGAGGTTCGGGTCGTACCAGTCGAGCTCAAGCCCCGCAGCACCACCTTGCTCAAGTCCAAAGTCGCCGATCTTTTCGTCGTCACCTACGCCTTCCATGATCCACTTCGCCTCGGGCAAGAACGAATCAGGATTGCGTCGGTAATACGACGAACGATCCATGCCTTGAGCAATGAAACCCGTTCCAACAAGTTTTTGTGGAGCGCGACCGCGATGTCGCCACAGACCACCGAACTCACCCGTGAAACTTAAGTACTGCTGACCGGGTTCTCCCGACCATGCTTCAGTGCCATGCGCACGCCGCACCTCAATGATTCGCGGATCATCGGGGTTGAAGGCGGTGACCCAATAGAAACCGTTTCCGCCCAAATACATGATTCGTCCACCGTCATGTTCAACAAATGACTGCAGTGCGTCAAGCATTCCCCCGCTGTAATACTCAGGGTGGGTACCAGTTACAACAACCTTGTATCCATCGAGTGCCGAATGCCCTTCGCGATGGAGGTCATGATCGGTAATCACGTCCACCGGATATCCCATGCGGTCAAACCAGTCGATTAAGTGCATGTCGGCATTGAATTGCCACACATTTGTCATCGAGTGGCGGTACTTCGGACGCACCGTCAGGATGGGTCGTAGCCACGTGGAGTAACACACTCCCGAGCCATCGCTATGTACGTCGTAACACGACATTCCAAACTCGCGGTGTTGGTGGCGTGCAAGATCCATCTCGCCCATGTGAGGAACTGATCCAGCGAGCGCTTCCACAAACGGTGCGTCTGCAGCGAACTGGTCGTTTGCGTAAGCGAGATAACTCGCCGTTGGCGACACATAGAGAATCTTCGAACGACGAACTCCAGGTGAGTTACGCACGAAGAACACCAAGTAATCCTCTTCACGTACATCTTCGACCATCGCGTACACACGTAATGCGTACACACCACTTGTTGTATTTTCCGGCACTGTCCACGACACAGTGGGTTCCCACATACAGTCGGAAATATCGTCGTCATGAAAATGAATAGCTCCGTATTGATCAACAGCATGTCGATAGCAATATTCCGAGCCATCCCAGTTATGCCCAGTCATGGCTCGCACAGGCATGTTGCGCGTCGTGCCATGGATTCGATTGACTGAGCTGTCAACAATGTGAGTGACGTCTTTAACGCCGGCAGATGTGAGGTTTGCCTCAAATGCCCACGATGCGACAATGCCCGGCACCAACTGGGGCTCAAACACTGCGCGCATGACTTCGTCATCACGTAGCACTCGCGAAGCGATACGTGGACGATCAATCTTTCCGTTAAACACATCCGCGTGAACATTGCGTCCATTGGTCAATGTGACGCGGTTTTTTGCCGCGATAAACATCGGAATACCACTTGTGTCTGGCAGGTCAACGCTGACCTTTTTTTCGACACTGGCCTCGTTCGATTCCCCGGGAGCTGTGTACAGAATTCGTGTGCTGTAGGTATTTCGAACAGTTCGGCGACTGATGCGAACGGTCTTCGTTGCATCGTCAAATGACGCTGACACGAGGTACCACACAGTTGTCGTCAGTTCTCCCGGTAAGACCACTTCCGCTTTTGATCCACCACCGTGAGAAATACGAAATGCCAACTCTCCCTCTGGAGTGATGTAGAGCATCCAGCCAGTGCCTTTGTCGTCATCAAATTTCGACATCACAACCTGCTCACGATCAAGACATGGCGTGGTCGGCCAAATCAATGCCTGAAGAGTGAGATTTGCTAGTTGATCAATCTTTGGTGAACGTTCAATCTCGATACATGATCCTGGATATGTGTCTTGCTTGAAC
>Ga0315900_10012869_pt1 | contig 10226 bp, 7 predicted proteins | sample LakEriMetagenome_FD_203521 | JGI IMG/M metagenome (GOLD analysis project Ga0315900, IMG submission 203521) | Freshwater fungal communities from buoy surface, Lake Erie, Ohio, United States - Buoy 12 MA114 | ecosystem: Environmental > Aquatic > Freshwater > Lake > Lake biofilm | place: USA: Lake...
GAGGTCATTTTGTTCTCGCTCGAAATGAAAGTTCCTAGATCCAAACGAATCACATCCATTACTGAGCTTCCAGGCTCCGACATTGAGCGGAACGTCGCAATCGCAATCAGAACCCAAAGAAGGGGTCAGTTAGGGTGGGACTCCCATTTTAACGTATGCCGTTCCGGCAGGTGGGGACTAAACAGATATTTTCACCCTTCGGAACGTGTGGCGAGTTTGGAACTTTATTCCGTCCCCCCTTGCTATTCCGCCAAACAACACGACCCTACAATAATGCAGCTTCCAACATACGCCAGTCATCGAAAGTTCCTGTCCACCCATGGTTTCCGAATCCACTCCCGGTCAAGAGTCGCGCGCCATCTGGAAACTGAGTCTCTACGTACTCTGGGTTTGCGTGGTTAGCTCGCTCTTGTTCGCTGTCAACACGGGAATGGTTTTTGCCTTTTCCAAGGGTATCGAGTCGAAGCTACCTGATGTTTTGGGAATGGACCAGGTTATCCAATTCAGTTTGTTCATTTTTCCGATCGTCCTTCTCTACGCAGAATGGTACGCATGGGATGTGCTAACCACTCGACGAGTGCGATAGCCATGTTGCCATCCTTCGCTCCATCAGGATGGAGACTACGACAAGCCCGAAAGAGTGCCGGTGCTACTCCCGAATTCCTCCATCTCGAGGCCGAGATGCTGAAGCGCATTCACCCACAGATTGCAGAGTGGTGGTGAGTTCTTGGGATTGTGAGCCAAATGTTGTCCATGCCGGAACTTACTTCCGGATACAAGCAACGGAAGATCGGTCGCATCGTGGCTCGACGCATTTCCCATTCCTGCACCAAGGACGGCAAATGTATGGTCGAGCAAACGTGAGTTGCCCTCTCCGGTCTCTTTCATCTGGGATAGAAAAATCCCCCATTGCTGCAAGAGGTCGCGTTCGAGGATCGCGAGTTGGTCTATCTTCTCCGAGTCCTGACCATGATGACTGAGGTCGTGGTACGCGAAACTCGCGCCTGGCTTCGAAGGTGATTTGCTGCTCCCAACATAATAAAGAGTAGCGATACGCGTCAGATCCACCTGCATCGCTAAGCGGGCCACTTCCAGCAGCAGTCCGAATCGTACAATATCTTCGCCAGGGGCTGGGTCCTCGAGGGGTTGAGTTCCAATCGACGGCTTGGGCTGGCTCGCATAGTGTTCCGCTTGGATCATGCGTTTCTCCAAATCGCGAACACTCGAGTAGTACTGATCGAGTTTCACTCGATCGGTAGGTCCCACTTTGCGCTCCAGTCGTTTTGCCTCGGAAGCGACTCGGTCCAGAATCGATCGCCCTTCTTTTACACGCATTACCTCGTCAGCAACTTGAGCAGGCGTCCCGCTGATAAAGAGCTTTGCAAAAGCTCGTGCCGGACTGATTTCCGGTGGGAGTGCAACTCCATTTCGCGTGTAGCTACAACTATAGGAGGCACTGGTCGAGAAGTTGAGCGACGAGTAACGAGTCTCATGACCTATGGCTTCCGCAGCAAGTTGGTCGATGGAGATCGTATTGCGAAACGTCGGTGATCCTGGATGAGGTGCCCCCGTAAAAAACGATTTATCCGAGGCATGTCCGTCCCGTACGTCGGGATGATTGAGTCCCGATAGGATCGTAAAATCTTGTTTATGATCCCGCAATAATTCCAAATAGGGCGACAACTGGTAGTCGTAACCAGAATCTTTGGGGAAGAGAAACGGTGTATGAAAACTAAAATAATTCAGCACACCGACGAATCGCTTGGGCTGCTTCGTCTCAGCTGACAAAGCGGGTTGCATCGAGTCAAGCCAGGGCAACGCCATCGCAACACCCCCAGCTCTTAAGACAGCGCGTCGTGACAAGTGACATTTCTTTACTGAGTTCATGGTGTCTTTTCACTTTGGGGAGGGATGGGCTACTTATGCGTGAACACTCGACTTTGAATCACTCCATGGATCAAGTCGCGAATTCCATAATCGCTAGAGGCCGCTGCGGATACAATCTGTTCAATGATTTCACGATCGGCGAAATCGGGTGTAGCGCCAGTCAGGTAGGTCATCAGTTTACCAACGAAGCACCGTGCCAATTGTTTTTTATCCTCGAGCAGGATCTGTTTGAATTCGCGAATGTCCGCAAAGGATCGACCATTCTCGAGCGAGTAATTCGCCTCGACGGCAGGACCTTGAGTGTATAGCCGAACGTTGCTACCGGGAATCTTAACAACTTTATCGCTGGCGCTCGTCGGAATGACGCGATAATTGATCCGCCACCGGCCCGCGACATCATAGTTTTCCAAAGCGAAACCTGGCGGATCCAATTGGGCATGACATTCCGCACAAGCGGGCAGATCGCGATGCTTCGAAAGTTGTTCACGAATCGTGGTGGCGCCTCGGATGTCGGGTTCGACAGATGGTACATTGCTCGGCGGAGGATCAGGTGGCGTCCCCAGGATTCGGTCGAGGACGTAAGCCCCGCGCACGACTGGCGATGTCGTCGTTCCATTGGCACTGACTTTGAGTATCGCACCTTGGGTCATGAAGCCACCGCGATTCGATTCCGCAGGGAGACTGACTTTCACAAGTCGCGATTGCTCAGGCGGGAAATCGTGATCCGTCTCTGGCGATCTTTCCGCACTCTCAAAAACGCCCTCCAATTCATAATGTTCCGCCAAGCGTTTATTGAGTATCGCAAAGTCGCTATGGACTACGTGGCTGATCCCGAGATTCTGTCGAACCAGTTCGGCGAAGTAATGCTCGGACTCGGCTAACATGCTGAACTGAAGATAACTATCGAATTCAGGATAGAGCTTTGTATCCGGCTGAGTGAAGTCGATGTCGCGTAAATTGAGCCAACCACCCAAAAATTGTTCAGTGAATCGTCGCGAAAGAGGCGAGGTCAATAGCCGTTCGGTTTGATCACGAAGCACGTCAGGATGGGTAAGACTCCCCGTCGCCGCTCTTTGCATCAACTCCGAATCCGGCAAACTACTCCAAAGACCATAACTTAGCCGGGTAGCAAGTGCGTAGTCATTCAATTTTCCGGGCGATTCGTCCAGGAATAAAAACTGCGGCGAGGTGAGAGCCATCTTGTACGCCGCTCGTAAGGCTGCATCAAACGGACGCCCCAGTCTCATCTGCTCACGGAACAATTCTAAATACGTTTCCAGCTCGGAATTTTCCACCGGGCGACGGAAAGCACGGCAAAGGAAATTCGCAATCAGACGACGCGCGTCCGACTCGGGGGTGCCTGAGACGACTCGCAACCCGCTATCCATGAAGGCTGGATCTTGAGGCTCCATGGGAAGATCGCCATACAGCAAACGATGCCCGGCGGGTGGCCATTCTCCATCATATATTGGCCCTTCAATCTCGATCCAATCCACAACGGCCAACATTTCGTCCGACATCAATCGATCGTCGCCAGCAACAGGGACTAAACGATAAGGCACCAGCGAAAAGGAATGCCCCTCGGGCACGCGAGTTTCGTATACAAACTCACGATAGTCGTCGGGACTTAATTCAAAGTAGGCATCCTCAAATCCTGATCCATCTTTCAACAGCGATGCCGTACTCACTTTGGCAATGATGTGACGGTCGTGAAAAAATTCCTTCGACTTGGCACCTTTTGCATCGGTTACGGTTCGCTGCATCATGGCACGCGCGCGAAAACGAAAACGATAACGATGGTCGGGAACAGGTGGATGCCAAGCTCGCAATGTGCCATTGGACGCCGAGCCTGTCCAACGGATCGCCAATTTTCCGTCCTCCGCATTCGCCCATTGGAGGTTTTGAAATCCGTGGTTGTAATCATGCCACGTTTCTTCGTAATCCGTCCGAATTTTGATCGTAGGAGGCTTGCGAGTTGAAACCGTGGCTTCGTTCAGAGCTTGGTCGGCCGCCAGCAGATAGCGATCCAGGTGTGCCACCGACAGGTTCAGTGCATTCCCGACATTCTCGAATCCATCCGCCCGTCCCTCCTCCGGCAACTGTTCTTCAATAGGCGTGCTCACACCCAATAGATCACGAAGTGTGTTCGCATACTCGTGACGGTTGAGTCTGCGCAATACAACCCGCCCTTCGATGGACTGCCGATTCAGTTGATAATCGTGCAATTTCGTCCGAACAGAATCGATAAAACCAGAACGCGAGGAATCGGAGGGTTGTTTCGCCTCTCGGGGAGGCATTTTTGCCAACGCGACTTTATCGAGAACCTTGATCCATCGCGAAATCTCCATGGGCTCATGGATAGGCCAATGGATCTCACCGATATCGAAGCCACCCTCCCTGCTATCCGAAGAATGGCAATCGGCGCAATTTGCGATTAAGAAAGCGTTCTCGCTTTGCGTCGAATCTTCACTGCGTAGATTGCTCGAAAGGAAAGCTATTGCCACCGCGGAAAGCAGTCGAGCAAGGAAAAAAAATTTCTCTATGCTTGAGATCCTCAATCTCCCATTCTCCTTGCTAAACGAAAACCAGTATCCGGGTACCAGCGGTCGGGACTGGCATTGGATCGAACGTCTGATCGCATCTTTTCCAAAAGGTGGGCCGCTGAACCACCACGCATCGCACGCTTCCAATCGAATACGACGGTCTCGGTCCATTCCCAAACGTTTCCTCCCATGTCGAGAGCACCACACGGACTCTTGGCATTGGGATAGGAGCCAACCGTTACCATGCCGCTGAACTTCCGGGAAAAACAAGCTGCCAATTTTTCCTCCGACCCGGGCTCCGAACTTACCGGTATATCATTGGAGGAAAACGGAAATCGCCAATACCCTCCCGTCGGTCCGCCACAGTTCTCGGGTTGGTAATAAGCAGCCTTATACCATTCATCCTCGTTTGGCAGCCAGATCTTTGCCGAAGCGGATCGCGTCACTTTCGCTCCTTGCGAGAGATCGTAAGCACCGGATTCGGTGTCACCGTTTCGGCCACCATTTTGAAGCCAGTTCGCATAACGCAATGCGCTAAAAAACGAGACACAGAACACGGGGCCATCTTCACGATCCACGACCGGTCGATAACTCCAAGCACCAGGGCCACCCTCTCGCAGGATGCATTGCGGAACATCTTTCCGAATCCCACCTTGTCCCAAATCCGTGACGACATGCTCCCCCATCGCTGGGAGCCAAAGCTGATGTGGATCCGATTGCACAGCGACGCAGTTTAAAAACGCTGCATACTGGCGAACAGTGACCTCATATTTCATGACCTGAAATTCGTAAGCAACCGCCCCCAAGCCCGTAGTATCCACGCGATTAGTATCCGCACGATTGCCAGGCGAACCAACCGTTACCCACTCCTCATCGGCGCGCATCGCCGGCAGGGTTGCAAAAACGGCGATTAGAAAACAGGCAAATCTAATCATCTAGTTTTCAGTTCTACGGGAATCGAAAAGCCATTGAAAATCCTAAGGTGAAGAAAGTCCCCAAACCAAACAGTATATCCGATGCCTTAGGGGGCGTTATGACAAAATCACAACCGTGCGTCTTTCCCAGAAGGTCCTCGCCCAGCCGCGCTTCGAAGACCAGGTTAGCGAAACGCTAGTGACCAAGACGTTGCGTTTTACCGAGGAGAACAGCGAATGCCCGTTCTTCCTCTATTTCGCATCGGTGGACCCCCCCAGGATTTTCAAGCCGAACCTCCGCGAATACGTTGAGCAGAGTTTTTCTGAGACCCCTGGATGGCATTCTGAAGGAGTGAGGCCGCCGAGAGGATTTGCTAGCAAAATTTCAAAAATTTTGTTTCGGAAGGATGGTTTACATCCATCTTACTAGTTAATCTAAATTTGACTCTTATTAGAGTCGGAACTGTATATCTCTTATTTAGCCTAAAGGTTGTCGCTCAATGAGATTGATTTGTTTCTTCGCCCTCACTCTGAGTTTAGTTGCGAATTCCTGTTTTGCTGGTTCGTTGTCCAAAGGGGACGTCATTAGACTGGACCGTTTAAACGGTGCGGTTCCAGGATCCAACTCCAATGGTGGGGAATTTTCTATCTGGAAGCAGGTCTCAGGAGGAGGATGGGAGTTCATCGCAAAGACTTTTTGTCTTGAATTGAGTGAATTCTTCGTGCTTGGAGAATCGCTCAAAGTTGGAGCTGTAAGTGGCTCGTCCTTTTTCAATGGTACGAACCCTCCGACCGCCGACCCGTTGGCTGGCACGACGAAGTTTTTGTACGACAGCTATATGCAAGGCACACTTTCGAGCTTCGTTTCGGGATACCAGTACGGAAATGCAGACTCTGCGGATGCGCTACAGAAGGCCATCTGGGCGATTGAGGGCGAGAGGGCTCTTACTGGCACTGGGAACGATATTCTAGCGCAATCGCTCATAGATTCCGCGACCGCACAAGTGGCTGCGAACCCGACCCGAAGTTATCCGGTTCTTGTGCTCAACCTGTTCGCCTTCGACACTCCCGATGCGTTGCTCAACGCGTTCAATCCACTTGATTCGTCTACTTGGGCAGCGCTCCAATCGTATAGGAAGCAGGATCAATTGTATTACGCTCCAGAACCGGCGAGCTTGACGATATTTGTACTGGGACTGACCTTGGCCGGAGCAAATCGAATTCGGTCTCGATTTCGCAAGGCCTAGGTGACAAGTTATTCGAATGCGATTTGCATAGCTTCGCATGGCGAAGCAATGGCCATTGGATGCAGCCGACAATAGTCAAAATAGTAGGCGCGTTCCAGGTGCCGTACACCTCGTATCCCGGCAAATACTCACGAACCAACGGTCGGCGCAGTGCTGGCTACCAGGGAATCTATCGATACAATTCGCAAGATTCTCGCGATCGGTCGTGTTTGAAGCAGAAAGCTTCCTTCAGGCAATCTCTTGGTGGAGTTTCTCTCTCATCAAGTTATCATTTAGAAAGACCCACATCACAATGATGTCGCGTCGTTATTGAAACAGATTTTCAGCTACAAATCCAACATATTGCCGCCGAGATGTTCGCTTGACGTTTTGAGGGTGAGCCGACTTTGAGGAATTGGATTGATATGCGAAAAAGACAATCGCCTAAAAATGATGTGGCTCGACGTGTATACGTTCAGTCGCAAAGCCTCGGGAATCCTGCCTCATCATCGAGGCATGAGGAGCCGACCGAAGCAGTTGCGGAACTGAAACCCACGGTTCCGAAAAAGCAACTCGCGTACGCGATTGGCTTCATGGTTGCCGTTTTTCTGCTGAGTTACTGGAAGACCCTGGTCGCCATGGAACTTCAGTGGCGGACGGAGCCGGATTATTCGCATGGATATCTAATTATCCCACTGTCTTTGATCTTGCTTTATTCTCGCCGAGATTCGTTCCCAGGGTACAGTTCCAAGTTTTGCTGGGCGGGATTGATTTTGATCTGCATCGCCGGAGCGCTACGAATCATTTCTAGTTTAAGTTACATGGATTTTCTGGACGGTTGGTCCATCGTCCCAGGAGTTGCTGGCATTGTCTGGATGTTGGCCGGAGGGAAAGCACTCCGATGGGCGCTACCTGCCATTCTGTTTCTCTTTCTCCTCGTGCCTCTTCCTTATCGCGTCGAGACGTTTCTTAGTTGGAAACTGCAATCGGTGGTAACACTGCTGAGCGCCGAAGTTTTGCGCACAATGGGATTGCCCGCGATCGCCGAAGGGAACACGATCTGGATTGGCGATCTACAGATGTTGATAGAGGAAGCGTGTTCAGGGCTGCGCATTTTTGTAAGTATGGGCGCTTTTGCGTTCTTTTGGGCATCGATCATCCATCGTGCTTGGATCGATCGAATCGTGGTACTGGCTGCTGCACTACCCATGGCGATCGTTGCAAATACTATCCGTGTCGTCGGGACCTGTTGCTCATTTTACTACTTAGACCCACAAACTGCGAAAACGCTTCATGATTGGGAAGGCGTCCTTATGGTGTTTCTTGCTGCGGGGCTCTTGTGGTGTGTGATGTTCTTTTGGCAAAAGCTCTATTACCCTGAGGAAATAGTTTTGCCTCGTTCCAAATTACGACCTGCTTGATGTATCCACACGCCTGCAGCATTAGTGACAAAAACACGCGATCGATTCCATGAACTCTCAAACGATCAACAATTCAGCACAAAGTAGAAAACCGACTTCGGTGCGATGGCGTTGGAACTTGCCGCTGTTGTTCAGCAGCATCGGTGTATTTCTGCTACTCACGATCGGACTGAAAGTCGCTTCTCGTTATCGAACATCTCAGGTTGTTTTGCAATTATCGCAGTTGGCATCTCAAGCCCATGATGCTGGGGATTTAGACCGGGAAGTGCGATGGTTATCGCAGTTGTTAGCTATCGAACCAAAACGCAAGAACGCGTTGGTGAGACTGGCCTTTGCAACCAGCGAAAATGCAAACACGATGGAAAATTTGGAGATTGCACGAAGATCCATGGTGGACGCCATTGCGGCCCTAGATCCTATCCAAGATGAATCTACCATCGCGGAACTCAGGCGAGAATTGATACAACGACTACTGGATATGGGCGTTAACTGGGCGAATGAGTTGGAACGTCAAATTGTCCTTTTGAACGCTCCACCGGACGATCCGCAATCGACGCTTTGGCTCGCAAAAAGTCTCTACGAACGAACCAAGTCAGGGGAATGGCGGAGCAGGAACAAAGCCGAATATCAGCAAGGCAAAGAATACTGGAAATGGCTCTCTTCCCAGCCCGTGGGGGACGTTTTGGAACTAGCTGTCGAAAAAAATCCCGATTCAATCGAACTCTCAGTCGCATTGCTCGATTCCTACTATTTCCACACGGATCTGTTCAGCCCTCGGTTCGCGCGAGACGCAAAGGCGTCATGCATGGAAAAGGGAGCGAAACTGTTAGCGAGTCTAAAGCAAATCGAAAATGGTTTAGCGCAATGGAAAAGTTACTTCTGCGAAGTATCGATCGATCCGCTCCTGGCAAGGAAGTTCCTATCGAATGTTGCTCCTCAGGCGTTGAAGCGGTTGCAGTCGTCGGAGTATGGCCGACGAAATCCGATCCATTGGGATTTGCAAATCGCTCTAACCGAAGCCAGTCAATTACTCAACGAATCCGATTTCACGGGTGCGATCGCCCTGTATCGCCAATTGCTAGGGATGAAACAAGAAGCATTCCCGGTGCGGTCGCTGGAGAGTCTCTATGTGGGAATCGGTCAGGCTCTTTTTCGTTCAGGGGAAATCGATGGCTCAATCGCTATCCTTAAAGAGGGCTGCCAGCGAATCGACAAGAATCAGGGACTAGCAATCTTTGATACCTACGCGACTTACGCGTGCGCACACGCTGATGTGGATCAAGCAACAAAAGCGATTAGTGAACTCAACGAAGCCATCGATGCTCATGTTTTTCAGCCGTCAAGTGGTTCCGCACTTCGGGGCGAAGCAAAAACGAATGAGCAACACCGCATAAATCTGACCAAATGGCACGCGGAAGTTGTTCACGCTGGTTTTGATTTGAGGATAGGAGATTTAGAAGCAGCGATTGCGCGATTGAAGGTTGCCGTTGCCACGCAGTTGCAGATTCCGAAACGCTTACGTGTGGAGGCATCAGCAATATTGGCCCGCGCATACACGGACATGCAGCTTTGGGATCTCGCTGCCAGAACACTCGATGATGCGCTGGAATTGGCGCCCAGCGATCGTTCTCTGCGTTTCCAAGCGGCCAAAGTCTCGGAGCGTGCAGGTGCATGGTCTCGCGCAGCAGAGCATTGGAAACTGCTAGATGACGGAAGTTTCGAATCGGGACTACAGGTTCTACAATCAATCATTGCAAATCAAAGAAGTGTTCCTGCTTCTCGTCGTGATCCTCGTGTTGTTGAACAAGCTTTCGAACAAGCAAAATTGCGATTGCTCGAGGAAGAAAAATCAGGTGCAACCGCGAACCGTGAATGGTTACTCGATTGGCTCGAGGTTTGCATGACGACATCTGAAGTTGAACTCAAGGGTAAATTGAGAAGTTTGATGCAGAAGCACCGAGAAAATGCTGAGTTGTTGTCGTTGGTTATAACCGCATTCGCCTCAGTGAATGACCAGGAGATGGTCACTGAAGGCATAGGGATACTAGCTAGTCTCAAAGAACGTAATCCAGCCCTTTGGTCGAAGGCGAGTTTGAAACTCGCTATCGAAGCGCAGGACGTAGAGCTTGCGTCGGATTTGAATCATGCCAAACAAGCTATCGATCATGCGATTGCTCAAGAACCTAACGATATCGAATCAAAGTTGGCACTTGTTGAGTACTACCGCGCTATCGG
>Ga0315900_10012871_pt1 | contig 10226 bp, 7 predicted proteins | sample LakEriMetagenome_FD_203521 | JGI IMG/M metagenome (GOLD analysis project Ga0315900, IMG submission 203521) | Freshwater fungal communities from buoy surface, Lake Erie, Ohio, United States - Buoy 12 MA114 | ecosystem: Environmental > Aquatic > Freshwater > Lake > Lake biofilm | place: USA: Lake...
CGTGCCGGCGACCCGGGGCGGAATCGATAGTCCGCAGCCTGTGGGTTGACGAAACCGGGATCCGTGCCCACCAGATTGGCCTCGAACACCACGCCGCCGAGCGCAACCCGCTCCACGTCTTTCCATGTGCCGCCCCAGCAGAGATTCCGCACGACTTCGTTCGCCCGAGGTGCGGCCGGATTGTCTGCGGCGTAGGTCAGAAGCTGCGGAAACCGCGATGCCCATGGTTCGTCACGATACGGCACTGCCTCGAGCTTCTCGAGCAGCACCGGAACGCTCTTGGCCGCCCAGTGAGTCGCCCGGGCATCGAGGTGAATGGCCGGATCGCAATCGATGAAGAAGTTGTTGACGACGCGATTGTGTTGGCCGCCGCCGATGAACACGGCGTTGCGCACGTTCCGGAAGATGTTGCCGACGATCACCGTGCCACAGAGCATGTCGTCGAGATATACCCCCATGCATCCCTTGTCGTCGAGGCCCCGCAGATCGTGGAAGTAGTTGCAGCGGATGATGTTGCCACGCATCGTGGGATCGAAGCCCCCGTACAGGGCCCCCGCGTCATTGGCAATCCGCACGACATCATGAATCTCGTTGAACTCGATACGGTGATCGTTGCCCGCCCACTGAACGGCCATGTGCGGGGCGTCGTGAATGTGGTTGTTGGCGACGCGATTGCCGACCCCCTTGATGTCAATGCCCGGTTTGCAAATCGGATTCCAGCGGGCGTAATCGTGGAGATCACAGTTCGTCACGTAGAGGCTGCCCGGCGTCAATGTGCGGCGGTCGCCACCGGAGAGCACGACCCCGCCGTTTCCTACGTCGTGGACGCCACAGCCGTCGAGACCGCAGTCCACACCGGAGATCAGCGCCGCGGAGCCACCGGCATTGCGCAGCAAGCAATCCTTGACCTGTATCGAACGGCCGTTCTTGATCGCCACCGCGTCGGAGCGGCAGCACTCGATGACAAGATTTTCGAACGTGACAAAGGATGTATCGTTCGTCATGATGACGTTGTCGAGCGTCGAAACCATCGCGGCCCCCTTCTCAATCGGGGAGGGGGGCCAGAAATAGAGGACCGACGTCGCGCGATCCAGATACCATTCGCCAGGGCTGTCCAGTTCCGATAGCAGGTTGGCCGCGTAGAACCACTGTCCGGCCCTGAATCCAAACGGGTGCGCCGGCTCGTTCACGAGTTCGATCATTTTCGCCTGGGTGTCGATGCGGCCGATACGCATGCGCTGATCCGCCCAGTCCCAGAACCAAAAGCCGTGGAGAAGTGCTTCCGGGGCATCCTTCCAGCGGCCGGGGCGGTCCCCATCGTAGGAAAACACCGCCTCCTTGCACCCCTTCCGGCCATGACTGGCGATCGGGGTCTTGCCATGCACCTGCGCGATATGCGCATAGCCGTTGTTCGGCCATCGGGCCAGGGACATGGGGCGGCCTCCGAAGAACAGTTCGAGGCCAGGACTCGAGTTGGACCAGGATGCTCCGGGGGCCGGAGATGGCATGTCCGTCACGCCTGCTTGGCGCAGGTTCGTTACCACGATGTGCGGCCGCGCCGCGACTTCGATCGCGGTGGGCGCGTCGTCGCGCCCGAGCGGCGACCAAGCCCGCAAGGCCCTGCCGCCGATCAGCCTGACGGCATGATCGCCGGCTCCGCGGTAAATGACGGGCGCCCCAGGCTTGCCTGCATCCTCGGCGTTCAGCGTGAAGGGTGCCGACAATTCGTAAGCCCCCGGGGCGATTTCCACGACGGCGCCGCCAGCGGGAAGGGCATTGGCTCGATTGCGTCCGCGGATCAGGTTTCGTGCCTGCTCGAGCGTAGCCAACGGGCCGCGGCCAGCGGTGGCGTTGCGAACGGCCGCCAGTCCGTCCCAGGCGTCGTTGCCGTCGCTGGCAACGAAGACTCGCAGAACGGGAGGCTGTGCTCGCGCGACGACGGGAAGGAAAGCGAGCGTGAGCGACATGAAAACCAGGCAGGCACGGTGTACCCAGACGTGATCCGATGCCGGCGAACCGCTGACCGGCGTTACGATCAGGCTCCGAAGTCTCTTTTCCTGCCACAGTGGCAGTCGTGTTTGCAACGGGAAGGGCATGGTCGTCACGTTTCCGGCCTCATGGCCGCCGCAAATGCCGCTCCAGTAGAAGTCGCGGAACGTCGTTGCGCGATACGGGCCTCCAACAACGCAGGTGCCGCCAGTCGTCCCCGTCGAGGGTGTGGGCGATGACCGGCGTCCTTGACCAGAGCATCAGCCGCAGGAGCGCCTGTCCGGGTGTTCCAAGCCTCGTCATCGCTCGCCACCACATCGGCGGGCGGGGCGCGTCTCCGCAGCATCTTGAGACCTCAAGGCGGTAGGAGTTTCCCTGCCGCGACCGGTTATCGGTGCCCCGGATCCGGAACGCGGACAGAGGAGTTGCCACGGCGGTCAATTCAGCATGCCGGGCGAAACTCCGCCACAGCGCGAAGTCGGCCGCCAGGCTCCACTGGAGGTCGAGGCCGCCGGACCTCTCCCACAGCGACCGTCGCCAGAACATCGCTTCCTGCATCAGATTCCCGAGAAGACCCTCGCGAAACCATCCGTTCGCTATGTAGCGTCGCGGGTAGGATGCGGCGACCGGGTGCACGAGAAAGCATTCCGAGGCGCTGTTCATGAAGGCCGGCAGCCCCATGATCCACTGCACCTCCGGGAACTGCTCGAAGATCCGTCGTACAAGGCGCAGCGTCCACGGCATCAAAATGTCATCGCCGTTGAGCCACCCCATGATGTCACCAGTCGCATACCCGAGCCCCTTCGCGATCCCGTGGTACTGCCCTGGATCGGGGGCCGATTCGAATCGGGCGAACTCGTGGGCACGACTTCGCAGATACTCCGTCGTGCCGTCAGTGGAAGCGCCGTCGATCACGATGTACTCGAGATTGCCGTCGCCCTGAAGCACAATCGAATCGACCGTCTCCCGGACCCACGGGAGGGCGTTTCGGACGGCGGTGACAAGACTGATTTTCATGTTCCGCTCACGAGGGTTGCGAGGGCGGCAAGTTGCCCGCTCCGCTGTGTTTGGCGCATCACAGCCCACTGTCGCGGAGAAACGATGAGGCTCGGTCGCGGAGACCGTCGGCCGTCGCATCGACTGCTGCCCAGTCCCACTCCCCGGTCCGCAGGCTGCGATCGGGGATGACGGGGGAGCGGGCGATGCGGTCTGTCAATCCGAACTCCCCCAGGGTGTCTTGCAGCCGGACATTCATCGGGGCGAGGTCGCCTTCGAGCGGCAGGGCGATAAACGGCGTGTGGAATCGCAGGCACATGATGACCGCATGAAATGAATTCGTGATCACGCAGGTTGCGTCGCGGATCGCGCCGAGCCACGCCGCAGGCGACAAAACCGGGCCGGCATGTTGCGGCCATCGATCTGGAGCATCGCATCGAAGGTGCCGCATGTTCGTCGGCCACATGCCGCTGGAAAGCCAGGCATCCGCCTTTGGGGCGAGGCGGTGCAGCATGTTCGTGAAGATGTAGGGTTGCGGCAGAGGCGGCGGGACGGCGAGCGAGTGCAGGTCGGCCCTGTCGATGAGGAGCGTAGGGTCGGCGACCAGCGTCGCGTCGCCACGACCGGCGAGTTTCCGCACGATTCCCACGCCAGTCGCTTCGCGGACGCTGATGGCATCGAACGTGGAAACTGCCGCGTGGAATCGCTGTCGCCATATCGCGGGCAGGGAGCCGCACTCCGTGAAACCGAAACTGGCGGCGTAGGAGATCCTGCGGACGTGGTGCGGCGCGCACTCGAGCAGGTAGGCCGCCGGAAACCATTCATGTTGCAGTTGCCAGCGCGGATTCCACACTTGATCGCTGCCGCAGACCAGAGCGTCGTAGTGCGTGGCCTCGGCCTGGAGTGCCTGGGCGGATCTCAGGGGTCGCGGCGTCAGCCGCAGGTGACGCCGGCGAAATGATTCAAAGAACGCGTGCCGCCGCCGGGCCCGTGCCTTGAGCTTGATTCCTCGCAGCGTGTACGACAGCCAAGGCGTAAGGCTCGGCAACGGAGCGGGCGGACGGACGTCGAGAATGTGGACGTCGTGTCCCTTTCGCGTGAGGTGCGTCTGCAGGGCGTATGCCTGCAGAACTGCCCCGTAGTTGTCGCTCCAATGCAGCGTGGAAATTCCGAGCCTCATGGTGCGGCTAGCCCGATCGGATTGAAATGTTTGCGTAGGCGCGGGGCCTTGGGAGGTTCCGTAGGCAAGCATGAGACGAGACATGCGCCTGCGAACGTGAAGACAAAAAAGCTGGTCGCGGGCTCCGCCAACGCCATGCCGCCGAACCCGGGCGCGAACACCATGGTAATCACGGAAATGCCTAGAACAGCCGCAAAGCGCAGAGAGTTTTGAACGTATCCGTACGAGCCGGCGAGCAGCGCGATGTAGATGAAAAACAGACTTAAGACGCCCAGCACAACGCCTTCAAATTGGAGGATGTGAAGTGTGATGTTGTGTGCTCCAAACGACCAATTATAGATGCGGCCGGAATTCGTGATCATGTATCCTGGCCTTCCGGCGGGGACGAATACGTAAGGAGGACTCTGAATTTGATCGATCGCGCCGCGCCACAGGGCAGCTCTCTCCCAGAGCAGTTTGTAGGCCATGCGGTTGACGATCGTGTCGGTGCCGCTGTACTGCTTGTTTTCGATCTCCACGTTCATGGCCAGGGGAGCCACGGCGAACGGTATGGCGATAAAGACTAGGTAGGCAGCTGTTAGTCCGAGCAGCCGCCAGAGTCCAGGCCCAGCGTGCGGCCGTCGAAAAAATGTTATTGCCAGTGAGAGCAGGAGAGAGGACCCGAACACGAGGATGGTCGTCAGCGTGGAAAGCGCTCCTTCGCCGGAAGACAGTGATTTCTCGTACGCGGCGGCCGTCGCGCGGAATCCCAAGGCGTAGCCGGCGGAAATCGCCAGGGCCGTAATCGACAGCAGGCGCGACTGTGTGTAGCCATGGCGCCTGCCGTAGACGAGGGGCACGACCGACAAGGGAACCATGAGCGAAAGCAAGGTCCACGTGAGGCGATTGTTGAACGCTCCGAACAGCGACAGGGCGAGCGTGACGAAGCCGACCAACTGGATGCGGCTGCGCAGGGTAAACCACAGGGCGTTGGCCTTCATCGCCATCCCGACGCCGTACCACAGAGCCAGAAACGAGAGCGTGAGCCGGATCGGCACCGTCCAGGAGAAATAGCCTTCGAAACGCCCCAGCACGGAGTTGTAGGAACTGAGCGCGAACGCGATCCCCCACAGCGGCAACAGCCACAGCCCCGGCCGTCTGGCGTATAGCAGCGGTGTGGTGAAAAGATCGTACGACACCCGGGCAAACAGGCTGACGAGCAGCATGTAATTCGGCGTGAACGGAAAGCCGGCGATGAAGATGACGAGTGCCTCGAACCGCTCCAACTGGCCTTCGAAGCCCGCGCCGACGCCCCCCTTGAAGTCCTGGGGGGTGAATTGCAGGACGAACAGCGCAGGCAGGTACCGCGGGTCTTTGAGCAGCACCAGGATCGTGGTGAGGATCATCTGGCTGATCGTGCAGAATCTCGGGGATGCCGTTCCTATCACCAGCAGAGCGACCGCGATCAGGAGCGCGATGTCGCCGGGGAGCGAGTTCACAGCCCCGCTTTCCGCGCGGCTCGCGGGCTGCGGCTGTATCGAGCAGCCCAGCAGGGGCTTGAACTGTGCCGGCGTGGTGAGGGTCGTCATGCCGCTGGTTTTACGGGTGCGATGTCGGCCAGAGGTCGCGCATTCGGATGGCGAGATCGTAAATGTCGCCGTATGAACGTGCGACGACGCCTTCGCTCCATTTGGCCGCCGCTGCCGCGCGTGCCTTTAGGGACAAATGGCAGTAGCGATTCTTGTCCTGCAGCACCCATTCGATTCCTCGGGCAAGGTCGAGGGGGTCGTAGGGGGTTGCAAGAAAGCCGGTGACGCAGTGTTCGACCGCCTCCGGCATGCCGCCCGCTCGGAACGCGACGACCGGCACGCCGCAACTCTGGGCTTCCGTGGCAGCCTGCGGCAGATTCTCGATTCGGGATGGAACGACCACAAGATCGCCGGCGGAGTACAGCAACGCCAGAGCCTGATCGTCGTGCAAATGGCCGACGAAATGGACTGGAAGCGGCAGTTGCCCGGCGGCGTTACGGTCGGCGCGTCCGAAAACCACGGCCTGGGCGGACGGAATCAGCGGCCGCGCCGCCTGCAGGGCGGCGACCAGCAGATCCCAGCCTTTGTTCGGATCTTGCGTGCCCCCGACCGCGCCAAAGAGAAGGAGCGGCACGTCCTGCGGCAGCCGGAACAAGTCACGGGCAGTCGATCGGGGGAGCGGTCGGTAGACGTCGATCGGAACGACGTTCGGGACGGTGCTCACCGGCCATTCCCGCATCAGCGCCGAGGATCGCGCACATTCCGCAAGCCACCGGCTCGGGCACACCACGTGCATCGGCCGCGTCCACGCCCGCTTCTTGCGCTGCCAGCACCAGCGGTCCAGATCAAAGCGGCCATGTGTAGCGGGCCGATTCGAGCGCCCGTATCCCTCCCGATTTCGCGTGTCATCGAGCCCATGCGGATGATGTTCCGCCCCGCAAAATGCCCAACTGTCGTGAAGCGTCCAGACGATCGGCTTCCTGATTCGCCCGATCGCCTCGATCGAGAGAAAGTTGTGATGGATCCAATGCAGGTGAACCACGTCCGCGTCCGCCGCGTTGATGAAGCGGTCGAGCCGGGATGGAAACCAATCGACGCTGTGAAAAATCCTGTTCGGGCTCCGTTGCAGCCGATTGAGGCGCTGGGCCAGGCGGAGTTTCAACTGGAATCCGAGTCGTTCCGCCGCATCTACCGGGCCCAGCACGCTCGGGTCGTCAGTGGTCTTGTCTGCCGTGCGCATGAGGCTGGATATCCCGCTGCGGCAAAGCGCGGAATGCAGTCGATACGCCGCCCTGGCTGCCCCGCCACCACCGTCAGACGTCGAAACGTGCAGGACTTTCATGTTTCGGCAGGCAGATTCAGCCGGTCTGCGTGCTCTCCGGCGAGCAATCTGCGGTAGGCGGCGATCTGGTACGCAACGTGACGTGCGCGGTCGAAACGGGACCGGCCCTGCGCTGCCGCTCGCGCCATCGCTGCCAGACGGTCTGGATGCTGCAGGAGCGATACGATGCTCGCGGCCAGGACCTTCGGGTGGCGCGACTGCAGCACGATGCCATCGACCTGGTCGCGAACCACGTCGCGGCACCCGCGAGTGGCCGCAGTGATGCACGGGACCCCCATTGCTAGAGCCTCCATCAGGCTCACGGGCATTCCCTCACGAACACTCGGGAGGATGCAAAGGTCGGCGACCGCCAGCACGCTGGCGACATCGTTCGTCCAGCCGGCGTCGATCACGCCCGGCTGGCTTGATGCTGCGGCGGCCGCGGCGTCGCCGCCGTGTAGAACGTCGGGTTCCCCCGCAACGATTAGCCTCGCGCCGGGGATGCTGGCGCGTACGTCTTGAAATGCCGCCAGGGTCTGCGGAAACCCTTTGAACGCCGTGCGGCGTCCGATGAACGCCAGGACCGGCCCCGCGGCTTCGAGCCCGAAAGCGCGGCGGATCCGCAACTTGTCTTCCGGACCGAAACGCCGGGCGTCGAACGACGGCAGATCGCAGCCGAGCCCGAAGCCGGACTGGCGAACCGTATGGCCGTGAGGATTCCTGGCACGTAGATGCGCGTAGTCCTCGTCGTTCAGCACGAAGGAGACGGACATCCGCCGCGCCGCCCATGCCTCGGCCATGGCAAGCATCCGGTGCGCCGGCTCGCCGGCGCCTGGGGTCCCGGAGAGGCCATGAAATGTGGCGAGCCAGGTCGCACATGGACTGGCCCGCAGGCCCTTTGCGATCGCGGCAATTAAGGCGGCAGTGGTGAAATGGGCGTGCACGATGGCAGGACGCCAGCGCTTGACGATCGTCCGCAAAACCAGCGCCGCTCGGGCGATCCGCAAGGGATCGCCACTGCGGAAGGATGGAAGCGACAGCACCTCGGTTCCGCCCGACGAAGGCTCCAGTCGAGGATGAAGGGACGGACCGCATGCGACGGCAAACCGCAGGCCGCAGGAGGCCGTCTCCGCAGCGAATTCACGAAAAAACGCGTTGAAACTCGACCGCGACGGCACGACGACGAGTATTCCCGAGTTCACGTCAACGAGCCCCTATCAAACGGCGCCGATAGCGCAGCCAATCAATTGCTGCAAAAAGGCGTGTAGACAACGGGGAAAGTTTGTGTTCGGCCCGCAGGGTCTCAAGGACTCGTCTCTCGCCGGCGTGCATGGCCTCGATGTCCGCAGTCACTCCACCGAGAGAACGTGGAGGCCTGCCAAGCACTGCCAGAGTGATGTCGAGCATCGAGCCGAATATTCCGCTCGCCGTGAGGTCCGCCCACAGCATTAAATCCTCGCAGTAACGCCATGCATCACGAAAGCGACGATCGCTATCGCGGGCGATCATCACGCTTGGCGTGGCAACGGGATTTCGGCCGAGCAACTGCAGCATTGTTATTCGCTTCGCCGAAATCGCGGCCGGTAAATCGGGCAGCGACTTGGTAGGCACCGCAGTCTGCGTGACCCGGTGAGCCGTCCAAAGAATGTGCGGGTGCAGATCCATCCAGGTTGCCTGAATCTCGAGCTTGCAAGGCAGCCAAAAGTCGTCGGCATCAAGAAACGCGACGTAGCGGGCAGCAGGCAACGTGTTGTTCCACCCGACGTTGCGGGCGGCCGCCGGGCCTCCGTTGATCGGCATGGCAATGAGCCGCATTGAAAACGGCCAACGACGCTTTTGAAGCTCGCCAAGAACGGCCTCACTGCCCGGCGTGACCTCGTCATCCACGACGATCACTTCGGCCGGCAGAACGGTCTGGAGGGCGATAGAGTCGAGCGCTCGCTCAACGGTATCGGGCTTCTGAAAATAGGGAATGACGACGGAAACGGAGCACGTTCGCGGAACGTTCGTCACCTTGCCCTCCAGACTGCCGGGAGGCCCCGCAGCCGCCGCAGCAGATCAGCAATGCCACCGCACAGCTTGGGACCAAGCAACGGCAGGGCGAGGGACCGCATCCGGGCGCGGGCCCAAGCGGCCCACCATCCCAACCTTTTTCGTTGGATACCGTGCTTAACCTGGGCCTTGCGAAACTCCAGCACGTTGCCGAGCGGGTCATGCGCACTGATGCCCCCGAACGTCATGCGTATCGGCGACAATCGGCCGTGCGGCAGGGCGACCTCTTTTCCGGAGGTAATTATGCGCAAGGTGTATTCGTAGTCGGCTGCTACTCGAAAATGGGTGTCGAATTCACCCAACTCGCGGAACAGCCACCGCGCATGCAGCAGGCCCTGGTGCGGTAGCGAGTTCACCGAGTAGATGCGGCTGTTGCGCGGGCCGAGATCCGGTGGCATACGAACGAGTCGTGCGCCGGAGCGGGAAATTACCTGCACGGAAAGCCCGATCAAGGCGGCAGCGGGTTGGCAGTTCGGCAGCCAATCCAGTAGTGCTTCCCATTCGGAGCTGGGCGCCAAGCGGTCGTCGGCTCCCGCAAACATCACCCACGGTGCGCGTGCCAGGCTGACGCCTCGGTTCCATGCTTCGGCGATGCAGGTATCGGCTCGGGATAACCATTGTAGTGACCCGAGAGGCAATCGCTGAGCCGTCTGGGCCAAGAATTCGGGGGTGCCGTCTTCGGATCCTCCATCGGCTACGACCAGTTCCAATGGCAACCCGATGATCGCACTGTAATCCATGAGCAAGACGGTCAGGTAGGCGCGAGCATTTTTTGACGCGACCACAATGGAAATCCTGGGGTCTGGCGCGCCTACGGCCACATTACAACCCAGATACCTGGCAACATTTGCTGCAGCGTGCGGGCTTCAATGGGTGCTACCGCGCGACGCTGGTAGAACCACAGCCAGCCGTGGGCCGATCCGACCCGGTACGCCAAAGATGATCGAGTCGGCAGGGGCGTCGGCCAGCACGCACGAATTCGCGCTCACTTTGCTGCGGGCGCCGACGGTCTTTCCCGGGCCGACCGAGGCATGGAGCCCGAGGAACACGTCGTCCTCGATATGTGCGTTGCCGCCGAGCGTCGCGTAGGGGGACAGCACCGCGAAATCACCCGCCGAGGCGTCGTGGCCGAGGGATGTGTGGTAGTTCATGATCACGAACCGGCCCACACGGCAGGCGT
>Ga0315900_10012872_pt1 | contig 10226 bp, 10 predicted proteins | sample LakEriMetagenome_FD_203521 | JGI IMG/M metagenome (GOLD analysis project Ga0315900, IMG submission 203521) | Freshwater fungal communities from buoy surface, Lake Erie, Ohio, United States - Buoy 12 MA114 | ecosystem: Environmental > Aquatic > Freshwater > Lake > Lake biofilm | place: USA: Lake...
CATGAAAAGCACGGGGAGTATGTCAATACCTCCGCAAAACCCGTTCAAATCGGAATGGGAACGCATCAAAGCCGAAATTGCACCGCATTTTTACGGCGATGTTCCGCCCGTACTTCGTAAATCGTTTCCGAATGAAGACCCGGAAATTATGAAGTATCGGCAATCGATATATCAAGCAAAGACGGAAAGCCCTATGGTTAAGGCCATTACGGATTTGTTCCGCTTGCTTTCAACCGCAAAACACGCCGCATATTTCGACAACGAAAAGATGCAACGGTGGTACGAAGAAACAAAAATTGGCGACCATGATGTTTTTGCATACTTCTTTTCCGTTGTCGTTCCTATCCGCGTCCTCGACCCGAATGCGGTTTTTGTGATGTGGCCTACGGGCGCAGGCGTGCAAAATCCGCGCGTTGCGGTGGATGTAAAATTCGAAATTATCGAATCCGAACGCGTTGTATTTAACGACCCCGATTTTCCTTTGGTAATATTCCAAGGCCAACGCCGCCCGAAATATCAGTCCGATATTGTAGCTCCGATAAACGGGTATTATCAAATTATCACAGACCAATTTTACGGCATCCTGAACGAAGGGACGCTCGAAGTAATTTACGAACACCAAACAAACAAACGCCCTTGGTTTACTTTGGGCGGACGTTCAATCCCAAGATATTTAAACGGCAATACCTACATTGTTTATAAGTCCGATTTTTCGCCCGCTATTCCGTATTTGAATGACGCGGCAATATTTGACAATCAGCATAAATCGGTAATGCTTTCGACGTGCTTTCCGATTAAGTTTTTGGAGGGGATAGCATGCACCGTGTGCAAAGGCACGGGGAACGAATACGATGAACACGCGCCCGACAGCCGAAAAACTTGCACGGGTTGTCACGGGAGCGGAAAACAGATGTACATTTCACCGCTTGCGGGTTATTATATGTCGCCGGAACCGATGGTCGTGGGGAATACGGACAAAGAGCAACGCGACCCGATACGCTACTATGCGCCCGATACTTCGACAATTACGCTAACGGCCGAACAAGCCGATAAATCCTTGCAAAAGGCGGAAGAGGTGCTGAATATAAACCGTTCAATCCGTCAGGCTCAGTCGGGCGTTGCGAAAGAGCTTGACCGCGAACCGGAATACATCGAAATCGGTAAAATTTCGGATGATGTGTATGCCAAATTGCAGCATACTTTAGAGTGCGTACAAGCCTTAGTTTTGACCGATACAACCTCAAAAGTGACGGTTGTAGCTCCCGTTTCTTTTGACTTGAAAACGGAGGTTGAATTGATGCAAGAGTTTGCCGAAACGCAAAAAGGCATGCCGGCGGATGTTCGATACAATGCGTACCTTACTTTTATTCAGCAACGTTTTTCAAACGATACCGAAGCGCAACGAATCGCAATGCTTTGTGTGCAATACAGCTCTTTTATTTTGTACACAATTGACGAACGCAATCAAATGGTTGCAGGCGGACAACTTACCCCGACGAACAACGCAAAAGCGGCAAACGTTTTCGATGTGCTAATGTCGCTTATTTATGCCGAAAGCGTTGATATTTACAACGAAACTTTTGAGCAGATAAAAACGAAAATCGATGCGGCAATGGCCGAAACGCTCGAAAGCTTATCCGCCGCGATGGTCTTAGATATGCCGGTTGATAATACCGATACCGAGGAAGACCCGACACTATAAAACACGACACACAAACCACAAATGGCAGACCTCAATTCAACAAACAAACTTATCGATAAAGCCCTTGTAAGTTTTACAAAGGGCATGGATAAGGTTGAACCTAAGTTTGCCAAACTGCTTATTGAATGGGTTGAAAAATTCCGCACTACAAACGGGAATCTTGTGCGTGGGCAGTCTTCCTTGGATAGGCTGTCGGGCTTTAGAAAGGCTATTGACGGCATTATAAAAAAATCAGGATACGAAGGGCAGGTTCGCGATTTTATTGCAACCTATACCCCGTTAAGCGATGCAATAAGGGCAATTCATGCCGAGCTGTCGGACTTGGAAATCCTAAAGTCATTCACGAACCCGTTTCAGCAAAACGCAATCAAGCAAGTTACAGACGGCATGGTCGGCGCGGGGCTTGATACGGCTCTTGTAAACCCGATACAGCAAATTTTGTTTGTGTCGATAAATCAGGGTAGCAGCCTAACGGACACAATCAAATCGATTACCGATATTTTAGTGACAAACGAAAAGCGGCAAGGGGTATTAAAACGCCAAGCCTTGCAGGTTTCGCGCGATGCCTTGGGGCAGTATGAGGGGGTTGTAAATGAGGCGGTTCGGAGCAAATACAAATTGGATGCGTTTTTGTATATCGGTTCTTTAGTAAAAGACAGCCGCAAGCAATGTGAAGAGTGGGCAACAACAACAAAACACGGAAAGAAGGGGCTGCTGCTGTTCTCAGAACTTGAGGACGAAATCCAATGGGCGGAAAATAACGGCACGGGGATGATACCCGGCACCACGCCCGAAAACTTTGCGCAAAATCGCGGGGGCTATAATTGCAGGCATACGGCATACCCTGTCAGGAGTTCGGTTTATATTAAGAAAAACAGCTAATTTTTATGATACAGGCACAACACAACACAACAGGCGAAACAAAAACATTCACCGAAACCGAATGGAAAATAGTCGAAAAGACCGGCTATTATACCCTTATCGGACGGATAACAGAAACGGTATCGGCACGAAGCACCACAACATCAACGCCGCGCGGTACTTTAAAAACAACGCCGAAAACATCGGGCGGATGCGGATGCAGTAAGAAAAAATAAACCGGCACGCACGGCAACAATTATAAATTTCAACCACAAACACCACCACAAATGGAAAAATTGAATCCCTTATTTGAGTCATTGGGCATCGATGCCGAGTCTATCAAAAAAATCGAAGCGGGCGAATTGGATGCAAAGGAATACGCTCAGCAGTTTCACCAAAAATACGAAACGACCGTAAAATCTCGCTATTCAAAGGAAGTCGAAGACAAGGTCACGCCCGAAGCATTCGGAAAGGCGTATGGCAAAATCGAAAAAATGCTGTCCGATGAGTTCGGCATCAGCTTGGAAGAGTTTAACGACATCCCCAAAAACGAGCGCACGCCTCGCATGATTGCAAAAATCAAGGAATTGCAGCAAAAGGAAAAGGAATCGTTCGGAAATATCGATGCTAAAACAAAGCAGCTTGATGAGCAACTCAAAGAGGCAAACCGACTTTTGAAGCTCAAAGAAAAAGAAAAAGAAGAGGCTTTGGCCGCAATACACAGCGAATACCGCGCCAGAGAAACGCGTGCAATGTATGAAAATCAGCTCACAAAGTTGATTGCATCGGTTCAAAATCCCGCGTTTGATGCCGAAACAATGGAGGCAGTTTTTTTTAAGCGCATGAACGGTGCCGGGTACGATTACGAAGCCGAAAGCGGCAAAATTTGGCTTTTGAAAGACGGAAAGCGCGTGCCGAACCCGAACCGACCGACCGAGAATTTGGATGTAGATACTTTCTTTTCGATTGTAGCTGCCGAAAAGCAGTTCACAAAGCTTTCAAACGGGGGCGAACCGCAACGATTTACGCTTGATGCCGAAGCCGTTGCAAAGATTCACCCCAACCGATTGAAAAACAGATAATAAACGGGTAAAACCCGATAGTGTACGATTGAATACAGAACCGCTCAGAGATGGGCGGTTTTTTTATCACACTTCCAAATATTTAATAAAATAATTTACATTTTTATAGCGTATTTTTACGCAAGTCCTCTCACAGGGTCGGCATTACGTCCGACAGAAAAACCACAATCTTGGCCGGCGGGCAGCCCCACGCGATAAACAAATTTTGCAACTAATACACTTATATACACAATGAGTCTTATCTCCTTGGGGCAAGTGTGGAAGGTTATCGACCAAAGTCTTGATACCCTCGCCGGCGAACGCGGCCGCCCCTCATATTCCAATGGCCTTTTGAGCCTTTTGACTTCTCGCGCATGGCAAAACGCAGGCTTGGTTAAGCTTGGCAACCTCCGCGCATTGAATCAAGGCAACGGCAAAGCTTATACCGTTGCACGCACATTCAATCCTAAATCGAAGTCCACGCCCAACCTCGGCGAAAACCAACTCAGCTATTGCCCCACCGAAGGCAGCAAAGTAAAACCCGTTTATGACGAGGTAAAACTGCGCTACTATCACGTGTCGAACGTTATCGAAATCGATGACGAAATCTTGCGTTGCATCCAACAAGGCCGCACCGATTATCAAAACTTTTCGGTGACAAACGAGCTTATCAGCTACCTCGACACATTGGACAAATTGATTGCCGGTATTATCGCAAACGACCGCGTTGGTACTTTCAAACGCTGCGATTGCGATGCTGCTGCCGATGAGTGCCGCAATTTGCCGCTTTTCATGGCAAACGGTTTCCAAATCAACCCCACGGCTCAATCTATCCTGACGCGTGACGCAATGGAAAGCCAAACCGGTATGAGCTTTGTGCTTTTGGGTGGGCAAATCCTCAAATCATACCAAACAGCAATGCAAATCCAAGTCGGAAACGACCTCGGTTTCAATGCAGGTTTGCAGCCGATTCTTTCTTCGATTTTCTTCGATGCCAACATCGGCCCGGCTTTGGGTGACAGCAAGAAAATCCTTGCAATGCCTCAGGGAGCTATTCAATTGGTGACGGCTTCCAATCACCAGGGTGAATTTGCATACGAAGACCCGACACACATGCGTGCAACGGTTGTAGACCCGTTCTACGGCCTTACGCATGACGTTTCGATGTACACCGAAACTTGCGGTCAGGAAATCAAACGCTTCTTGCAATTCGGCATTTGGTTCGACGTTTTGGGTGTTCCCGATTGTTGGACTACCGACTGCCAATTCGAGGGCATGAAAGACGTATTTTGCTATACCGTCACTTGTGCCGATGACAGCTTCTGCGACATCGAAGACCCCTGCGGCGAATCCCTCACAAAATTGCCGAAAGACCGCTCTTGCGATTTGCCCGAAGAATGCGCCGTTGCTTGCCGTGCGAACTTTGGTATTGAGTGCGGAACGTTCAGCGTACACAATGCCGATGTGACAGAAACCGAAGTAAATGCTTTCCGCGTGAACAGCTTGAACTTCAACCTGTCACAAACATATGACCTCACCGATGCAACCGATTCGGCTGCTTTCCTTGCGGAGTTGAAAACTAAACTTGGTGCGGTTTCCGGTGTGTACTTGGTTTCCGGTTCTTTTGCCGCTGCAACTACCACTTTGAACATTGTAACAGCCGGCAACATCACACAAATTGACCTCGTTGTCGCAAATGCTGCCGATGTTCAATTGGATGTTGATTCTTTGGAACTCTTGCACGTTTACGACTTCTCAACGCCTTCCAACAGCGCAACAATTACCGATTTGGCTTGGTCTTTGGTTGGTAGCGGTGCAGCGTTCAACGGTGCAAAAGGCGTTGCAATCACAGGCGAAGCAGGAATCACGGGTGACTATGACAATTACTTTGCCGACAACACGCATGTTGGTAACTTTACCCTCACAATCACCGACAGCAAAGCTTGCACAAGCGCAAAAACAATTGCTTCGGGCGACTGCGGCGGCGTTGCTTAGTATTATCGAATAAATCAAACCGTAACATAAGGGGGAGGGCTTAACCCTTCCCCTTTTTTTATACCTTAATTATGAGTTGCAAAACCTGCATACAAGATTATATCGTACTTCGGGATGGCTGCTATGAAGGCGGCACGCCAACGCCGACAAGCTGTTTTTATGTCGAAGACTTAGAAGGGCTTTCGGTGGAAAATGTGGCACAAATAGCCCCCGAAAAATTGGTATCGGCGACGAACACGGTTATTGAAAAACTGAAATTTGCAACTATAATTGTAGAGTCGCGCCTGCGCGGAATCCTTCAAGCACGCGGTTTGCAGCTTAACACAACGGGCAAAATGTACCACGCATGCACGCCAAACAGTACTACTTGGGGCGCGGCGGCTTTTGACCGGGGGCTGTATGTTTCAAAAACGTGGCTCGGTTCTCCCATGTCGGCAATTTGGGTTGAATCCGTAAAGATAAAACCGACCGTAACGGGAACAACGGAAATAAAGGTAAAAGACAACGCGGGTAATGTGTTGTTTACTACCGGCACAATCACGGTGCAAGGCGGAATTGAAAGCACGGTATCGGTTAGGAAACACTTTTATGAGCAACAAATAATAATTGCGGCTGACGGCACAAATATCGGCGTTTACGAATATACTTGCAACGAAACGACATCTTGCAAGCCTTGCGCCGGTAAATCGGAATATTTGGCAATTCAGGGATGGAACGGCACGTCCGTTTCGGTGCCGGGGTTTTTGGGTGTTTGCCTTCGGTTGGATTGTACCGATAAAGACATCATTTGCCAATTTTTAGACCGTACCGGCATCGGGATGGCGATTTTGTATCAGCTTGGTGCGGAGATTTTAAAAGAATGGGTATCGCCTAACAACCGCCTAAATATTATCAAGATTCACGGGACTGAATGGGCAACGACAAAAACAAAGGATTGGGAATCACTTTCAATTGAGTACTTGGATAACGAAATCGACAGCATCATGCAGTTGATGATGGCCGACAAATACTGCTATAATTGCACAGGCCGCCTGCGTGCCACACCGTTTTTACCTTAAACACGCAAACCTATGAATATCATCGAACGCCTCGAAATACTCCGACAAGTAATTGCAGCACCGGAAACCGCCGAAAGGCTGTCACAGGTGGCAGCTTTTGCCGTCATTGCGGAATATAAAAACCGTATCTTTGTCGAAGGGCGTGCAACGGATGGGGCGCAAATTGGGCAATTCTCAACTTACGGCGGCGGGTATTCAACAGAACCATTTTACCAAAATCCGACCAAATTAACAGGGGTATCTTCCGCAGGTGTCACGCCGCAAGGCAAGACCGGACAATCCCGATTTAAAAACGGGAATCCGCACAAAACGCGGTATTTACCGCAAGGTTACAAAGAACTGCGCGAACTGACAGGGAGGCAATCGGGCTATGTGGATTTGAATTTTTCGGGGGCATTAGAACGCTCAATTAAAGTCGTACAAGACGGAGCGCGTGCGGTAATTCGGTACACATCCGATTTTGAAGCCGAAAAAATGACGGGCAATGAAGACCGATTCGGGCAGTTGATACACGAACTTTCGGTGGAAGAAAACGAAATAGGCACAACGGCAGCGGCTGAAGAGTTAAGGGCGATTTTAGAGGAGATTGATGCCGAGTTGGGAATATAACGGTAATGAATATCCGTGTAAACACAAAAATCTGAAATGAAAATAGCGCAAACAATAACCGATTTTATCATCTCCGAAATAGAGCAGACCTTTTCGGGCATCAACGGCACGGGCAATAGTGTGACGGGCGAAGGCATCGGCATAAAAGATGTTGATGGTCGGGTGGTGACGATGGATGCCGTGCAAGGTGAACGGAAATATATCGGTTTAGATGATACCAAAGGCACGTATTTTTATATCCGCATAACGGGGCAGGCTGCTGAAACCGCATTAAACGGCAACACGCGGCGCGGCTCTTGCGGCGTTGAAATACAAGCACGCTATCCGATGCGCCTTGTTATTCAGCACCGATGCCAAACGGCTTCAGATTTAGTCGAAAGTATAAAACACGCCCTTTTCACCACAAATTTTACAAAACAGATTTGGGGCTATGACGTTACTAATATCAGATTGATTCCCGTTGCCGTAAACGTAATACCTTGGACAATTTACCAAGAGGAAACAGGGCAACAGCCGAAAACATTACATTCGGAATTGCAATTCGCAGCGGTGGACTTTGTCCTGCAATTCGTTTATACTTATTCCGATAAGTGCATAGATTTTAAAATTTGTTAGCCGCAGAACGACTGCGCACGCGATACACGAACCGCGTTTATCGCACACGATACACGAACCGCGTTTATACGCACACCGATACACAATGCCGCCAAATTTCGCTACCTTGGGGCAAAGTAGGGGGTTGGAATAAATACCCCCTTTTTTTTGAAAAATCACGGCGGGAGTCCTATTTATATCCGGCACCCCTCCGACAAAATATATAAAAATGTGCTGTCCTTGCTGTACGAATACTTTTAATTTGGGATGCTTCGAACCTTGCGGACTTACGTTCAATGCAGGTGTTGTCGGAATGGGCGAAGCGGGCGTTTGGATTATCCGACTAACTTTCGGGCGAAGGAATTTAACCGTTGGCGTTACGCTTGCCGAAGGTGACGATATTATTTTTCCGCTCGATTGGATAAACGAACTTTACACCTATACGGCACAAATAACCAAACCCGACGGCACAATCTTTGAATTTACAGACCCCGATAACGTGGTTTTTGATTGCTTTAAATTTTCAACTCAAAAAGGCGGACAGACCGCAATAACGCTATGAAAATAATTAAAAAAGAAAACGGCAATATCGAAATTTTGGATAACAACGGCGACATTGCACACGTCATCACGGGCGGCTGCTGCGTCACCATGACACCGAAATGCCAAGATGATATTTTGCAGCTTTTTGTCGGTGGGCAGTACATCAACATCCCGGTTGCTGACGTAACGGCAACACAAGTCGAACCGGATGCCGAAATACCTTTTGCAGGCGATATTTTCGCGTTGATTGCGTTGCTTTCGGCAGATTTTTTTTTTGAATTAGCGGGCGGCGGAGGTGCATATCCTGTCGATTATGCGGTTGGGTTTTATACTAATTTTCAAAAAGTATCGGCAGGCGTAGGCGGAAATTTTGTAGCTCCAAACTACTACTATGGGGCTATTGTTGAAATACTCGCAACTGTTAAAATTTCTACCGTTCGCGTTAGGATTCCAACGGGAGTTGCGGGAAATGGCATTTTAGCACTTTACGAATACGATGGGACGCAATGGGTGTTAATAGACCAAACAGCACCGTTTAGCACAGCCGTATCGGGTGTATTGGCACTTGCTTGGAATACAGGAACTCTTACATTAAATGCAGGAGTATATTGTTTTTGCACGAATACAAGTAGTAACAACAGTTTTGAAACCCTAACAAACCCGGGAATATCAAATTATTTCGGGAATCCCGCTGCAATGAACGCGGTTTCGCAAAGCTTGCAATTGCATCCAAGCGCATACACGGGGGCAGCATTGCCTAATATGCCGTTAAATTTATCGACAGCCGGTTTTGTTCCTAACATATTAAATTTAGTGACAATATAATGACAACATACAAAGCTACGAAAGGCGCACAAACATACTTTAAAAACTTTGCAGACTTAGCAGCGGCAGAGGCTTATTTTTTGGCGGAATTGGGGTGGGATTGGTTAGTTTTGGAGGCTTCGGCAGACGAACAAATACCCGATTTGACCCCGGCACAAAAGGCAGCACGCCACCGCGAATTCGGGGCATATCTTTTCCAAGTTTTTTTGGATGATAATGCCGATTTTGCCGCCGCGCGTGGTTCTAATTTCACGGTTGAAGAAACAATGGCAATGGATGCAAAATTCGGAGATTTCGGGCGGCTTTGCACATACGGAAGCATCCCGCAAATTGCGATTCTTTTGCCCGGCATTGCAACGGATACCATTTTCACGCAAGAGCGCAAAGATAAATACATTTCGATGGTAAACGCGCATTTGGCAGGCTAAGCACGTAAATCGATAAACAGACACACACATGATTTTTGTAAAACTCACAAACGGCAACGTACTAATCACCACAGACGGCGGCGACACGGTAAAACTGATACAAGATACCGGCGTACAAGTTGAGGTCATCGGGGCATTGCAAGATACGATTCAAATTTCGCAATTCGGCTATCCGATTTATGTGATACCTGCGGCCGATGTTTCGGCAACGGAAGTTCAACCGGCTGCGCCTATCGCGTTTGCAGGTACGGCATCGCAATTGGTGGACTTGCTCGCAGCCGATTTTTTTGTGATTGATACCTCGGTGGTTATCCCCGGAACGGTCAATGTGAATGTTGTTAGTCCTAATCCGTTGCCGGTTACGGGGACGCTGACGGCTACGATTCAGCAAAATTTAGATGCCTTTTATCGTCTGCGAATATCGAACCCGCAAACGATTTTTGATAGCAAACAAGTTGCTGACAACGGCGTTTTATTTTGGGATGATGCCGAAATATCCGGAGGCGGAACAAGTTCAACGCATAGCGCAAATCGCGCATCAACAACAATC
>Ga0315900_10012874_pt1 | contig 10225 bp, 8 predicted proteins | sample LakEriMetagenome_FD_203521 | JGI IMG/M metagenome (GOLD analysis project Ga0315900, IMG submission 203521) | Freshwater fungal communities from buoy surface, Lake Erie, Ohio, United States - Buoy 12 MA114 | ecosystem: Environmental > Aquatic > Freshwater > Lake > Lake biofilm | place: USA: Lake...
ATTTTTGATATCATCAAACTTTCTGTATATGAATAAAGTGCCATCTACATCAACAAAGTATGTTGGATGTTTTATCATAGTTTACCTTCTAGCTTCATTTGTTCACGAATCTTAGTAGCTGAAATGTTAGCAACCTCTTGAGGTGGTACATGTTCAATAATGTCATAACCAACGCCTCTACCAAACTCAACTGAACAAATATCTGGGATAACAATTACTTTGAGCTTACCAGATTCCATCTCTTCTTTCATCTGTTCACCTATGTTGGACATAATTTGATTAGATGTAAAAGGATTCTTTTCATCTACCTCTACATCTCTAATGGCTACACAAACACGACCTCCTTCATTTATAACTTGGCGAAATAGTTGTTTGTGTCCTTCATGAAGTGGTTGCCAACGGCCAATAAATAAAGACCATTGATTATCCTTCCTGCTCAGGGACGACTTGACGTGCAATTTTTTCTCCCACATAACTTACAATTTTATTTAGTGTTTCTTCTTCTGATAATTCTGTCGTATTTAAATGTAAGACATTATCTTGATCTGGCGCTTCAAAATCTTTAACGTGATTTGCTTCACGACCTCTTTCTTCACTATATGTTAAATAGACCCAGACAATATCTTGGTTTAATTCATTAAGGTACTCTCTAGCCTCTTTATAAGGATAGACTAAAGATAAAATAACATTGGCTCCAATACTATTTATGAAGACTGCAATATCACTAGCCCTATTTAGGTTCTTGATGCGACCTTCGCGACTATAGTCTTTGTTAGAAAATAACTCTCTTAACTTGTCACCATCAATATTCACAGCATAAGGCATGTGTTGATTAATAAGATGGTTTGCTAAGGTAGATTTGCCACAATTAGGTTGGCCGAATAATGCTATAATCATTGTTTATCTATTGATTTAAAAATGTCATTAATATCAAACATCTCATTTACATCCATATAAGGACATTCATGAGAAACTCCATCAAAGGAATAATCAAATAAGTATGAATCGATCATCTTAACATTACCTTTAGGTGGCTTAGCTACAATATTAGAATGCACATCGTAGCCAAAGTTCTTAGGCGTAGTACCAACCCATAATACTGTAGATTTAAGCTTCATGGCTGCCGCTGCATGTTGTAAACAAGAATCAATCAAGACTCTTTTTTCAGACAATACCAACATACTGAATAGTTCATGGTTAGTCATTTGCATGTTTACAAATTCTGCATTAGGTACAGCCTGTCTAGGATCACGACCGACTTGAATAATATGGTATCTATTAGAGTACTTTTCTGCAATAGCTTGAGCAACACCATAAGGCATATCTCTAGTCCATGAATAAAGTGAATCTTGTTGTAGAGGACCTCCATTTGTATGGAGAATCATAGTTGGCTTATCACGCTTCCAGTTATATGATATGTCTTTTTGTATCATGTTAGGGTATAAAATAGGATATTGTTTATCATACTTTACACCTAGAAGATCACACCAATTCTCAATCAGATGTTTCTTCTTCATGATATGGTCTGATTGAAAATAAGGCTCGTGTTTGAATACGATTGTGTCTTTGTCTTTAATAAAGTCATCATAGAAGTACGATGTCATACCGACCCTATACACCCTATGAATATCAGGATGGTTCAAGAATACTTCAGGGTAAGATACAACCAAGATTAGCTTTCTATCTTTGTACTTTTGTTTTACTGCTGAGATTAGGGCAGTTGCTGCTACGTTTTTTCCTAAGCCACCCTCAATATGCCATACGACATACTTGCTACTGTTGTTTGATTTGTCTTCCAAAACTGCTACTTTTTCTTCTTTTATTAAATCGGACTCTGTCTTATAACCTACTTGCATACTGTTTATATTTGATAGCCGAAATCATTAAAGAACCATGCATAATTGTCTTCTATAATCTTACAAGCATTAGGACCTAATACCTCTAAGAAGTCGTTCTTAACTGGCTTTAATTCACCTCTTATCATATGATCACCAAATACACCATACCACTTATCGTCTTCTTTTGTATACTGAGGTATGTTTTTAAAGTCGTGTTTGTAATAAGGTATTTCAAGGTATTCATATATCCTTTTCATCTGTGATTCTGGATCTATACATAGCTCTTCAAACTTGATAAATAGTATGTTTTTATGTAGACCTTGAACTAGTACTTGATACAATCTATCTACAGCAGGACCAATTGGTGGATTTGCTGACCATACTGATACACGTTTATCAGTAGTAGTACCAGTTAGGTTACCCCAGTTAGCAATATGGTGATCAATTAAAGGATTTTTTCTATACTTCTTCTCTAGTGAAGAGTAGATTGCTCTAATGTCCCTGATCATACAGATGATCTTAGGGTTAGGATCGTAAGCATTGATAAACTCGTACTCACTACTCCAACCTCTACACTTATCAATTACGTAAGGCCTATCTGTTAATGGTTCATAGAAACCATAAAGACCGTGCTTTAAAAAAGATTTAAACCCAGTCTCCATTTCTTTTTGATCTTGAGCTTTAAACTCTAGACCATCAGTGAAGATAGTACGGCAAGCTGCCAACATTTCATACAGGCCAGATGTTGGTGTAGTATGAATTGTCGGGTTTTGCCCTAATATGTTTTGAATTAGTGTAGACCCAGCTCTAGGAAGAGAGCTGTTATAGAATATCTTTTGAACCATAACAACATTTTATATAACTAATTAAAAAAGCTGGATTAGAATCCAAACATGCTAGCGCTACCAGATACAACTTCAGTAACAGTAGTACCTTGCTCAGCAGCAATAGCATCTAAGATAACAGAATCATCTTCACCCCAAGTAGTAATAGTAGAACCAGAAAGTACTACATTATCAGAATGAACAACATCGAATTTTACTACACTACCGCTCTCAAAAGTACAGTTACCATAAGATACGCGGAAGTTAACCTGGTTAGCGCCCAATGGGTATTGGTTAGCTACAGCTGTCATATAAGAACCTGTAACAAACTCAGGAGCTGGGTTAAATAAAGTGTCTTGAGTAGCAAGGCTAAGTACTGGGCTGATTTTACCGAAGATCATTTTGCTATTATTTTATAATAAATATCATGATTTTTTGAAGAGAAGATCTAACTGAAAATAAGCTCCATCATATAGTTGTGGAAAGCTATGATACTCTACTATGTCTACGATATAAAAGCCATAGTCACGCATCTTGTCTACAACTTCACCTATAAGTGGTGCTCCTTGATTGTATTGTGCTAAAGCTACTTCACATGAAACATACTCAGTTCTATTCATGGTCTGGATAGCTCCGTTTAATATGTCTAACTCTGATCCTTGCACATCTATCTTAATAAAGTCGATAGGCTTGTTATCATATATGTTTAAACTGTCCAGGGTTCTTGTAGAGACTCTAACGGTCTCGTACTTACCTTCACTATACCAATCTGTGTTCTCTTTGTATATTGATGCTCCTGTAGCCACAGGATTGATCTTCTCTACATACAAGTCAGCATAGCCTTCTTTATCAGATAAAGCCATTATGTGATAAGGCTTACTTAATAGTCTCAAGTATGACTCACAATTAGGATTTGCCTCAATCATTACAGTTTTACATGATGGATATCTGTAGCTAAGCTGCTTTGTGAAGTTACCAACATGAGCTCCTATATCGATTGCTCTGGTTGGGTTAATGTGTTTAAAAAGTTTGTCCATTCTTTTATCCTTTGGTCCCAACTCCATCTTGGAGCATAGACTTGTTTTTGTAACTCTAGGTGTTGATCAAGCTCTCCTGTTCTGATCTTCTCTATTTCTTCAGATAGTATCTCTGCAAACACTTTTGCGTGTCTTTCTTTATTATGTATAAAGGAATACATTCTAGCCCAACCTTCTGTTGTTTCAGGAAGAGCGCCTAATGAAGACGTTACTACTCTTAAGCCTGCTGATAAAGCTTCAATAACAGCAATACAAGACGTTTCTTCAAACGTATTAGGATATGCTAAGATGTCAAAAGTAGGAAGCTCTTTTCTTAGCTCCTCATTATCTATCGATCCTCTATAAACTACGCCTTCTAGTTTTTCACACTTGTCGTAAAGCTCTTGATAATAGTTTTCGTTGTTAATAGCAAAGTCACGACCATATATTTTAGTGCTAGAGAAGATATGTAATTCTGCGTCTATTGGTTTCATTAGCTCCCAAGCCATTAGAAGCACATCCAGGCCTCTCCAAGGAGTAGAAACATAACAAAGCTTAACCTTATCTCTAGGTCCTGAGGATCGTCCTAAAACACCTATACAAGCATTTTGTATGACTTGAGTTCTTACTCCAGGTATACCGTATACTTTTCTGAATTGTTCTGCCTGCCAATTAGATACAAATACAAATCTGTCTATCTTGTCTTGCTCTTCTGGGTTCTGTAAGAATTGTACTACCTGTTGATCGTAACTTAGCTGGTTCCAATATATAGTTGGCTTATTTAAGTCAGCATAAGCTGGGTAGTTAAAGATACTGAACTTGTCTTTCAAGTCTTCAGGAAGCCTTTTCATTAACTCTTCATACATGAGTTCTGTGCCTCCCATTGGTTTATCAAGCATAGCCTAATTGTTTTATGAATTTGTTAAAGTCGCCTTTGAACTTCTTAGTTCCGATATGGTTTAATGTTATAGTTGGATCTAGCCATATTTTGTATCCTAGGCCTCTCCATTTATTTGCTATTACATAGTCTTCTGATATGAGGTCGCCATTTTCTACCTTGATGTCACAGATCATTCTATGCTCTTCACCTTCTGATATATATGGGTCAGATATCTCCCATAACTTTTCTAGAGCAAACCTTGATATCTTCATGAAGCCTGTACCCACACCATCTACTTCGATTATCTTTTTATCTTTACTCCACTTTAACTCTTTGTCAACTAACTTTACAGTGTAGCCTTCCTTTTCACTCTTCTTGATTAATGCGCCACCAACAATTGGTTCTGGTCTATCAAGCAGATTAAAGAACCATTCTGGTTCCCACTCACAGTCAGAGTCGATAAAGAATAAGTCGTCATAATTTCCTTGGAGTGCCAAACGAAATAGGCTGTTCCTTGCTCTTTGGATCAAAGAGTCATAAGAAGTATAGATAGCATGGACAAAAATGCCTTTCTTTTCAGCTATTTTTACAGTTTGAATAAGTGAGTTTGCAAACCAAACATCTATTCTGCCATCGTATGATGGTGTGCCTATTAATACTCTACGCATAAATACAATATAACTATTTTATAGTCAACTAAACAATCTTTGTTTCTAGTGCACTTACTCTCTCATCCATCTCTTGTATAGCCTTAATGATAGGAGCAATTAACTCTTCGTAGGTAAGTCTATAGGCATCTTTTTCATCATCATGACCTAGACCATCGAACTTTACTTCTAGTTCATCAAGTGTTGATTTGAGCTCTTGAGCAATAAGACCATAATGTTCTTTTGTGCCTGCTAAATTGCCGTCCTTATGTCCGTATTCGTACTTACATTCACGAACGTAAGTGTCTCTATGATCCCAATTAAATGCTACAGGACGTAGTTTCTTGATCAACGCAAGACCATATTTGTCAGATAATGTTTTAACGTTTGTTTTGTCACGGCAGTCAGATACGTTAGACCAAGCTGCGTAAACACAGTTGCAGACGTTGTTTGCTGAATTACCCCAAACGGTGTGGCCTGTTGTAGCTGTTGTTACTGAGCTACATCCTACAGCAATTGTATTATCTACACCTGTTGTTATACCGCAGTTAGCATATCTACCTATTGCTATATTACCAGTACCTCCGTTATTTTTACCTAATGCATAATTTCCAACTGCTACATTATTTATACCTGTTGTGTTAAGTATTAATGCCCGCCGTCCAACTGCTACATTATCATTACCAGTTGTGTTGTTTCTAAGAGCATAACAACCAACAGCAGTATTATTAAAACCGAAAGTATTATTACGCATTGCAGTATCACCAACAGCTACATTACCGCCTCCTGTTGTGTTACAGAGTAGTGCTGCAGTTCCAATACCAACATTCTGATTTGGAGTAGTGGTGGCAGACATTGCACCTGCTCCTAAAGCCACGTTTGCATTGCCTGTTGTAAGACATTGAAGTGCACTTGTACCTAACGCTACATTACAAGTGCCCCTCGTATTACTTACTAATGTACAAAATCCTACTGCCGTATTATTTACACCTGTTGTATTATTTCTTAATGCAAACGATCCAACTGCTGTGTTGTTTGATGCTGTGTTACAACGTAATGCATCAAATCCAATTGCTACAACATTACTAAATGTTCCACCAGCACCCGCATAGTGACCTATTACTGTATTGCTTGTACCTGTTGTATTTCTTCCTAAAGTATAGTATCCTACAGCAGTATTGTATGCTCCTGTTGTATTAACTCTCATTGCTATATTACCAAGAGATGTATTATTTCTACCTATTGTGTTTGAGGCTAAAGAACAGGTACCAACTGCTGTATTATTTGTGCCAGTACTATTACTTCTTAATACACAAAATCCTATTGCCGTGTTGTTTCCTGCTGTATTATAACGTAATGCATGAAAACCAACTGCTGTAATACTACTTCCTACTGTATTATATTGAGAAGCAAGTGCACCAATAGCAACGTTATTTACACCTGTGGTATTGCATGTTAATGTATAAGAACCTATTGCTACATTAGAACAACCTGTTGTATTAGAACGTAGAGAATTATTACCAAATGATGTATTTAATGTACCTGTCGTATTGCTTCTTAATGCACAAAATCCTACTGCGGTATTGTTGTTTGCTGTGTTAGCTGTAAGTGCAAACATACCAACAGCAGTATTATTATCTCCTACTGCATTTGATTCTAGTGCATTGACACCTACACCTACGTTATATTTACCAGTTGTATTAGATCTTAAAGTATATCTACCAACTGCTGTATTTCTATTTCCTGTCGTATTACTTCTAAGTGCGCAAAATCCTACTGCGGTATTGTGATCTGCTGTGTTATATCTTAAAGCCAACCTACCTACCGCTGTGTTATTATTACCTATTACATTAGAATATAGAGCAGCAGCACCAACAGCAACGTTATCTGCTCCTGATGTATTATTTTGTAAAGTACTTAAACCAATTGCTATATTATTAGCACCTGTAGTGTTACTAAATAAACTATTTACACCAACAGCTGTATTGTTAAAACCAGTGGTGTTACAGAACAATGCCTGGAATCCAACTGCTGTATTAAGAGCTCCCCCTGTATTAAATGTAAGGTTTCTTGCACCTAATGCTGTGTTTTGATATCCTGTAGTATTGAACAATAAAGCACTATAACCAAAGGCAGCATTATTTGTACCTGTTGAGTTTGTCTGTAAAGCACTTCTACCAACTGCTGTGTTTTGAGCCCCTGTTGTATTATTAGCTAGAGCATTAAAACCAACAGCTGTTAAACTATTACCTATAGTATTATTACATAAAGCATTTGTACCTACTGCTGTATTAGGAGTACCTGTTGTATTACTAACTAATGCTTTATATCCAACTGCAGTATTATTGGACACAGTATTGCTTAACAATGAGTCTCTACCAACAGCTGTATTGTTAACACCTACTGTATTGCCATAAAGTGAATCTCTACCTATTGCAACGTTATTAGTACCTGTTGTATTATTCCTTAATGCTCTAAATCCTACTGCTATATTGTTTGATGCTGTAGCAAGGCGTAGAGCCTCAGTACCCAGTGCTGTATTACTTGCACCTGTAGTATTATATAAAAGAGCAGCCCAACCAATAGCAACGTTACAATTTCCAGCTGTATTTCCATCTAAAGCATATGAACCAATTGCTGTATTTTTTTCACCACTTGTATTAGCTCTTAATGATCTAAAACCTACAGAGGTATTATCAATACCCGTTGTATTAGTTAATAATGAACATGTACCTAAAGATGCATTACGACCACCGGTAGTATTGTTTCTTAATGCTAAAAATCCAACTGCTGTGTTGTTTGATGCTGTATTTGAAAGTAAAGCTCCTACTCCTGTTGCAGTATTATTGTTTCCTACAGTATTACATACTAATGTTGCTTCTCCAAAAGCTGCATTATAAGTACCTGTAGTATTACAAGCAAGAGCATTGTTTCCAACAGCTGTGTTTTTAAATCCTGTAGTATTACTTCTTAATGTATTAGTACCTACTGCGGTGTTATATTGACCTGTTGTATTATTCCTTAATGCACAAAATCCTACTGCTGTATTGTTTGATGCTGTATTGCAGTACAAGGCATTAACACCTAATGCAACATTATTTCCACCTGCTGTATTAAACAATAATGTATTAGTACCAACACCTACGTTATTTCTACCTGTTGTATTTAAGGATAATGAAGAACTACCAACCGCGGTATTGTTATATCCAATTGTATTAGTTTGTAAACTAGCAATACCTACGGCTGTATTATTTGTACCTGTCGTATTACTCAATAAAGATGCGTTACCAATACCTGTATTTCCAGAGGCTAGGTTTCTAAATAGTGCCCTATATCCAAAGGCAGAATTAGAGTTACCTGTTAAATTATAGAATAACGCTTCTCTACCAGCTACGGTATTGTTTATACCTACGGTATTTAGAACAGCGGCATTGTAACCAATCGCTGTATTACTAGTACCTGTTGTATTACCACGTAGTGCTTGAAAACCTATTCCTGTATTGTCTGTACCACTAGTATTACTCCTTAAAGCACAAAATCCAACAGCAGTATTGTTTGAGGCTGTGTTACAATAAAGGGAGTTAACACCTACCGCAACATTTGATTGACCTGCCGTATTAAATAATAGTGTGTTAGTACCAACACCTACGTTATTTCTACCTGTTGTATTTGATGTTAATGAAGAAGCACCAACCGCTGTATTATTATCAGCCGTAGTGTTTGATGCTAAAGCATTGAATCCAACGGCAACATTATTTGGACCAATTGTATTACTTCTTAGTGTACGATAACCTAATGCTGTATTATTGTTTGCAGTATTTTGACGAAGTGAATAAAATCCTAATGCTGTGTTTGCAGTTCCAGTGTTTGCATAAAGTGCTGAGTGGCCAATAGCTACGTTTCTTGTTCCTACAGTATTTATACTTAACGCATTTACACCTACCGCAACGTTATATGCTCCTGTTGTATTATTCCTCAATGCACAAAATCCAACTGCAGTGTTGTTTGATGCTGTATTGCAGAATAAAGCTTGATATCCTAAAGCTGAGTTGTTTCCTCCTGTACTGTTATTTTGTAACGCACTATTTCCAAAAGCGCTATTACTTGCACCTGTAGTATTTGATAAAAGTGCGGAATTACCTACTGCTGTATTAGCATTAGCACTTGTATTATCTCTTAAAGCTAGTCTACCTACTGCTACGTTATATGCACCAGTAGTATTACTCCTTAATGCACAAGTTCCTACTGCGGTGTTGTTATTAGCTGTATTGCAATATAAAGCAGAAAAACCAAGAGCTGTATTATTTGATGTTGTTAAATTATTTATTAAAGCATATCTACCAAAAGCTGAGTTATGGTTGCCTGTAGTATTAGAAAATAAAGCACTTCTACCTACAGCTGAGTTACCCTCACCCCCTGTATTATTTACTAAAGCATTTACTCCAATAGCTACATTTGCTATACCAGTAGTGTTATATCTTAGTGCTTGAAAGCCTACTCCTGTATTAGAAGACACTTTATTTTGGTTAAGTGATCTGTAACCAATAGCTGTATTATAGTTTCCTGTAGTATTTGTTTCTAGTGCAGCAAAACCTAACGCTGTATTATGTACACCTACAGTATTAGCTCTAGCTGAGAAAGCACCCACTGAAACGTTACTTGTACCTGTTGTATTATTTCTTAATGCACAAAATCCTACTGCGGTATTGTTTGATGCTGTATTTGATAATAAAGCATCTTTACCTAAAGCTGTATTGTTATTTCCTATTACATTAACAAATGAAGCATAATATCCAACAGCTGTATTAGAAGAACCTGCTGTATTATAAAATGAAGCATTTCTGCCTATTGCAATATTTTGTTGTCCTGTAGTGTTAGAGCTTAATGCACTTCTACCAACTGCTACGTTGTTGGTGCCTGTTGTATTACTTCTCAAAGCAAAAAATCCTACTGCTGTATTGTTTGATGCTGTGTTATATATAAGTGAATGATGGCCAACAGCTGTGTTATTAGAACCAAC
>Ga0315900_10012875_pt1 | contig 10225 bp, 7 predicted proteins | sample LakEriMetagenome_FD_203521 | JGI IMG/M metagenome (GOLD analysis project Ga0315900, IMG submission 203521) | Freshwater fungal communities from buoy surface, Lake Erie, Ohio, United States - Buoy 12 MA114 | ecosystem: Environmental > Aquatic > Freshwater > Lake > Lake biofilm | place: USA: Lake...
AATCAGAATTGCTTTCTCAGCTCCCTCTTGAAAAGCGGCACCCAACGCTGCGCTCATTCGTGCTCCTAGGTCACCCTCTACCTGTTGTTTTTTCACAAAATCAGCTTCCTCCCAGCCATCGTTGGCGGATGGGATGCCACTGTACCACAGCCAACGCCGGGCGTTCGTGGACAAGCTGACCTCCCTTGTTTTTTCCAACAAAAAAAAATAAATCCGAAGTGCCTCTTCAGCTCCCACAGTGGCGGCTAGCCTGGTTTTCACCTGGCCCAATATTGGATTTTTGATGAAAATATGTAAAAATTGCACGAATTAAATCAATTTTTCTTTGTATTCAGTAAAAAAGAAAACTCCGGGAATTCCTTTGAGAACGCCCGGAGCTTTTAGGTAAAAAACCTTCTAGCAGGAAATCTGCCAGCGCAGGTTTATTTTTTCATTTTTTCCTTCCACTCTGCGATGGACTTTGCGTTCATGGCTGGATAGTCTTTATTGCCTTCTTTTTTAGCCAGTTCAGAACTAGCCTCTGCTACGGCGATCGCCTCCTGGTAGCGACCTAGACCGCCTAGGATAAGTGCCTTGGAGCGAATTACCCAAAACTTGTCTCCACCTTTTTCCAGGGCTTTGTTTACCCAGTCTAGTGCAAGATTAAGGTCTTTTTTCTCTTCCAAGTAGTACCGTGCTGCTGCGTAGTACGTATTAGCGGAGGGGCCTTCTAACTGGGTTTTGATGTCGGCCATTACTTTCGCGTCGGTGTCAACTGAGAATGGGATATTGATTTTGGTCTTCTCCCAGCTCAACTCCAGTTCAGCGCCATTATTGCGCAACTCATCAATACCGATGGTGAAGGATTCTACTGTTCCAGATAGATTTTCTACGGCTACATCGAATTTTGCCGCTACTTCCTCCTCTTTGTAGTTGTCATCCGGAGTACCCCAATAAGACGTGTTGGTATAGAAAATAACCGTCCACTTGTCTTTGTTTGGAATAGTATAGAGTGCATACGTGCCTTTTGACAATTTGCTATTAGCTGGACCCACCATTACATCATCTCCGAAGGTAACCTTGGTGCTGGCATTGGCACCAGTGCGCCACATTTCACCCATACGAACCAGCTCTCCAAAAATCTTACGGCCTTTAGCGCTTGGGCGAGAATATTCTACTTCTACTTTGGTCAGACCCACTTCTTGTGACAGTTTAGCAACTGGACTGGCAGGTGGGGTTTTTAGCTGCGCTTGAGCAGAAAAAGCACCCAAGAGCAAAAAGGAAAGAGCATAAATTGCTTTTTTCATGAATAAATGAGTTTTATTGAACAGTTGAAAAATTAGCTGTCAGCAGCCTTTTTGGGCCAACAAGAAGGAAAGCACATCGCAAGGCATTAACAAAGCAAAGGAAACAAAAATTGGTACAAAAAGTTCGTTTCTAAGCAGTCCTGAACCCAAAGGTCGAAAAAAGGAGCCATTTTATTAACAACAGTCGCCCGGAATCTCCCAGAACCCTTCATTTTTACCAAAAAAGAAGCCCGTTTTACTCATTAAAAAAAACATCCGCCGCTATTTACCGTTTTATAGCATCTTTGTACCTAGAATAAGGAACACGAGGCTATGCAAAAAGATAATTATACCCTGCTGATCGAAAAGCTGGATGCTTTTATACGAAAATACTACATCAATCACCTCCTGCGAGGAGCACTTTACACCGTTGGATCCATCCTGGGGCTCTTTATTGTGCTCAATGTGCTCGAATACTATTTTTATTTTTCTACTCGGGTCAGAACAGTGCTCTTTTGGAGTTACCTGGCAGGTTCCGCTGCTGCCCTCTGGATTTGGGTAGCCCAGCCTTTAATGCATTATTTTAGACTTGGTAAAATCATCAGCCGCGAACAAGCTGCTCAGATTATTGGGGCCCATTTTGGGAACGTAAAAGACAAACTACTGAATATCCTTCAGCTCAAAGAGCAAAGCCACAATGCTCTTTATACCGAGCTGATCAACGCCTCCATTGACCAAAAAAGCGAAGAGATTCGATTGGTGCCGTTTCAAGCTGCCATTGACTTGTCGAGCAACCGCAGGCACCTTCGTTGGGCACTTCCTCCACTACTCCTGTTGTTGTTTCTAATGCAATGTGCCCCCTCCATCCTAAAAGAGGGCTCCCGCAGGCTCTGGAACAATCAAGTAGCCTTCGAAAAACCCGCCCCCTTCCGGTTTGTCGTCCCTCAAGACTCCCTCAAAGCGGTTCAGTTTACAGACTACTTGTTGACGGTCTCCATCGAAGGAAATGCACTGCCCAGCGAGGTATTCATTAACCTGGGCAATGTTCAATATCGCTTGCAAAAAGAATCGGCAGACCGGTTCTCCTATCGCTTTTCAAACCTCCAATCGAATCAAGAATTCACCCTTTTTGGAGGTGGAGTTGAAAGTAAACCGTATACCCTGGAAGTCCTTCAAAAGCCCAGCCTGGCCTCTTTTGAGGTACAGTTGGATTTCCCGGAGTACACCGGAAGAGCTGACGAACAACTGGCTAACGTAGGTGAACTTGTCCTTCCTCTTGGCACTCAAATCAAGTGGACCTTCAACGCTCAAAGTACAGAACAACTAGCTCTGCAATTTGGAGCCGACCCCATCGTTAGCGCAAACCGATTCGATGATAACCTGTTTGCTATTGGACGAAAAGCCCTGAAAGACGAGTTGTACAAGGTTTTTGTTTCCAATAGCTTCCTGCCCAACGCTGATTCCGTTATTTACTCCATCACAGTCATTCCCGACTTGGCACCACAAATCCTGGTGGAAGAATTCAAAGACAGCATCAACCGCACCCAAATCTTTTTCGCAGGGGCAGCAACAGATGACTATGGACTTAGCAGTCTCACCTTTAACTACCAAATCAATAAAGAAAAAGGTGGCCAACAACCGCTCAATACCGTAAAAATTGAGAAAACACCCGGAAAACAAACCGAGTACCAATACAGCTGGTCCCTGCAGGACTTACCACTCGACCCCGGAGATGAAATCACCTACTACTTCGAGGTACTTGATAATGATGCCGTAAATGGCCCTAAAAGTGCGCGCACACAAGTAATGCAATACCGCATTCCAACCTTACAGGAATACCGGAAAGAACAAGCCGCCAACAGCGAGGAAGTCAAGAAAAACCTCGAAAAAGCGGTTAAAGAAAGCATGAAAGTGCAAGAAGAACTCCGCAAACTCCGCGATAAAGTCCTCCAAAAAAAGGAACTCGACTGGCAAAGCAGAAAAGAACTGGAGCGCCTCATGAACCGTCAACAAGAACTGCAGCAGCAAATCGAAGAAGCAAAGAAAAGCTTCGAAGAAATGCGTGAGCAGGAGAAACAAATGGATCAACAACAAAACGAACAAATCACCCAAAAACAAGAACAGCTGGAAAAAATGTTCGAAGAGGTGATGAATGATGAAATGAAGGAACTGCTGGAAGAAATCCAGAAAATTTTGGAGGAAATGAACAAAGATCAAGCCCTTCAACAAATGGAAGAAATGCAGCTCAATAATGAAGAGGTGAGTAAAGAATTAGAACGTTTGGAAGAGCTGTACAAACAGCTGGAAGTAGAACAAAAACTGGAAGAACAAATCAACCGCCTGGAAGAATTGGCAAAAGAGCAGGAGCAACTGGCAAAAGAAACCGAAAATAGCGAGAAAAGCCAAGAGGAACTCGAGAAAAAACAGGAGGAACTCAACCAAGAGATGAAAGACATCGCAAAAGAACAAGATGCCCTCCAAAAGAAAAATGAAGAACTGGAGCGCAAACAGAAAATCGAGGATATGAAGGAGGAAATGAAGGATGCCGAAAAGGATATGAACGACGCCGAAAAAGATATGAAACAGGGAGACGAAAAAGGCGACCAAAAAGAAGGCAACAAAAAAGCCAGCAAAAAACAGAAAAAAGCGGCCGAAAAAATGAAAAATATGGCCAATAAAATGCGATCCAACCAGCAAAGCGGAGATCAGGAACAAATGGAGGAAGACCTGGCTACCATCCGTCAACTCCTGGAAAACCTGGTGGGGCTCTCCTTTAATCAAGAACAGACGATGAAGGAGATCACCAGCGTCAACCCAGCAGCAGCCCGCTACGTTGAACTGACCCAACAGCAGTTTAAAATCAAAGACGATTTCCGACTGGTCGAAGATAGCCTCCAGGCACTGGCCAAACGCCAGTTCGCCATCGAAGGGATGATCACTGAAAAAGTGACCGAAATCAAAGGGGCCTTCAAAAAAATTATTGCGGAATTAGAAGAACGCAACACCGCCGTCGCCAATGGCCAACAACAAACCGCCATGAAAAACCTGAACGACCTGGCACTGCTCCTCTCCGAATCCATGCAAAATATGCAGGAACAAATGGCCAGCGGAATGCCCGGTAGCCAATCCTGCCAAAAACCCGGAAAAAGCGGAGAAGGCAAAGGCAAAAAACCTGGAGACAAAATCTCTAAAGGCCAAGGCGAAATGGGCGAATCCATGGAGGAAATGCTGGGCAGAATGAAAAAAGGCAAAGTCCCAAGCAAAGAATTTGCTCAAATGGCCGCTAAACAAGCCGCCCTCCGAAATGCCCTGCGCGAACTCCAAAAGGAAAAACAAGGCCAAGGCAAAGGAAGCAAAGCACTGGACGAAATCATGCAAAATATGGATGAGCTGGAAAAAGACCTGGTCAATAAACGGCTCACCAATGAAACCATGAAACGCCAACAACAAATCATGACCAGGTTGCTGGAAGAAGAGCGGGCAGAGCGCCAACAGGAAGAAGACGAAAAAAGAGAGGCTCAAAGTGCTCAGCAACAATCATCCAAAATGCCCCCAGCGATGGAAGAATACCTCCGCAAACGACGGGCCGAAGCTGAACAGTTCAGAACCGTATCTCCCGCCCTCAAGCCGTACTACAAAGGGCTGGTGGAAGAATACCTTAAAGGGGTAGGCGGAACCAACGGTAAGTAATAAAAACCCCTTTACCTAACCTAAACTGGGGCCTCTCGAACGGATTCGAAAGGCCCCAGCTCGTTTTATATCCCTCAAACCATTCGCTGGTAAACCTTCAGCCGCACCTTCTTCCCCCGCTCCGTTAATTCAAAATCCTCCCAAACCAACTCAATTCCAGGGAGCTCCTCCAACGCCGGCCGCTTGTGTGGAGTAATTACCACTAACACGGGTGCAGCCATAAACAAGGCCCAAACCAAAGAGAACAACTCTTTCTCTGGGCATAAATGCAAGGCAAACGAACTGATAATCAGAGAATAATGCCCTAGATCTGCCCCCTTGATCACCTCCATGAAGCTCCAACGATCGCAAGGACAACCCGTAAGTCGCTCATAGAGCGCATAGGTGTACGGATCGCAGCCTCGAACCTGCACTCCCTTTTGCTCCAGCAAAGCTCTGGTCACCTCCCCTCCTCCTGCACAAAAATCCAGCACCCCCCCGGAACAATCCCATCGAGCGAGGTTGCGCTGAACCAACGCCCGGATGATTGGCTCATGGGGATTTTCATAACCCTCCCCGTACAAGCGGTAATATTCCTCCGCACCATACGTTTCATAAAGTGGGCGTATATCTTTCATTCAACAAAGATGCGTAACTTTAGGAGGTGAAAAACAGGTTTTGGTTGTCTTTATTTCTTCTTGGGTGGCTTATTTCAACAGAGAAGCTACCCGCGCAACGGGGGGTGTACATTGATCCTCAAGCCAGAAGTGTAGAGATCCCCTTCGAATACCGCAATAATTTTATCATACTCCACCTTCTAGTAAACGGGCAATTACCCCTTAGCTTTATTCTAGATACAGGAGCCGGACACACGATTCTGACCAAGAAAGAGGTGGCACAATTACTTCGATTACCCTTTGAACGCAGTTTTCAAGTTATGGGCTCCGACCTGACACGCCCTCTGCAAGCCCACCTCGCCCGAGGTATTCGCCTCGATTTTCCTGGCCTCGCAAGTGCTCCGCAGGAAGACGTTTTGGTACTAGAAGAGGATTTTTTTCAATTTGAATCCTTCACCGGAATCCCTATCCACGGTATCCTGACTGCCAACCTCTTTTCCCGATACCTGTTTAAAATCAACTACGATAAAAGAACCATCACTCTTTACAACCGCCAGTTTTTTTCTGATAAAATACTAAAAGGTTACCAAGAGCTGCCCATCGAACTGTTTCGAGACAAACCCTATCTATATACCCGGTTAGAACTCAACCACCAAGACACCTTGACCGTCAAACTGCTCCTCGACACGGGCGCGGGCATTCCCTTACTACTATTTTCTGATACACACCCGTTGCTGCAACCTCCCTCCAACGCGATTCCCTCTGGGATAGGTATCGGCCTCGGAGGTGATTTACAGGGATTTATGGGCAGGACCCCCAGTCTTCAACTCGGTGTTTATAACCAGTACCAAATCATCACAGCTTTCCAAACCCTCGATAGTGTGGCAGACTGGAGCAGTACCAACCATCGAAATGGCCTTGCCGGAAACGAACTGCTCGGGCGATTCACGCTGATTTTTGATTATTACAACGAAAAACTTTATCTAAAACCAGCCAAACGATTCCGAACCGATTTTCGATTCGACCGCTCAGGCATTACCGTTTTTGCCTCGTTTAGAAAAAGTAACCAAACCAACTATTACGTTCAACAAGTCCTTCCCAATTCCCCAGCCCAAAAGGCCGGAATCCAAAAAGGAGATCAAATAATTCGGATCGGAAGAACGCCCGCGCACCTTTGGTCACTGAGCGGCATTAATCGCAGGCTTCAATCTAACAAGCGGCCAGTGGTCCGCTTACGTCTGCTCCGAGGAAAAGAATACCTGAATATTCGCCTAACGCTGGAAGACCTGCTTTAAAAAACGTTTATAAGGAAAATAAAAGCAAGGAGGTCAAAAGACAAAGAACAGCCGTAATCCCAAAATACCGCTGCAGCTCCGGACGAAAAAGGCGCATAACCCCTCCAATAATCAAGCTGGGAAAAGACATACCCAGCACAATAAAGGCATACACAGAACGCGTCATTTTCCCGTCGTTAAATTCATAGGCAACAAAATAGGCCCCCAATCCAAATAGAAGGGTCAATCCTAGAACGGCAAAAAGACGTTTGAAAGAAAAAGAAATCATAGATAATATTATTGTTCCATCCAAACGACTTCCCCCAGTCGATTGATATATTGCCAACGGCCTTTTAGAACTGTCAAGGCTAATCCTGATCGAAAAGGAAGACAGGCTTCCAGTTTCGGCTGAATCACCCATTGACCCTCTGTGTCAATGTACCCCCACTTTCCGTTTACCTGCGCTTGAGCCAACCCTTCTGAAAATACACCAGCATCTTCAAAGCTGGGCATGATTGCCAAATTGCCCGTTTTATCCACAAATCCATATACACCATTGATTTCTGCCAAGGCAAGTCCCTCTCCAAAATCCCCTGCCAAATCAAAGATAGGGTCAATAGCCATTTCCCCATTTTGAGCGACAAAACCATATTTTTCCCCATCAAATGCCAATGCCATGCCGTCAAAAAATTCACCGTATGAGAATCCGTCCACAAAGGTAAACTGTGGATGGAGAAGTACCTTCCCGGTTCGATCAATTAACCCCCAACGCTCGTTTTTCACTACCACCGCAACATCCTGCTGAAAGGGGTAAGCTGCATTCCAGTACGGGTCAATTACCCATCTACCCTCCGTATCCACAAATCCCCATTTACCTTGTTGACTGACAGGAGCCAGCCCACCCGAAAAGGACAACGCAGCTTCAAACTGAGGCTTTATCACGAAGTCACCCTCCCGATGGAGGTATCCCCATTGTCCAAAGATAGAGACTGGTGCCAGGCCCTCTACAAAATCCCCTGCTGCGTCGAACTTGGTGGCTACTACCTCGTAGCCCCGATGGTCAATAAATCCCCATTGATGCACCACCTGAACCCGCATCCTGCCCTCCTGGTAAGGGCCCACATGCCGATACGCGCGTTTTAACAACAAACGCCCTAGCTGGTCGATCGGAGCCCAATGATCATTTAACCGCACCTTTGAAAATCCGTTCTTGAATTCATCTACCTCCAAGTACTGCGGCTCAATCACCACGGCCCCTGATCCATCGATAAATCCATACCGACCTTTCTCCCGTATTCTAAATAATTCCCTGTGTTCGTTGGTAAATAACATGATGGGTGCAAAAATAGTCATCAATCGGCAGTTCCCAATCTTTTTACGTCGCCAGTAACCAAACCTTCGATAATTTGAAACACAAGCAATGGCTTTTGAGTTCGCCAGACCAGCTCATTGAAGTCCTCCCCAAAATGGAGGAACCGATCTAAATGAGCTTCCTCCAGCTCTTCTTGTACATGCGTTCGGGTGTTGATGAGGGCAATCCAGCCCGCTTCTTCCCGAAGCTCCTCTACCCATTCTTCATAATAATCCAGCTCCCGATCGGCGTGAAAATTCAGAACATGTTCACAAAAGAAGACAAATTTAACGATGCCTTCTTCCATAAGTGGGTCTGTCAAGTGGCGCCTCAATAGCATAATATCATTGTGCAACACATCATTCCACTCACCAATTAACTCGATCAAAGCAAATTGTTCATCATAATCGACAAACAAGAGCTTCCCATATAAGGTCGAAGAGCCAAACTCATCCCATTGTGGGTGCAAGTAAAAATTGTACAACTGATGGTCAAAGCCAAACTCATTGTACCGACGCCCAAAAAACGGGGAACGCTTGTCAGTCTCGGCCATATAAACAGACCGCCATTGGAAATGTGGTTCAATATCATGCATGACCCCGCAAAGGTACTGCATTGCCCATTATTTTTTGGAGGCTCTAAGTCCATTCTCTTCGTTTTCAATGGATAAATAAGTGTGGGGAAAAAAGAAACGGAAGAATTAAATTTACCAATCAATAAAAAATAACTAGCTCAGGCTACTCAACCTAAGTGTAAATAATTCATAAAAAATAGAAAATTTAGATTAACGGTCAAATAATAAGTAACCGTTTTAGCCACCAATACACATGCTGAAAATTCCAACTAGAAGGAGATTCACATAAAATTGCCCCATCATTTAGATCTGGCTAATCGAAAACCCAAACTTGCACACCTTCCGTCTTGTACATAGTAACTTCGAAAAGAGACCCTACAATTATTAGAAGTCCCACTCCATGAGCCACCCCTTCTAACCCTTGCAGTTCCATTAGAAGGTCCTTTGGGATTCTCCGCTAAATCAGATGAGTAATGACCATACCAATCCGAACATAGTTCCCATACATTGCCGCTCATATCAAATAGCCCTAGTTCATTTGGCTTTTTACCTTTCACACTATGAGAATTAAAGCCAGAATTGGAACCATTCCATCCAATCTCGCCAACCGTGTTACTTCCGGCAAACTCTAGGCCTGAACCGGCTTGACCTCCACGAGCAGCAAATTCCCACTCAGCCTCTGTAGGGAGTCGATAGGCAACCCCTGATTTCCTACTTAACCACTCAGCGTAAGCAACCGCGTCATTCCAGCTCACATGAACAACCGGATGATCATAATCCTTCCTTTCCCGTTTTTTGCCGTAAGCATCAAAACGCCAATTTATGTCGTTTTTTTGAATAAATTTAGAGTCGCAATAAACATTACTGGCGCCATTCTTTTCAGCATCAGTAACATATCCAGATTCATCAATAAAAGCTTTGAACTGACCAAATGTGACTTCCGTTTCCCCCAAATAAAAATCTTCTACTGTTGCAAAATGAGCTAGCATCTCATTATCACCACAGTCCCAATCTTGACTTGTACACCCCATTTTAAATTTACCACCTTTAACAAAGATGAACCTGCCACCAAATGGCTCTACATAATTAGACATTGACACAATGTCTGGACATCCATGCCTATCCGTTTTGCCTGGCTGGGTTGGGCACCTATCTAGGTGATCAGGGACTTTATCCCCATCACTGTCAGGGCAGCCTTGCCAATCCCGCTTCCCCTTCAATAGAGGACATTTGTCTATTTCATTCTTCACTCCGTCTCCATCTGCATCGTCCGCAAAAACTGGGCATCCATTTTGTTCCATTATCCCTATATCAAAAGGACACTTATCCTTTAGATCCGATATCCCGTCACCATCTGAATCTGGACAACCATTAACAGAGCCAAACTCTGTTGGACAATCATCCAACTCATCAAACACACCATCTTGATCCCGATCGGTTGTGGTAATAATGCGATTATCGTCAGGTTCTATTGT
>Ga0315900_10012879_pt1 | contig 10224 bp, 7 predicted proteins | sample LakEriMetagenome_FD_203521 | JGI IMG/M metagenome (GOLD analysis project Ga0315900, IMG submission 203521) | Freshwater fungal communities from buoy surface, Lake Erie, Ohio, United States - Buoy 12 MA114 | ecosystem: Environmental > Aquatic > Freshwater > Lake > Lake biofilm | place: USA: Lake...
CAAGTCCAACGCCGCGTCCTCCCTCTCCTCCACCGGCAGGCTCGCTCCCTCCGCCCCCCACATCGCCATCACCCTCGCCGGTCAGCCTCTCTCCCTCTCCATCAACCCCGCCTCCGGCGCCGTCTCAGGATCCCTCGGCGCCGCCTCTCTCTCAGGCTGGCGCGCCGCCTGGAACGCCACCTCCAACCCCGCCGAAAACCTCGTCGGCTTCTACAGCTTCGCCATCGACCTCAATGACCCTCTCGATGACGGCAAGCTCTACCTCCCCCAGGGCTCCGGCTTCGCCACCGCCTCCGTCTCCAACTCCGGCGCCATGACCCTCGTCGGCAAGACCGCCGACGGCGAACCCGTCACCAGCTCACCCCTGCTCGGCTCCAATGGTGAGTTCTGGCTCTACTCCCCCCTCTACAAAAATCTCGGCACCCTCCAGGGCTCCCTCACCCTCACCGAGGATCCCGCAGGCCTCTTCGCCGGCAACTCCATCGCCGGTCTGCTCACCTGGTCCAAACCCACCACCACCCCGCGCGCCTACGCCGCCTTCGGCCCCCTCAACCTCAGGGCCGAGGGCGCCTACCTCGCACCCGCCAGCAAGGGCAACCCCGCACTCGGCCTGCCAGACACCGGCTCCGTCGGCCTGCGCTTCACCGACGGCGGCCTTGCTGACTCCGACACCGACCCCGACGTGGACTTCATCTTCACCGACGAGGACAAGGTCCAGATGCCTGCGGGCACGCTCAACAACCCGGGCCAGGTCACCCTGAACCTCAACCCCTCCAGCGGCGCCATCGGCGGCACCTTCACCCTGGTGGAGACCACGCCCGCTCCCTTCACTCGCCCCAAGGTGCCCTTCCAGGCACAGATCGTCCGCCTCGCCAACGGCCAGCTCAAGGCCGCCGGCTTCTTCCTCCTGCCACAGGTCCCGGTGGATAAACAGAAGGCCGCCGACACCGCCATCCTTTCCGGCGGCCTCCGCCTCGTCCAGCCTCTGCCTTGAATGAGCCTGGAAGGAAATCAGCCGCAAACAGTCACGAAAAAGAACGCAGAACATCGCCGCAACCGTGTCTCAGTTGCAAAGCGGGCCATTAACAAAAAACATCGCAAATTGATTGAGCGGCCCCTCCTGGTGGATGTCACAGAATGCTCGGCTCCGCCGTCGTGCGGCAGAGCCGGTTTATCCCGTGAACCTCGCCAGACTGATCCTCTTCATGCTCACCCTCCTCGCCGTTGGCGGCGAGGCGGCGACCTTCGGGATCGGTCTCTTTCACAATGACCTGGACCAGGTGCACGACCGTTCGGAAACCGGGGCGGAGCATCAGGTTCGTCCGGAGAGGATCGGCCAGGATGAGGATTCCAATCCATCCTGCCATCTCATGTTCGGAACGGTCTACGGCTTCACCTGCCAGCAACAGGCGGAGCTGGCCGGAAACCTGCATGTCCTTCCGGGCATGCGCCCGCGCCCCTCACTTCGTCTGCATCGTTTGTTAGGCATCAGCCTGACCTGAGGGGGCCTCAGGCCGCCGCAGTCCCGGGCCCTTGCAGGGCCGGGAGTCATCCTTCCGCCGTCGGAACCATGGACGGCATGCTTTTGTCCAAGCCCAGCCACGTTGTCCCCATGCCCCGTTTCCCATCCTCCATTTTCTCCTTCACATCCGCCCTCCTGCTCTTCACACCCCTGGTCCTTTCTCTGGAATCCAGAACCCATGCCGGGGAGGCGCGGGCCTGGAAGGGCCGCGCGGACATCACCTTCAGCGGCACCTCCACCCTTCATGACTGGTCCGGCAAGGTTGCCGCACAACCCTTCCTGACCCGCGTCAGCACCGATTCCGGCGGCCGTCCGGTGCGTGTGCAGTCCTCGGTGAGGATCGAGGCCGCGGGCATGGACACGGCCGAGCCCAGGCGTGATGAAAACATGCGCAAGGCCATGAGGACCTCCGAGCATCCGCTCATCACCGCCGAGATCGACGTGCCCGCCGACAAGATCGCCTCCGACCTGCGGACGCCGAAGCAGCTGCCCATGACGCTCACCCTGCTCGGCAAACCCCTGCAGGTCACCGGCGCGGTCAGCAGCTTCAAGCAGCAGGACGGCCGCATCACCTTCGACCTGGACTTTCCCCTCTCCATGAAGGCTGGCGGCATCAGCGTGCCCTCCGTCCTCTATTTCATCCGTGTCGGCGATGTCGTGAAGATCCACGCCTCCGTCACCCTGACCCGGAACTGACCCCCCATTCATCCATTCATCCTTTCATTCTCATGTCCGCCTACATCCATCATCTCGCCACCCTCACGCCGCCCTACACCTACGCACAGTCCTACACCCGCGACCGCATCAAGGAGTGGGCAAGTGACCCCAAGACCCGGAGGATCATCCACGCCATCTACAACCGCAGCGGCATCGAGACACGCAACAGCGTCACCGGCGACTTCATCGTCGGCACAGACGCCACCCTCTACCGCACCGACGCCCAGGGCGCCCTCATCCCGCCGTCAACGGCCGAGCGCAACCGCGTCTACAGCCACTGGGCCAAACAGCTCGCCGTCGAGCTTGCACGCCGTGCCATCAGCGACGCGCCCGGCTTTGACAAGGAGGACATCACCCATGTCATCTTCACCTCCTGCACCGGCTTCACCAACCCCGGACCGGACTACCACATCATCAAGGAGCTCGGCCTGCGCCCCGATGTCGAACGCTACACGCTTGGCTTCATGGGCTGCTACGCCGCCTTCCCGTCCCTGCGCATGGCGGCTCAATTCTGCCAGGCCAGGCCCGAAGCCGTGGTGCTCGTCATCTGCCTGGAGCTGTGCACCCTGCACATGCAGGTCAACGACCAGCCGGACAGCATCCTGGCCAACTCCCTGTTCGCTGATGGCGCCGCCGCCGCCATCGTCAGCGCCCGTGAACCCCGGCAGGGTCGTCCGGCCTACAGGCTCGACGGCTTCGAAAGCGCCCTCGTCCCCGCCAGCGAGTCCGAAATGGCCTGGGAGATCGGCAACGAAGGCTTCAACATCGTCCTCTCCAGCTACGTGCCCGACATCATCGGCGGCAACATTCGCCAGCTCATGAACGACATCCTCAAACGCCATGACATGGGTCCAGAAGACGTCGCGGAATGGGCCGTGCATCCAGGCGGCCGCGCCATCCTCGACAAGGTCCAGGAAAGCCTGCGGCTCGCCCCGGACTCCCTGGAGACCAGCCGCAGCGTGCTGCGCGACTACGGCAACATGAGCAGCGCGACCATCCTCTTTGTTCTGAAGGAGATGCTCGACAGCGCCGAAACCGAAAGCGCCTCGCTCTGCGCCATGGCCTTCGGCCCCGGACTCACCGTGGAAACCGCCGTCATGCAGAGGATCGGCGGCCCCGTCATGAACGAATCCCAAAAACGGACGGCGCTCCAGGCACCATGAACACACGCCCCGAACCGACCTACAGCACGGCCCAGCGCTTCACGGCGCTGGGCTACGGACTCGCCAGCCACACGCTCTTCCTGGCCTCCGTGGCAGCCATGTTCTGGAGCCTCTACAACGGCCTTCATCTCAGCCTGCTGCATCTTCATGGCGGAACCGCCGAGCTCGTGAACCTCCTGCTGCTGCTCCAGTTTGCCCTGGGTCACACGCTGCTGCTTTCCAACCGCGGCCGCAGGTTCATGACTCGCCTCGCCCCCCTGGGCCTCGGGCCCGCCCTGTCCACCACCATCTTCGCCGGCCTCGCGTCGCTGCAGCTGCTGGCAACCTTCCTGTTCTGGTCCTCCAGCGACACCGTCTGGTGGGCTCCCGAAGGCGGCGTCAAAATCGTGCTCAGCGTTCTCTATGGCCTCTCCTGGCTGCTGCTCGCCAAATCCATGGGCGACGCAGGCCTCGACACCCAGGTCGGCATCCTCGGCTGGCGCTCCATCTGGCGCGGTGAAAAGCCCGTCTACCGGCCCTTCGCGCGCACAGGCATGTTCCGCTACAGCCGCCAGCCGATCTACTCCTCCTTCACCCTCATCCTCTGGACGGCGCCCGTCTGGACGCCCGATCACCTCGTCGTCGCCCTGCTCTGGTCGGCCTACTGCGTGCTCGCTCCGCTGCTCAAGGAAAAGCGCTACCGCCAGTGGTACGGCGCCGCCTTCGAACGATACCAGAACCGTGTGCCGTACTGGTTCCCCGCCACCATGCGCAGCTCCGTCACCCACCGCTCAAAGCCAGCCGCCGCCGATCACGATGTCGCCATCGTCGGCGCCGGTCCCGTCGGCCTCCTGCTCGCCGGCCTGCTCGGTCAGAAGGGGCTGAACGTGCTGGTCGTGGACAGGCGCACCGAACCCCTCCGCCATTCCCAGGCCATCGGCATCACGCCGCCCTCCCTGGAAATCCTCACACGCCTCGGTCTTGACGAAGAATTTGTCAGGCGCGGCGTGCAGATCCGCGACTGCCATGTGCATGGTCAGTCAGGCAGGCTCGGCTGCGCGAGCTTCCGCGACATCCCGGGCCCCCACCGCTGCATCCTCTCACTGCCCCAGCAGCAGACGCTGGACCTTCTTGAAGCCAGGGTGGCCGCCATGCCCAACGTCCGCCTCCTGCGCGGCGTCGAGGTGGACAAAATCGAGCAGGACGACGCCTCCGTCACCCTGCATGGCGGCTCGCTCACGGCCACCGCCCGCTGGCTTGTCGGCTGCGACGGCAGCCGCAGCCAGGTGCGCGAAACCCTCCGGATGCGCACGCGCGGCGGCGGCTACGGCTGCCATTTCCTCATGGGCGATTTCATCGACCGCACCGGCTTGAAGGATGAGGCGCACCTTTGGTTCACGCGCGACGGCGCGGTCGAGGCCTTCCCGCTCCCGGACGGCCGCCGGCGCTGGATCGTCCAGACCTCCGAATCCGTCACCGACGGCCGGCACGGTCTCATCAGCAGGCTCGTCCGTGAACGCGCCGGGCTCGACATCGCCGTCGAGGACCAGCTCAACCAGAGCCCCTTCTCGCCGCGCTGGATGCAGTCGGAGCAGTATTACGACGGCCGTGTCATCCTTTGCGGGGACGCCGCCCACCTCATGAGCCCCATCGGCGGCCAGGGCATGAACACCGGCTGGGCGGATGCCGAGTTCCTCGCCGAGTCGCTCCTCGCCATCGAGCAGCATGGACGTGATCCGCAGCCCCTGCTGGAAGCCTACGACCGCTGCCGGCATCGTGCCTCCAACGTGGCCATCGCCCGCGCCGCACGCGGCATGTGGCTGGGCACGCGCCAGGGCCTTGTCTCCTCCTGGCTGCGCGATCTGTTCATGCGCGAGGCCCTTTTCAAAGGCCCGCTGGCACGGCGCATCGGCCCCTACTTCGCGATGCTGACCATCCCCTACAACACGGTGAAGGCGGTGCCGGAAAAGCTGTTCGCCCTGCGCTGATCCGTCAGGCGGCGTTGCGCTCGATCCGCTTCTTCAGGATCGGCGCGCGCTCCCCCTTCACCACGGCCTCGTTGATCGACACCGATCGCACGTCCGTGCGGCTGGGAACCTCGTACATCACGTCAAGCATGATGCGCTCGAAGATGCTGCGCAGTCCCCGCGCGCCGGTGCCGCGCCTCACGGCCTCACGAGCCATCGCCAGCAGCCCCTCCTTGTTCACGTTCAGGTCCACGCCCTCCATGCCAAGCAGCTTCGCATACTGCTTGAGCAGCGCGTTCTTCGGCTCGGTCAGGATGCGCACCAGCTCCGCCTCCGTCAGCTCCCGCAGCGCGCACAGCACCGGCAGACGGCCGATGAACTCAGGGATCAGCCCGAAACCGATCAGGTCCTCCGGCTCCACCACCTTGAGCAGGGCGTCCTTGTCATCGTCCTTGTCCGCCGCGCCGCCGACAAAACCCATCGTGCGATGACCCTTGCGACGCTTGACGATCTGGTCCAGGCCGACAAAGGCGCCGCCGCAGATGAACAGGATGTTCTCCGTGTTCACCTGGATGTACTCCTGCTGCGGGTGCTTGCGCCCGCCCTGCGGCGGCACGTTGCAGATGGTGCCCTCGATGATCTTCAGCAGCGCCTGCTGGACGCCCTCGCCCGAGACGTCCCGGGTGATGCTCACATTCCCCGTGGTGCGCCCGATCTTGTCGATTTCATCGATGTAAATGATGCCGATCTCCGCGCGCGCCACGTCAAAGTCAGCCGCCTGCAGCAGACGCAGGATGATGTTCTCCACGTCCTCGCCCACGTAACCCGCCTCCGTCAGGGTCGTCGCGTCGGCGATGCTGAAGGGCACGTTCAGGATCCGGGCCAGCGTGCGCGCCAGCAGCGTCTTGCCGCAGCCCGTGGGGCCGAGAAGCAGCACGTTGCTCTTCTCGATGTCCACGTCGTTCGGGTCGTTGATCCGGCGCGGCGAGTCCTTGCGCATCGCCTGCTGCCGCGAGTGAAGGATGCGCTTGTAATGGTTGTGCACCGCCACGCTGAGCACCTTCTTCGCATGCTCCTGGCCGATCACATGCTGGTCCAGCGTCGCCCGGATCTCCGCCGGACGCGGGACAATCAGGCCGCCCGAGCCGTTGTCCGCCTCCTGCGTGGCCTCGCGGTCCAGAATGCTCTTGCAGACTCCGATGCAGTTGTCGCAGATGTAAACCCCAGGCCCGGCCACCAGCTTGCGGACCTCCGCATGGCTTTTGCCGCAGAAGGAACAGAGCGTGACTGTGGATGAGCGTGGCATGGGGGTGGTTTATCTCGCACGTTCCTGCTTCAAGCGTCAAGGCCGGCTTGCGGCCGCATCAGGGGGCCGCGCCAGCCGTCGGCAAGGCTTCGTCCTCCTTCAAGGCCGCCACCACGCGTTCGATGCCCGTCTTGGCGAAGTCGCTCGGCGGATACATGTGCCGCGCCTTGAGATACCAGCCGAGCGCCGAGCCCGACTGCTTGCGCTGCTCATGCTGCTTCGCCTTCTCGATCGCGCTGACATACTCGCTGGCCTTCACGCTCAGCTCGGAGCGCATCTTCGTCACCTCAGGATCCTCCGGGAACCGGGCATACACCCGCTCCACGGCCTCCCAGGCGCCGAAGGCGTTGCCCGCCTTGCCCTGCTCCTCGGCCATCTTCACCACCATCGTCACCTCGGTCACATCCGCGATCACCTTCTTGATCTGGTCCTGACGCGCGGCGTCGTTGATCGAGGCGGCCAGAAACCGCCCCTGCTCGTTGAAAATCTGCCTGAAGGCCCGCTGGCTGAGCAGCCGGTCCAGATCCAGAAGGGCCTGCGCCTGCACGTCACTGTTCTGGCCCACCATCTCCGACAATCCGCGCAGCTTGGGATTCGTCGGCCAGATCTCGGCCGCGCCCTTCATCTCGGACGCATAGGTGTTCTGGTCGCCCTTCAAAATCGCGGCCTTCGCCGCCGTCAGCCTCATGTCCGAAAGCGCCCGCGCCGTCTCAATCGCCGCCATCGGTTTGGAGAAGTCAAAGTCCTTCGAGTTCTTCCGCAGCTTGTTCACCAGCTCCTCGGCCAGCGTGAAATCCTTCATCTCCAGCGCGTTCACCAGCTGGTTGCCGTCACGCACATAATCGAGAACCTTCAGCTTCTCGGCCAGCGGCAGCCGGCGCACCCTCGGCAGGTATTCGCCAACGGCAAAGGCCTCCATCAGCCGGTTGCTCGCGCTTTGATAATCCTGGCGCATCACCAGCTGCTCAAAGGCCACCACCGCCTCGTCCACGCCACGGATGGCCTCGGAGGAAAGGCTGTCGATCAGGCTCACCGTCGGCGGCACGCCCAGGCCCGCCGAAAAGGCCTTCTTCATGTCCGAGTTGTCATCCAGCTGCAGGACGCTGTCACCATCCTTGAACATGTGCGGATACAGGCGGCACGCGATGAGCGCATGCTCAAACCGGCGCTGCAGAAACATCTGCAGGATCAACGATTGGAACTGCACCTTGCTGGTCACCTCCGAAAGACCGGCCGCCGTCTCGTTGAGCTTCTTGCGCGCCTCGATCTCGGCGATCTCCTTGACGTAGCCGGACACCCTGCCGATGCTCGCGGCCGTCGCCTGCTTCTGCGCATTGCCTGCGGCACCGCCGCCCTTCGCGGCCCCGCCGCTGCCGGCCTGGGGCGACAGCTCGGCGTTCGACATGGCAACCTCGTTGTTCCACTCCAGCTGCCGCCGCCTCTTGTTCATCGCGTCATTGGCAGCGCGCAGGTTGTTCACCTTGCGCTGCGCCAGCCAGACGTCATACACGCCGTTCGCCATCGTGTTGCACAGGCCGGCGTCGATCTTGAACGCCCCGGCCTCCGGCAGCATCGCAAAGGCGGAATTCACGTCCGGCCCTCCCTTCCGGGTCGGAGCGAGAAGCAGGATGATCTGCGCGACCAGGTCACGGTAGGCCTGGTCCTCCGCGCCGTTCGCCTCCGGCGTCGCCAGGTAGATTTCAAATTTCGACCGCACCAGCCGGTTGTTGTTCATCTGCCAGGTCTTGCCGTCCCAGGTGACCATTTCATTGCCGCTGTCCACATGCGGCAGCGCACCGCCAAACATCGAGTTGCCGGCGTTTGACGAGGACTGCCCGCCCCCGCCGCTTCCGGAGGAAGGGTGCGCGCTCGCCGGCGGCGGCGAGGACTGGGAGGGCCCCGGCGCGGGCAGCACCTGGGCGTACGACGTGACGGCCGCGAGCAGAAAGCCCGGGGACAGGAGGATCTTCATCGTCTTCTTCATAAGCTTCAGGTCAGGCTTTCAACAGCTGGATCACTTCAAGCACCCCGTTTTCCAGAACGCGCACCTTGAAGACATAGCGCTGCCCCCGCTGGATGTTCGCCTCCAGCTTCGACGGCACCAGCACGGGCACAAAGCTGCCCCCCTCGCTCACCTGGACCGAAAACAACCGGTCGCTGCCCTTCCAGGAGTCCAGCCGGTTGTCGATGGTTCCTTCAACCTTGTAGGTGTTTCCAGACAGGGCGTTCGAACTGTCCAGATACTCCTCCGTGCTCAGCTCGGTCAGCCCCGTCATCGGGTCCGTGCCTCGATGCAGGAGGGAGTATCCGCCGCCAATGGCGCCTGCAAGCAGGGCCAGGACGGCGATGAGGTGGGCGGGCTTGATCCCGGATTGAGCACGACGGGCCATGGGGTGAAATTGAGGGGAATTAAGCCAAACTCTAACGGCTGGTCTTCCACCCGGCAACACCTGCCTGAGATGGATAACCCCGCCCCCACGGCCGGCCAGCCCCAAATCCCTGTTTGACTCTCAGGCCGTCTTGTAACATATCAACGCATCCTGATACGTTGATTTGATCGTTTCCAATCCCCCAAACCTGAACCCAACACCACCCGCATCCCCATGAGCGACTACAAAGTTAAAGACATCGCCCTCGCCGATTTCGGCCGCAAGGAACTCACCATCGCCGAAAGCGAAATGCCCGGCCTCATGGCCACCCGTGAAAAGTATGGCCCGAAAAAGCCCCTGGCTGGCGTCCGCATCACCGGCTCCCTGCACATGACCATCCAGACCGGCGTGCTCATCGAGACGCTCAAGGAACTCGGCGCCGATGTCCGCTGGGCCTCCTGCAACATCTTCTCCACCCAGGACCACGCCGCCGCAGGCATCGCCGCCACCGGCACTCCCGTCTTTGCCTGGAAGGGCGAAACCCTTGAGGAATACTGGTGGTGCACCTGGCAGGCCATCATGTTCCCCGGCAACAAGGGCCCCCAGCTCATCGTCGATGACGGTGGCGACGTGACCCTCCTCATCCACAAGGGCTACGAGATGGAAAACGGCGACACCTGGGTCGACACCCCCTCCGACAACCACGAGGTCAAGGTCATCAAGGACCTCCTCAAGGACATCGCCAAGAAGCAGCCCGGCATCTTCCACGAGATCGTCAAGGACCTCAAGGGCGTCTCCGAGGAGACCACCACCGGCGTGCACCGCCTCTATGAAATGGCCAAGGCCGGCAAGCTGCTCTTCCCCGCCATCAACGTCAACGACAGCGTCACGAAGTCCAAGTTCGACAACCTCTACGGCTGCCGCGAATCCCTCCTCGACGGCATCAAGCGCGCCACCGACGTCATGATCGCCGGCAAAGTCGGCGTCGTCTGCGGCTATGGCGACGTGGGCAAGGGCTGCGCCTTCGCCCTGCGCGGCATGGGCGCCCAGGTCGTTGTCACCGAAATCGACCCTGTGTGCGCCCTTCAGGCCGCCATGGAAGGCTTCCGCGTCATGCCCATCGAGGACACCCTCGGCTGGGGCGACATCTACGTCACCACCACCGGCAACAAGGACATCATCCGCCTTGAGCACATGGAGA
>Ga0315900_10012880_pt1 | contig 10223 bp, 8 predicted proteins | sample LakEriMetagenome_FD_203521 | JGI IMG/M metagenome (GOLD analysis project Ga0315900, IMG submission 203521) | Freshwater fungal communities from buoy surface, Lake Erie, Ohio, United States - Buoy 12 MA114 | ecosystem: Environmental > Aquatic > Freshwater > Lake > Lake biofilm | place: USA: Lake...
AAACGGGTGGCCGCCAAGGCCGCGACTTCGGGCATGGCCCGGTGTGCGGGCGGCAAGCCCAGCCAGAGTTTTTCCAGCACCCGCTCGTCGTGGGTGCGGACCATCAGGTCGAGCAACAGGCTGCGCAGCAGGCTCTGGGCCGCCGCCGGGCTGAACGCCCGGTGCTTGGCCAGCAGCAAGGCCGTGTCCAGCGCGCGTGCGGTTTGGCCGGCCAGGCGGGCGGCCTTGAGCTGGATGCGCATGGCCGCCGTGCGACGCGCCACCGCAGCAGGCAACTGCGCCAGCCGGGCCAGACTGCCTGGGGCATCCCGGTCATCGAGCGCCCAACGGGCGGCGCGCAGGGTCAGCCCCTCGACCAGCGGTTGGCGCTCGGCGGCCTGGGCCTGCTGCGCCTGCTGCTCGGCCTGTTCCAGGTGCTGGGTGCGCAAGGCCTTGTCCTGCAGGGCATGCGCCGATTCGGCCGCCAGCACATGCGCCACGGCGCGCAAGGCCGCGGCATGCGCCAGCGGATGCTCGGTGGCCCCGCGCAGGGTTTCTTCCCGCGCCAGCACCAGTTCGGCCGATTTGCGCGCGCGCAGGTAGCGGCCGGCCATGAATTCGGCAATGGCGGTCAGCAAGGCGGCGTGGGCCGCCCGCTCTTTTTGCTGGGCGCGCCAGCGCCGCGCTTCGCGCGGCAAGGACCACAAGATCCGCAGGGCTTTCTGCGCCAGCAGCAACACCAGCAAGGCGCCGACCAGCGCCAGCACAAAGAGGTTGAGCGAAAAATCGATGCGGTAGGGGTGCACGAAGATGGCCACCACCCCCTCGTTGTGGTCGGCCAGCCAGGCCCCGGCCACCGCCAGTGCAAAAAGACCGATCAACCACAGGGCTGCACGCATGGCTTACCTTGTGCTGCCTGCGGCGGCCGTGGCCAGCGCCGCCAGCGAGGCGTCCAGGCGCGGCGGATCGCCTTTCTGCAGCTGCTGCTGGGCCTGCTCGAGCAGTTGCAGCAGTTGCTGGGTCTTGCGCGACTGCGCGTCGGCGTAACGCCGCACGCCGGCGGCGGTCTGCGCCAGGTCGGTGCGCACGGCATCGTACTGGCGTGCGAGCAGCCCCAGACGCGCATTGAGCAATTTGAGCTTGAGGTTCTCGCGCAGGAAAAACGACTGCTCGGGGGTCAGCAGCAGGGCCTCGGGGGCATCGATCCGGCTGATCCGCACCAGGTCCCGCAAGGGGTCAACGATTTGCTGCAGGCCCTGCGACCACCAGGCCGGCCAAGCCGAACGGGCCGGCGCCGCCTGGCTGGCCGCCGCCGCTGCGGCTGCCGCAGGCGCCGGGGCCTGGTTGGCCAGGACCAGGGCGTCGATCTGGGCCACGCCTTCATCGAGCCGCATCAGCAAGCCAGGAATGTCCAGGGTCTGTGCCGCCCGCAGACGATCGAGGTCTTTCTCGATCGCGCGCAGCACCGGGGCGAGCCGTGGCTGGGCGGCCCGCTGCAGGCGCTGCCGCGCCGACTGCAGGGTGGCCAGCAAGGGTTCGGCGCTGCCCGTCAGCTGGGCCTGCTGCTGGGCGATGCGCAGACCGGCTTCGATGTCCACCAGCAGGTTTTCATCGCGCGAGCGCGAGAGGCTCTGGATCAGCTCTTCGAGCTGCCCGCGCTGCAGGGCGACTTCGCCCAAACGGCCTTCGATCAGGCTCAGCCGCGCCGCGTTGTCCTTGACGGTGTCCTGGGCCTGCTTGGCCCAGGCCTTGGCTTCGAGCGATTGCTGTCCCGCATCCTGGCTCTGGCGCGCCAGCTGCTCCTGCATGCGGATGAGCTTTTGCCAGAGCAGCGCCGAGAGGGCCAAGGCCAGCACCGCCATGGCCCCGGCCGCCCAAGTGAGCCAGGCACGCGAGGACCCGGTGGACGGATCGGTCGGCGTGGCCTGCGTTGGCGCTGCAGCGGATGGCGGGGGCAGATTCATGGCAGGCATTCTATCGAGGCCACCTGGCCGGCGAGCGTGGCAGGCACCTGTTCGACCTGCCCCCAGCCCTGCGCGCGCAAGCGCTCGGCAATGCGGGGATGGGTGGCCAGGGCGCGGGCCTGCGGACCGATCGCGCCGGGCAGCAGCTGGGCCAGGTGGGCGGCCGCCTCGGAACTGCTGAACAGCCACCAGCTGCCATCGTGCAGCGCCTGGCGGGCGCGCTGCCGCATCGCCTCGTCGAGCACCGGCTGACGGCGTGCATAGGCCGCGCACTGCTGCACCTGCACACCCGCCGCCTCGAGCTGCTGCGCCAGCCAGTCGCGCCCGGCCAACTGCCCTTCGGCATCGGTCCCACGCACGATCAGGAGGCTGCGCCCGGGCCAGGCCAGCACATCGGCCTGCACCAGCGCCCACAGGGCTTCGGAATCGAATTTGTCGGCATCCGCCGCAGGACAGCGGACCTGCGCGGCCGGCCAGCCCGCCGCCAGCAGGGCGGCCTGGGTGCCGGGTCCGGTTCCCCAGGCCTGCGCCTGCAGGGGCATGCCGGCAGGGCGCATGGCCATGAAATGCTGCACGGCGTTGGCACTCACGAACATCAGCGCCGCATGCCCGGGCACCCCCTGCCAGACCGCCCGCAGGGGGGCCGGGTCGGGCAGCGGCACGATCTCGATCAGGGGCAGGCTCTCGGCCGCGATGCCGTGGGCACGCAAGGCCTCGGTCCAGCGCGTGGCCTCGGCCGCAGGGCGGGTCACCAGCACACGGGGGGCGGCGTGCCTCATCGCTGCAGCGTCAGGCCATGCACGCGCGGCTCAGTGGGCGCCGCCAGCGCGCAGCTGGGCGGCCACGTCGAGCCCCAGGCGCTCGGCCGAGGCGAGGTCCGGCGCGCTGACCTGTCCTTGCGCGCGCACCAGCGTGGCTGAGCCCTGGGGGTCGCCCCAGGCCGCCTGCAGCTGCAGCACGCCGCCTTCGAGCGTGGCATGCGCGGCCAGCGGCATGGAGCAGCTGCCGCCCATGGCGCGGCTGACGGCCCGCTCGGCGGCCACACGCAGCCAGGTGGGGGTGTGGGCCAGCGGTGCCAGCAAGGCCTGCAGGTCGGCGCGCCCGGCGCGGATCTCGATGCCCAGGGCGCCCTGCCCTGCAGCAGGCAGCATCTGCTCGGTCTCGAAAATGTGGCGGATGCGGCTGGCCATCTCGAGGCGCTTGAGCCCGGCCGCCGCCAGCACGATGCCGGCGTACTGGCCTTCGTCGAGCTTGCGCAAACGGGTGTCGAGGTTGCCGCGCAGCGGCTCGATCTGCAGGTCCGGGCGCAGCGCACGCAGCAGCACGGTGCGGCGCAGGCTGGAGGTGCCGACCACGGCGCCGGGGGGCAGGTCTTCCAGGCGGGCATATTGCGAGGACACCCAGGCATCGCGCGGGTCTTCGCGTTCCATCACGCAGGCCAGCTCGAAGCCTGCGGGCAGATCCATCGGCACGTCCTTGAGCGAATGCACCGCGATGTCGGCCCGGCCTTCTTCCAAGGCGACTTCCAGCTCCTTGACGAACAGCCCCTTGCCGCCCACCTTGGAGAGGCTGCGGTCCAGGATCTGGTCGCCCTGGGTGGTCATGCCCAGCAGCGTCACCCGCGCACCGCGGGATTCGAGCAGCGCCTTGACGTGTTCGGCCTGCCACAGGGCCAGGCGGCTTTCACGGGTGGCAATGACGACGGAGGGTTGGGCGTTGTCGGACACGGCAGGCGGCTTTCAAAAAATATCAAACCCCGTTGGCAACCCGTTGGTCATTTCAGGGGGTTGGGGGATGCTAGCATGGGCCGGTCCTGCCATCCCTGACGGCACAAGGCCTGCCAGCGCGTGCGCCTTGGCCCACCGCCCCCGCCATGAAGACGACCGCCGAATCTCCTGCCCGCGCCAAACGCCAAAGCCGCGACAACGAGAAACCCCTGCTCGATGACATCCGGCTGCTCGGCCGCATCCTGGGCGATGTGATCCGCGCGCAGGAGGGCCGCGACGCCTATGAACTGGTCGAGCAGATCCGCAAGCTCTCGGTGGCTTTTCGGCGCCATGCCGACCACGAGGCCGACAAGGCACTCAAAAAGCTGCTCAAGGGCCTGAGCGGCGAGCGCGCCGTCAGCGTGATCCGGGCCTTCACCTATTTCAGCCACCTGGCCAACCTGGCCGAGGACCGGCACCACATCCGCCGGCGGGCCGTGCATGAGCGCGCCGGCCACACCCAGGAAGGCAGCATCGATGTGGCCCTGCAGCGCCTGCGCTGGGCCGGCATCACGCCGCGCAGCATCAGCCAGACGCTGGCGCGCAGCTATGTCTCGCCGGTGCTGACCGCCCACCCCACCGAGGTGCAGCGCAAGAGCATTCTGGATGCCGAACGCGACATCGCCCACCTGCTGGCCGAGCGCGACGCCATCAAGGCCCGCGCGGCGGCCGTGAACGCCAACAAGGACGCGCTGAGCCCGCGCGAACTGGCCGCCAACGAGCTGCAGATCCGCGCCCGGGTGATGCAGCTGTGGCAAACCCGCCTGCTGCGTTTCACCAAACTCACGGTGGCCGACGAGATCGAAAACGCGCTGTCCTACTACGAGGCCACCTTCCTGCGCGAGATCCCGAGGCTTTATGCCGAACTGGAAAGTGCGCTGGACGGCCAGCCGGTGGCCAGCTTCCTGCGCATGGGCCAATGGATCGGCGGCGACCGCGACGGCAACCCGAATGTCAGCGCCGACACGCTGCGCTACGCCCTGCGCCGCCAGAGTGAGGTGGCTTTGCGCCACTACCTGACCGAGGTGCATTACCTCGGCAGTGAACTCTCGCTCTCGGCCATGCTGGTGCCCGTCAGCCCCGAGATGCAGGCCCTGGCCGAGCGCTCACCCGACACCAACGAACACCGGCAAGACGAGCCTTACCGGCGCGCCCTGACGGGCATGTACGCCCGCCTGGCCGCCACCCTCAAGGACCTGACCGGCGGCGACGCCGCACGCCATGCGGTGGCGCCGCAAAACCCCTACCCCAGCGCCGAGGCCTTTCTTGCCGACCTGCGCGTGATCCATGCCTCCTTGTGCAGCCACCACTGTGAAGCCCTGGCCGCCATGCGCCTGCAGCCGCTGATGCGGGCGGTCGAGGTGTTTGGCTTTCACCTGGCCACGGTGGACCTGCGCCAAAGCTCGGACCAGCACGAGCGCGTCCTGGCCGAGCTGCTGGCCACCGCCCGCATCGAAAAACACTATGCCCAGCTCGACGAACAGGCCAAGCGCGCCCTGCTGCTGGGCGTGCTGAGCGATGCGCGCCCGCTGCGCGTGCCCGGCGCCAACTACAGCGCACACACCCACAGCGAACTGGCCATTTTTGAAAGCGCCAAACAGCTGCGTGCGCTCTATGGCGCGCCAGCGATTCGCCACTACATCATCAGCCACACCGAGGCCGTGAGCGACCTGCTCGAGGTCCTGGTGCTGCAAAAGGAAGCGGGGCTGATGCGCGGCACGCTGGACATGGCCCCCAGCGTGGACCTGATCGTGGTGCCCTTGTTCGAGACCATCGAGGACCTGCGCAACGCCGCGCCCATCATGGAGGCCTTCTACGCCCTGCCCGGCATCGCCGCCATGGTGCAGCGCTCGGGTGGCGAGCAGGACATCATGCTGGGCTACAGCGACAGCAACAAGGACGGCGGCATCTTCACCAGCAACTGGGAGCTCTACCGCACCGAGATCGCGCTGGTGGCCCTGTTCGATCAACTGGCCACCACCCACCCGATCCGGCTGCGCATGTTCCATGGCCGCGGCGGCACGGTGGGCCGTGGCGGCGGCCCCAGCTACCAGGCCATCCTGGCCCAGCCCCCGGGCACGGTGCGCGGACAAATCCGCCTGACCGAGCAAGGAGAGGTGATCGGCTCGAAATACGCCAATCCGGAAATCGGCCGCCGCAACCTCGAAACCCTGGTGGCGGCCACCCTCGAAGCCACCCTGCTGCAGCCAACCAAACCCGCCAGCCGCGCCTTTCTCGATGCGGCGGCCGAACTCTCGGACGCCAGCATGGCGGCCTACCGGGCCCTGGTCTACGGCACACCGGGCTTCACCGACTATTTCTTTGGCGCCACGCCGCTGCGCGAACTCACGCAACTGAACATCGGCTCGCGCCCGGCCTCGCGCAAGGCGCTGCAAAACATCGAGGATCTGCGCGCCATCCCCTGGTCCTTCAGCTGGGGCCAGTGCCGCCTGACGCTGCCGGGCTGGTTCGGCTTTGGCGCGGCGGTGGAGGCCTTTGTGAACAAGGCCGACGGCCCGGGCAAGGCCGCCCAGCTGGCGCTGCTGCAGAAGATGTACCGCCAGTGGCCGTTTTTTCGCACCCTGCTCTCGAACATGGACATGGTGCTGGCCAAGAGCGACCTGGCGCTGGCCTCGCTGTATGCCGAGCTGGTGAGCGACAAACGCCTGCGCAACCGGATCTTTGCCGCCATCGAGGCCGAATGGCACCGCACCGCCGACGCCCTGGCCCAGATCACCGGCGAAAAGAACCGCCTGGAGGGCAACCCGGCCCTGGCCCGCTCGATCCGCCACCGCTTCCCCTACATCGACCCCCTGCACCACCTGCAGGTCGAGCTGATCCGCCGCTACCGCGAAGGCAAAGCCGACGAACGGGTGCAGCGCGGCATCCACATCAGCATCAACGGCATCGCGGCGGGGCTGCGCAACACGGGTTGAGCCGGGGCCTCAGACCGCGTAGTGTGCTTCGACCCGGATGATTCGATCGGCGGGGTCGAAATGAAACACCTCTGCCACCATGCGGCCACGCGCACCCTTGTAGCAAAGCGTGATGGAGTCAACGCCCAACAAGGTCGCCTGCCATTCGAACCGCAAATCAGGCACGAGTGCCAGGGCCTTGGCCCAGTAGTCCCGCACGGCCTTCGTTCCACGCAGTCTCCCCAAAGGCTCTCCCAGTAGCTGGGTGATGACTGGCGAACACATTTCAAAATCCTCGGCGTAGTGGCTGAGGATTTTGTCCAAATCATGGGCATTCCATGCATCGAGCCATTCGACCGTGAAACGCTCTGCAAATTTTTTGTCCATCCGCACGCCCTCCTTCAAGCGTTTTGGGCCTCACTTTGGAGTCAGCGTCCGCGCTGGCCCGCTGCATCCCCGGTGCACAACGCCATTGCCATGGCGCTTGCGGACGCTTTGTCCATCGACCCTTGCAGCTTAAGAGTTTTTTTGTACTCTTTGGTAGCGGCTTGCCCACAGGCTTTCGCGCAAATCGTTCGATTCATGCTAAATTGTCGCCATGCGCACCCTCACCGCCAACGAAGCCAAAACCCAGTTCGGCCAGTTCATCGACATGGCCCAGCGCGAGCCCGTGCGGGTCATGCGCCATGACCGGGTGGTGGGCGTGCTGGTGTCCGCGCAAGACTACGAGGCCATGCGGGAGTTCTACGCCAATCGCCTGCAGCACACCCTGGCGGCCAGCTCTGCCCAGTCCGAACAGGCGGGCATGACGCCCGAGCTGCTGCAGGAGCTGCTGCGTGACGAGTCCTGACTGGGTTCTGGACACCAATGTGCTGATCAGCGCCGCCTTGTCCCGACAAGGCAGCCCCTACGCCTTGGTCCAGCACATCCTGGCGCATGCGCGCCTGGTGTTTTCTGAACCCACGTTTGAAGAGCTGCGCACTCGGCTGTACCGCCCCAAGTTCGACCGTTACATCGGTCTGAGCATGCGCGAGCAGGTCCTGCACGACCTGTCGGCCTGCGCCATCTGGGTCAACATCGATGCCAGTGGCGGCTGGAGCCGAGACCCCGACGACGACAAATTCATCGCGACCGCCTTGCAGGCGCAAGGCGCCATTGTGGTCAGCGGTGACCAGGACTTGCTCACGGCGCAAGCGCCAGCCGGGCTGCGCATCCTCACGCCGGCGCAAGCTTTGCAGGCCTTCGAAGGCCGATGAACCCCGCCCGATAAAATCCTCAGACCATGACGAACCAACTCGACAAAAAATCCCAGGCCTGGTCTGCGCTCTTTTCCGAACCGATGAGCGAGTTGGTCAAGCGCTACACCGCCAGCGTCTTTTTTGACAAGCGCCTGTGGCAGGCCGACATCCAGGGCTCGCTCGCGCACGCCGAGATGCTGGCCGCCCAAGGCATCATCAGCGCCGCCGACCACGCCGACATCCAGCGCGGCATGGCGCAGATCACGCAGGAAATCGAATCGGGTGCCTTCGAATGGAAGCTCGACCTCGAGGACGTGCACCTGAACATCGAGGCGCGCCTGACGCAGCTGGTGGGCGATGCCGGCAAGCGCCTGCACACCGGCCGCAGCCGCAACGACCAGGTGGCCACCGATGTGCGCCTGTGGCTGCGCGGCGAAACCGACCTCATCATCGAATTGCTGAACGACCTGCAAAAGGCCCTGGTCGACGTGGCCGAGCAGAACACCGAGGTCATCCTGCCCGGCTTCACCCACCTGCAGGTGGCCCAGCCAGTGAGCTTTGCGCACCACCTGCTCGCTTATGTGGAGATGTTCGCGCGCGATGCCGAGCGCTTTGCCGACGTGCGCCGCCGCACCAACCGCCTGCCGCTGGGCAGCGCCGCGCTGGCGGGCACCACCTACCCGCTCGACCGCGAGCGCGTGGCCCGCACGCTGGGCATGGTCGATGCGCAAGGCCAGCCGCAGGTCAGCCAAAACAGCCTGGACGGCGTGAGCGACCGCGACTTCGCCATCGAATTCACCGCCGCCGCCAGCCTGTGCATGGTGCACATCAGCCGCTTCTCTGAAGAGCTGATTTTGTGGATGAGCCAGAACTTCGGCTTCGTGAAGATCGCCGACCGCTTCACCACCGGCTCGTCCATCATGCCGCAGAAGAAAAACCCCGACGTGCCCGAACTCGCACGCGGCAAGACCGGCCGCGTGGTCGGTCACCTCATGGGCCTGATCACCCTGATGAAAGGCCAGCCCCTGGCCTACAACAAGGACAACCAGGAAGACAAGGAGCCGCTGTTCGACACGGTGGACACCTTGAAGGACACGCTGCACATCTTCTGCGAAATGGTGGGGGGCCAGCACAACCCCGCCACCGGCCAGAAGGAAGGCGGCATCACCGTCAACGCCCAGGCGATGGAGGAAGCGGCCAAAAAAGGCTACGCCACCGCCACCGACCTGGCCGACTACCTGGTCAAGAAGGGCCTGCCCTTCCGTGACGCGCACGAAGTGGTGGCGCACGCGGTCAAGACCGCGCAAGGCTTGGGGGTGGACTTGTCAGAGCTGCCACTCGACACCCTGCAAAAGTTCGACAGCCGCATTCAAGCCGATGTGTTCGGTCCGCTCAGCCTGCAAGGTTCACTCAACGCCCGCAACACCCTGGGCGGCACGGCACCCGCACAGGTGCGCACGCAGATCGCACGGCACCGCGCGCGGCTGGGCTGAGCGCTCAGGCCGGCCCGCGGGCGGGCCCCATCACGCGGCGCTTGATGCAGATCAAGCGGCGGGCCAAATCACCGACACGCGCCCGGGCTTTGCCTAAGATGGGGCGATGCTCATCGAAACACTGGTCGCGGCGCGCGATGTGGGGCGCCTGAACACCATCGCCGGGGTGCTGATCCGGCACGGCCTGGGCGATGTGGTGCACCGGCTGGGCCTGGCCGAGCAGCTCGCGCGGGCCGGACAGGTGCTCATGCAGCCCCATGCGGCCGACCTGGCCCGGCTGGAGCCGCCGGTGCAGCTGCGGCTGGCGATGCAGGAGCTGGGCCCGACCTTCGTCAAGCTCGGCCAGATCCTGGCCGGGCGGGCCGACCTGTTTGGTCCGGAATGGATCGCCGAATTCGAGCAACTGCACAGCCACGTGCCTGTCGTGCCGCTCGAGCGCCTGCGGCCACAGCTGCGCGAAGACCTGGGGGCTGAACCCGAGGTGGTGTTTGCCCGCTTCGACACCGAGCCACTGGCCGCGGCCTCGATCGCACAGGTGCACCGGGCCCGGCTGCACGACGGCAGCGAAGTCGTCGTCAAAATCCGGCGCCCGGACATTGCCGAGACCATCGCGGCCGACCTGCGGCTGCTGGCCCGGCTGGCGGTGCTGGCCGAGCAGGCCTTGCCCTGGCTGCAGCCCTACCGGCCGCAGCGCTTGGTCAAGGAGCTGGCGCGTTCGCTGCAGCGCGAACTCGATTTGGCCAGCGAATGCCGCAGCGCCGAGCGCATCGCCAAAAACCTGGCCGCCCTGCCCTGGATCGTGGTGCCACGGGTGCACTGGGCCTACACCCGCGAACGCGTGAATGTGCAGGATTTCATTGACGGCATT
>Ga0315900_10012882_pt1 | contig 10222 bp, 7 predicted proteins | sample LakEriMetagenome_FD_203521 | JGI IMG/M metagenome (GOLD analysis project Ga0315900, IMG submission 203521) | Freshwater fungal communities from buoy surface, Lake Erie, Ohio, United States - Buoy 12 MA114 | ecosystem: Environmental > Aquatic > Freshwater > Lake > Lake biofilm | place: USA: Lake...
GGCTAGCCCTTCGCCCCCGGCCTCGGCGGTGACGAGCGCGGCTTCGACTTCGGCCCATTCGCGCGCCAGATCGCGCCGTTCACGCACGACATCGGCGAGCCCCTTGCTGGAGGCAAACCGCGCCGCTGCCGCATCGGCCACCGCCTGCGTGGCGGCCCCCGAACTGGCGAGCTGGAGAGCGGTGAAGGCTTCCTCCCGGAGCGCAATCTGCGTGTTGTCGGATTCCATGATATCCCACAGCACATCGGCAAAAAAGCTCTCGGACGATTGCCGTTCTGCCCGCTCACGCCCGCTTTGTTCGCTGCCGCGCAGGCCATCGGCGGAAAGGGCCGCGCTGCGCTTGCGCAGGGTTCCCACGAGTTCGCGCGCCAGCGGCAAGGCTTCGCCAGCGCGGGAGAAGTGACGCAGAAAGATCGCGTAGTTTTCCAGGGTCACGAGCGTGCCGGAATGTGCATCGCCAAGCACGGCGCGGCTGTTCTGGAGTGCTTCGCGATAAAGGGGCTCGGCCTCCTGTTCCCGGCCGAGCTTCTTGAGCAGCAGGGCATAATTGTTGATCTTCATCACGGTGGAGGGATGGGCGTCGCCCAGCACCTCCCTGCTAAGCTCGAGCGCCTCGGCATGGCGCGCCAGCGCCTCCGTTGTCCGCCCAAGCTCCTGCAGGACAAAGGCATGATTGCCCATCACCGTCAGCGTTCCAGGATGCCGTTTGCCGAAGGCCTCGCGGGTGCGGTCCACAAGTTCTGCAAACAGTGGCTCGGCTTCGCTCCAGCGCTTCAGTTCGGCCAGAACCGTGGCGTGATTATTGATGCTCAACAGCGTGTCGGGATGGCCATTCCCGAGGGTCGCGCGGCGCAGCCGTAGGGCTTCGGCGGCGAGCGGTTCGGCCTCGGCATGCCGCCCGAGGCTGGAGAGCATGGTGGAATAGCCAGCGAGCGTTGCAACCGTGTTGGGATGTGCATCACCCAGGACCTCGCGGCTGGCGCTCAAGGCTTCGGCATAGAGCGGCGCAGCCTTTTCTGGCTGACCCATGGCCACGAGTAGCTCGGCAAGGTTCGTCAGAGCCGCCAGCGTGGCGGGGTGGCTTTCGCCCTGCACCTCGCGCCCGATCCGCAGGGCTTCGGCATAGAGCGGTTCGGCCTCCGCGTAACGGCCGAGATTTCTCAGAATGAAGGCGTAGTCGTTGAGGCTTACCAGCGTGCGCGGGTGCCGCTCGCCGAGCTGGCTGCGCCGACTCGCAAGCACTTCGGCAAACAGCGGCTCGGCCTCGGCCGTGCGGCCAAGATTGTGAAGCACTTCCGCATAGCCGCTCATCGTGTCGAGCGTGTCGGGATGGTTTGGACCCAGCACCTCGCGCTGCAATCGCAGGCCTTCGGCAAACATGCGCTCGGCATCCTTGTTGCGGCCGAGATCGGTCAGCACGGAGCTGTAGAGATAGAGGCTGAACAGCCTGTCGGGATCGCGCTCGCCGGCGGTCGTTGTCCGGATGCGCAGCGTTTCGGCCAGCAACGGTTCGGCATCGGCGAAACGGCCGAGGCGCTGCAGCGTGAAGGCATAGTCCTCGGTCATCGTCAGCGTGTCGCGATGGGTCTCGCCGCGCGCTTCGCGGGTCAGCCGCAGGGCTTCGGCCAGCAGCGGCAGAGCGGTGTTGGCGTCACCTTTCATGAGCAGCGCCTCGGCCCGCTTGGAGAGGGCTATCGCCTGCGCCATTGTGTCCGCAGGTGCGGAGGCAGCAGGAGCGTCCTTCTGCTTCACATTCTGCGCCAGCGCACCGCCGGGCACGCACAGCGGTGCGGTCAGCATGGCTGCGAACAGCAGCGCTTTTTGCATCATGGCCCCCATTGCCGGTCGCGACCCGGCACCGGGGCAGATACCGCGCCTTGCGGCCGCGTCAAACCTTCAGATCGCCCGCGGTGCGCGGGCGAGACTGGCGCGGGGGACCAGTTCGAGCGCGGGGGGCGGCGGGATCACGGCTGCGTCCGGGGTCTCGGCGCGTGCGATCAGCCGCGTGCAGGCTGCCGCGAACAGGGGGCCGGCCGGTTCGTGCAGCGCGGCCACCGGCGGCTGGCAGGCGGCTAGCGCCGGATCATCTTCGAGACTGACGAGCGACAGCGCCTCAGGCACAGCGATCCGCAGACTGGCGGCGACATGCAGCACGGCCAGCGCGGTGGCGGCCCTTTCGGTGATGATCGCGGTCGGCCGGATGGTCGGAACCAGCCAGGCCCGCGCCAGCTCCAGCGTCGCGCCGAGATCGGGGGCGACTTCGGCGACGAAGTGGTGATGCGCGCGGCTGCCGCTATCGGCCAGCGCGCGGCGATAGGCGGCAAGGTTTGCCTGGCTCGCGGCCGGATCGCCTGCGCCCGCGACAAAGCCGATCTGGCGATGGCCCAGCGCCAGCAGGTGCCGCGCCGCCGCCTCGCCGGGATTGCCGGGCGGCGCGGCAGTGCCCGCGAGCGTCTCGCGCGCCAGCCCGCGGCTGTCCACCAGTGCGGCCAGATCGCGGCGGCGATCGAGCGGGGGGGGCAGGATCACGCCTTCGGGCTCGAGCGCGCCGATCGCGGCGGCGAGCTGCGCCACTCCGGCGGCGGCGGCTTCGGCTTCGGCGGGCAATTGCTCGAAGATCAGGCGGTAGCCATGGGCGTTGCAGGCGGTGGTGCCAGCCAGCAGCAAGCCGCCCAGCGGCCGGGCGGGACGTGCCCCGTCTTCGGGGGCGGCAAAGACCGCGAGCAGGATGCGGCTGCGCCCGCCCGCCATGCTGCGCGCCGCAGGTGTCGGCACCCAGCCCAGTGTCGCGATGGCGGCCTCGACCCGCGCCTTCGCCTCGGGGCTGACCCGCGGGCTGCGGTTGATGACGCGCGACACGGTCTGCCGCGATACGGCCGCCGCCTTCGCAACGTCCTCGATGGTGATGCCTCTCCCCACCGGAGCTACCCTTTATCGTTCTGTCTATGCGCCCGAGCGGACATTCTGCCCGTCTAGGATTGCGAGATGATGGCAATGTGAGCGATCACGCAAGCAATTTCTTGCGTCTCCTGCTCGGTCTGGCGCCTGTGCTGCGTGACCATTGGTCTTCCGTCACGCCCGTCTGGTCGAAAGCGGCAGCCCGCGGAGCCGAATGTTACAGAGCGGAGAAACATGACAGTGGAAACTTAGGCCTTGCGCAACTATACCCGCCCCATGCCGACGCCGATCTACGAATTTGCTCAGATACCGCGGGTCGATCCTGCGGATCCGGGGCGCAGTCGCAAGGAGCGGCCGCGTGCCGAAGGGCAATCGCCCGTCGTCGGCGTGATCTACAACCCGCGCAGTCACCGCAATCTCGGCGCCGATTTCGACTGCGGCCTGTCCCCGCATGTCCACATCGCCCAGCCCGGCGCGCGGGCGCAACTGCCGGCCGCGCTGGCGGAATTCGCCGCGCGCGGGATCGATCTTCTCGTCATCAACGGCGGCGACGGAACGGTGCGCGATGTGCTGACCTGCGGGCGGCCGATCTTCGGCGATGAATGGCCCGCAATCGCGGTGCTGCCCAAGGGCAAGACCAACGCGCTGACAGTCGATCTCGGCATCCCGGACAACTGGACGCTGCAGGACGCGATCCACGCGCTCGATCACGGCAACCGCGTGTGGCGCCGCCCGATCGAGGTGGTGCCGCAGGGCGAGGCCGAAGGCTCGCGCGTCTCGGGCTTCGTGCTCGGGGCCGGCGCCTTCACCACCGCCACCCGCGCCGGGCAGAGCGCGCACAAGCTTGGCGCCTTCAACAGCCTTGCGGTCGGCGTCACCGCCGCCTGGGCGCTGGCCCAATCGTTGTTCGGAAGCCGCGCCAATCCGTGGCGGCGCGGGGCAAGGATGCGGATCGGTCTGGGTGCGGGCGATGTGCCGATGGCGCATAGCGGTCTCGGCGATCCCGAGATGCGGCAGGTGCTGTTCGCCTCGACGCTCGAACGCCTGCCGGCGGGGATCCGCCCCTTCGGCTTCCTCAAGAACGGGCTGAAACTCGTCGCCCTCGACCAGATTTCGCGCCGCACCGTCGCGCTGATCCCGCTGGTGATGGCGGGCAAGATCCAGTCGCGCCTGCGCGAACGCGGCATCCACCAACTGGCCGCCAGCCAGTTCACCCTGTCGATCGACGACCAGTTCATTCTCGACGGGGAGGCCTTTCCGGCGGGGGACTATCTGATCGGTCAGGGGCCGGAACTCGCCTTCGTAAGCCCATGATGGCGGCCTCCGGCGCGCGGGAAAGCGCGCTCCATCAACGCATTGCCGCGCAAGCCGCCGCGCCCGTCGATCCGGCAGTAGCGGAGTTTGCCACCGCGCTTGGCGCCGCAGCTGGGGCGCGGGCCGTGCTGTTCTACGGATCGAACCTGCGCACGCGCTCGCTCGACGGGGTGCTCGATTTCTACGTCCTGCTGCCCGGGGATGACGAGCCCGCCATATGGCCGCGGGTGAGCTATCACGAGCGCCCGCACGATGGCCTCACCCTGCGCGCCAAGGTGGCCACCATGTGCCTGTCGACCTTCGCGCGGGCGGCGGGGGGCGAACTTACCGACACCACCATCTGGGCGCGCTTCGTCCAGCCGAGTGCGCTGGTGTGGACAGCGGACGAGACGGCAAGCGATGACGTCTTTGCCGCCATTGCTGCGGCCTGCACCACGGCGGCACGCCTCGCCGCCGCGCTCGGCCCCGAAAGCGGGACGGCCGAGGATTACTGGCGCAGCCTGTTCCGCGCCACTTACGCGGCCGAATTCCGGGTCGAGAAGGGCGGGCGCGAGAATGACATTCTTGCCGTCAACGCCGCCCACTTTGCGGGCCTCCTGCCGCTGGCGCTGGAGGCGGGCGGAATTCCGCCCCGCAGCCAGGGCGAGCATTTGACGCCAGACCTTCCGCACTGGCAGCGCGGCGTCATCCTCAAGTGGTGGGCCAAGCGGCGAAGGCTCGGCAAGCCGCTCAATCTGCTGCGCCTCGTCAAGGCCAGCACCACCTTCGAGGGCGCGGCGCGCTATGCCGCGTGGAAGATCGAGCGGCACACCGGCCTGCCGCTCGAAGTCACGCCCTTGAGCGAACGCTTCCCGCTGCTCGCCGCGCCGCGCGTGCTGTGGGCGCTATGGCGTCACCGCCGCCGCCAGACCCGGGCCTGACCTAGCTCTGGTATTTCACCTGGATCGCGATCCGGGTGATGCCGGAGCCGGCGGAAAAGCGCGTCTTGGCCAGATCGGGCGCGCGCGGGATGCCGAGGAAGGTCTTGACCTCGGGATTGTTCGACATGCCTGCGCCATCGGAGGAGAAATCCTTCTCGCGGTTGCCGTTGGCGTCGTGCTGGACGACGATCGCATAGTCGCCCGCTGCGGGCAGCGGCACGCAGACGCTCATTGCCCCCTTGCGCGGGGTGGTGTCGATGCGGTGGAGGTAGCGGCGGCTCTTGAGCCAGTCGCTGTCCTTGGCGCGGTAGGTGCGCACGAAGAGGTTGCCCGCGGAGGACTTGAGCCCCGTGATCTCCACCCGCACCGCCGGACCCTTGCCCGCGTTGCAGCGGCTCATGTCATTGTCGATCTTGCCGCCCAATACCTGCGCGGCGAGCGGACTGGCGGCAAGGATCGCCGCACCGGCCAGCACGGCCCGCAGGATCAGGCGATCAGTATTGGCGGCATTCATGGGCAGTTCCAGTGTGAAGCAAGGGAGAGGCCGGGGCGCGGCATCAATCCATGTTGCGGCATCTATCGCCCCGCGTTTCGCTTGCCGCAATGGCCATGCGCGGCTGAATTGCGGCTTAATCGCGCAATTTCCCGCGGTTTTGCGCGATTTGGCGGGCCGCCACGGTGGAAAACGCCCCCCGCGCGCCTGTCCCCTGATTCGCGCCTCCCGTAATGCGGTTAACGCACCGTCACAAAGGGGCCCGCGCCCACCATGCCCACGCCGCTGATTTCGCCCTCGATCCTCTCCGCCGATTTTGCCCGGCTGGGGGAGGAAGTGCGCGCGGTCGATGCGGCCGGGGCGGACTGGATCCATATCGACGTGATGGACGGGCATTTCGTGCCCAATATCACCATCGGCCCGGACGTGGTGAAGGCGCTGCGCCCGCACACGGACAAGACCTTCGACGTCCATCTGATGATTTCGCCGGTCGATCCTTTTCTCGAAGCCTTCGCCAGCGCGGGTGCCGACATCATCACCGTCCATCCCGAGGCGGGGCCGCATATCCACCGCACGCTCCAGGCGATCCGCGCCCTCGGCAAGAAGGCGGGCGTGGTGATCAATCCGGGCACGCCGGTCGAGGTGCTCGACAATCTGATGGACATGGTCGACCTGATCCTAGTGATGAGCGTCAACCCCGGTTTCGGCGGGCAGAGCTTCATTCCCTCGCAGCTCGCCAAGATTTCCCGCATCCGCGCGATGATCGAGGCCGAAGGCCGGCCGATCCATCTGGAGGTCGACGGCGGGGTCAATGCCGAAACCGCGCGCCTGTGTGTCGCGGCGGGGGCCGATGTGCTGGTGGCGGGGTCGGCCACGTTCAAGGGCGGGCCTGATGCTTACGCGGGCAATATTGCAGCCTTGAAGGGGATGGGATGATGGCAACGCTGCTGCGCACCCCCGCAGGCCGCCGGGCCGATGCGCTGGTGGAGCGGGTGGTGGAAGGTCCGGTGCTGGCACTGGCCGAACGGCCCGCGCCGCCGGTGGACGAGGCGCCCGCGCCGCTCGCCGAGGAGCCGGGCCGCGCGCTGGCGCTGAGCGATGTGATTGTCGCGCCTGCTGGCCCGGGCGAGGCGCTGATCCGCTTTGCCTATCGCCTCGGGATTCCCGGCCATGCGATTGCCGCCCCGTTCCGCCGTCCGCAGGCCGTGCGGGTGCTGGCCACCGTGGAGAGCCCCAATCGCGGGGACCGCGCGGCGGGCACGGCCCTTCGCGCCGGGCATTTCCTTGTCCTGGCCACGCGCCTGCCGATTTCGCAGCTCGACTTCACCGGTTCTGCCCGCCCCGCTCCGGCGCTGGAGCGGGTGCTCCATTCCTTCAGCTGGCTCGCCGATCTCGCCGCTGCCGCCCCGCGCGCCGATGCGATTCCGGTGGCCGAGCGGATCACCGCCCTGTGGCTCCACGCCCATCGCGAGCCCGGCAAGGGCCCCGCGTGGGAGGTCGAACATGCGGGCCTGCGCCTGCTCGCCTGGCTGGTCCACGCGCCGCTGGTGCTGGGGGGCAATGACAAGAGCCTGAAATCGCGCATGCTCGCCGCGATTGCCGAGACCGCCAGCTGGCTCGACAAGCGCGCCGCGCGCGAGGCGCCGGGGCTGGCGCAGGTGGCAGGCTGGGCGGGCATCGTGGCGGCGGGGCTGCTGCTCCCCCACGGCAAGCCGCGCCGCCTGTTCGGCGAGGCGGGTCTGGTCAAGGCGCTGGGCGACATGGTCGGCGAGGATGGCGGCGTGCTGTCGCGCTGCCCCGCCGCGCAGCTCGACGCGATCCGGCTGCTGACCGATCTGATCGCCTGCTATGACGCGGTGAAGCTCACGCCGCCCCCCGGGCTTGGCGTGATGCGCGAATTGCTGGTGCCGCCGCTGCTCGCGCTGCGCCACGGCGACGGAGCGCTGGGCAACTGGCAGGGACAGTCGGCGATTCCGGCGGACCGGGTCAATGCCGTGATCGAGGCTTCGGGTGTGCGAACCCGTCCGCTCGCCACCGCGCAGGGCTGGGGATACCAGCGCATCAAGGCGGGCGACACGCTGGTGCAGTTCGATGCCGCCCCGCCGCCGCGTTCGCGCCATGTGCGCACCGGCTGCGCCTCGACGCTCGCCTTCGAGCTGTCGGACGGTCCGGCGCGGCTGATCGTCAATTGCGGCGGCGCGGCGCTTGCCGGAGGGCAGGTGCCTGCGCGCATCGGGCAGGGGCTGCGCGCCAGTGCCGCCTTCTCGACGCTGGTGCTCGACAATGCCAATTCCACCGCCGTCCTGCTCCACGGCCAGCTCGGCAAGGGGGTCGAGACGGTCGAGCTGGAGCGCCGCATGGTGCCCGCGCGCGGGCGTGAGGCGACGCGGATCGAGGCTGCGCATGATGGCTATGCCGCGCGCTTCGGGCTGACCCACCAGCGCATCCTCACGCTCTCGGCCGATGGCACCGAACTGGCGGGCGAGGACATTCTGGTGCCCACCGCGAAGAACGGAAAGCGCGGCAAGATCGCCTTCGCGATCCGCTTCCACCTCGGGCGCGGGGTGGAGGTGCAGCTTTCGGGCGACAGGCGCGGGGCAAGTCTGCTGTTGCCCGATGGTCGGCTCTGGCAATTCCGGATGGGCGGCGATAGGGCGGGCGCCGGCGAGATCACCCTGTCTGCCGAGGACAGCCTGTGGGTCGACGGCGAAGGCCGCCCGCACGCGACTGAACAGCTGGTGATCGAAGGACTGGCATTGCGCAGCGGGGGACAATTCTCCTGGCTGCTGAAGAAAACAGGATAGATTCCACATGAGCGAAGGTGTGATCCGGCGGGCGCTGTTGTCAGTGTCCGACAAGAGCGGTTTGGCTGATCTGGGCCGCGCTCTGGCGGCAAGGGGCGTCGAGCTGGTGAGCACCGGCGGCACCGCCAAGGCCTTGCGCGATGCGGGCCTCAGCGTGAAGGACGTGTCCGAGCTGACCGGCTTTCCCGAAATGATGGACGGGCGGGTCAAGACCCTGCACCCCACGGTCCACGGCGGGCTGCTGGCGCTGCGCGACAATCCGGAACACGTCGCCGCGATGGAGGCCCACGCGATCGGTGCGATCGATCTGGTGGTGGTCAACCTCTACCCCTTCGAGGCGACCGTCGCCAAGGGCGCGAGCCGCGCGGAAGTGATCGAGAATATCGACATCGGCGGGCCGTCGATGGTGCGCTCGGCGGCAAAGAACCACGGCTTTGTGACGATCCTCACCGATCCGGCGGACTATGCGACGCTGGTCGAGGAAATGGACGCCCATGGCGGCGCGACCACTCAGGCCTTCCGCACCCGCATGGCGGGCAAGGCTTATGCGCGCACGGCGGCCTATGACGCCGCGATCGCCAGCTGGTTCGCCTTCTCGCCCGCCGCCTCGGACGAGCCGACGCTGTTCCCCGAAACGCTCCCCCTCGCCTTCAAGCGCGCCGATACGTTGCGCTATGGCGAAAACCCGCACCAGAGCGCGGCGATCTATGTCCCGCAGGTGGCCGGCACCGCCGGGGTTCCGCAGGCGGCGCAGCTTCAGGGCAAGGAGCTGAGCTACAACAATCTGAACGACGCCGACGCTGCGCTGGAACTCGCGGCGGAATTCGCGGGGCAGGAGCCTGCCGTGGTGATCGTCAAGCACGCCAATCCTTGCGGCGTGGCGCAAGGCGGCTCGCTGCTGGCTGCGTGGGAAGCGGCGCTGGCCTGCGATAGCGTCTCGGCTTTCGGGGGCATTGTCGCGGTCAACACCGAGCTTGATGCCGCCACCGCAGAAGCCATCAGCGCGATCTTCACCGAGGTGGTGATCGCCCCCTCTGTCTCCGCCGAAGCGCGCGAGATTTTCGCGAAGAAGAAGAACCTGCGCCTGCTCGAATGCGGCACTTTGCCGAACCCGCGCCGGGGCGGGCTTGCGCTCAAGACCATTGCCGGGGGCGTGCTGATCCAGTCGCGCGACAATGGCGCGATTTCCGCTGACGACCTCAAGGTGGTGACAAAGCGTGCGCCCACCGCGCAGGAACTGAAGGACTGCCTGTTCGCCTGGACCGTGGCGCGGCACGTCAAGTCCAACGCCATCGTCTATGCCAAGGACGGCGCGACGGCGGGCATCGGCGCGGGCCAGATGAACCGCCGCGATTCGGCGCGCATCGCTGCGATCAAGGCGCAGGAAGCCGCCGAGACCTATGGCTGGGACGCGCCCCGCACCGTCGGCAGCGCGGTCGCCTCGGACGCTTTCTTCCCCTTCGCCGACGGGCTGCTCGCCGCTGCCGAAGCGGGCGCGACCGCCGTGATTCAGCCGGGCGGCTCGATCCGCGACGACGAGGTGATCGCGGCGGCGGACGAGGCCGGTCTTGCGATGGTCTTCACCGGGATGCGGCATTTCAGGCATTGATTTGTTTTGCGAAGGGGCCTCCGCCCCTTCGTCCTCGCTGCTATTTCCTTCGCTACGCTTCGGAGCAGCTGCGGCTCGCGCGCGTGCGCTCGCGGGCCTTTGGCCCGTTATTGTGCCATCCTACAGGGCGGACTTGGGGCGGGTCTTTCTTCGCAGTGGCCGAGTGGGGGTCTAAGGGGGGTCT
>Ga0315900_10012887_pt1 | contig 10219 bp, 9 predicted proteins | sample LakEriMetagenome_FD_203521 | JGI IMG/M metagenome (GOLD analysis project Ga0315900, IMG submission 203521) | Freshwater fungal communities from buoy surface, Lake Erie, Ohio, United States - Buoy 12 MA114 | ecosystem: Environmental > Aquatic > Freshwater > Lake > Lake biofilm | place: USA: Lake...
TTCGGGCACGAACGGCTGCGCCGGCCCGACAGGCAGTATGACCTGCTCCTCGTCACCGACTGGAACTGGCCGATGGCGGTGAAGGGGCGCGGCTCGGCGATCTTCGTCCACATCCGCCGCGGGGCGCATCACCGGACGGCGGGGTGCGTGGCGCTGGCGCGCGCCGACCTCTTGTGGATCGTGCGCCGCCTGCGCCACCGCGGGCGGCTGATTGTGCGTCAGCCGTAAAGGCCCGCGACGCGGGCGCGCAGCCGCACGAGGGCCAGCACCGTGTCGATGGCGGGCGTCGCCGTCCCGGTCAGGCGGCCGAGTTCCTGCACCGCGCCCACCAGCGCGTCGATCTCCATCGGCCGGCCGGCGTCGAGGTCTTGCAGCATCGAGGTGCGATGCGCGCCCACGGCCGCGCCCCCCTCGATCCGGCGGTCGACATCGATCGGAAAGCGCACGCCGAGCGCCTCGGCGATCGTCTGCGCCTCGAGCATCATGGCACGCGCCACCCCCCGCGTGCCCGGATCGGTGCAGAGCACGTCGAGCGTGGCATGCGTCAGCGCCGAGATCGGGTTGAACGACAGGTTGCCCCAGAGCTTCACCCAGATCTCGTCGCGGATGCGCGGCCGGACGGGTGCCTTGAGGCCCGCGGCCGTCAGCGCCGCCGACAGCCGCTCGGCGCGGTCGGATTTCGACCCGTCGGGCTCGCCCAGGCTGAAGCGGTTGCCCTCGATGTGGCGGATGACGCCCGGCTCCTCGACCTCGGCCGCCGGATAGACGACGCAGCCGAGCACCCGGTCGGGCCCGAAGCCCCGCCATTGCGCATCACCCGGATCGACGCTTTGCAGTCGCGTGCCCTCGAGCGGGCCGCCGATCTTGTGGAAATACCACCACGGCACGCCGTTGACGCCCGAGACGATCGTGGTCTCGGGGCCGATCAGCGGCTGCATCCGCGCCACCACCGGGGGCACCGAATGGGCCTTGAGGGTGACGACGACATAATCCTGCATGCCGAGCGCGGCCGGATCCTCGGCCGCGCGCACCGCGACCGTGCGCCGCTCCCCTTCCTCGATCAGGGTCAGGCCCCGCTCCTGCATGGCGCGCAGATGGGGCCCGCGGGCGACGAGGCTGACATCGGCCCCGGCCGCGGCCAGTTTCGCGCCCATGTAGCCGCCGATGGCGCCCGCGCCGAAGATGCAGATCCGCATCGGCGCGCCCTCAGGCCGGCGCGCCGGCGAGGCCGAGCTTTTCGGCCAGCCCGATGCGCTGGAGCTTGCCGGTGGCGCCCTTGGGGATCTCGGGCAGGATCACGATGCGGCGCGGCACCTTGAAGGCGGCAAGCCGCGCCTCGGCGAAGGCGCGGATCTCGGCCTCGGTGGCGGCCGCGCCCTCGCGCAGCACGACGGCCGCGCCCACCTCCTCGCCGAGCTTGGGGTGCGGGATCGCGAAGGTCACGACCTGCGCCACCGCCGGATGATCCATCAGCACCGCATCGACCTCGAGCGGGCTCACCTTCTCGCCACCGCGGTTGATGATCTCCTTGAGCCGCCCGGTCAGCGTCAGATAGCCCTCGGCGTCAAAGCTGCCCTGATCGCCCGTGCGGAACCAGCGCCGCCCCTCGGCCTCAAAGAAGCTTTTCGCGTTCGCCTCGGGGTTGCCCTCATAGCCCGGCGTCACGTTCGGGCCCGAGATCACGACCTCGCCCGTGCCGGTCACGAGGCGGTTCTCGACCTCATGCGCGATGCGCACCTCGGGGCCGGCGGCGAGGCCGACCGAGCCCGGGATCTGCGCGCCAGGCGGCAGGGGGTTCGACGTCATCTGATGGGCGGCCTCGGTCATGCCGTAGCCCTCGATCACCGGGGCGCCGAAGACCTGCGCGAGTTCCACCATCACCTGCGGCGGCAGCGAGGCCGAGGACGAGCGCAGGAAGCGCAGCGGCACGCGCGCGATCGTCTCGGCGTTGCGCGCGGCGCGCCCGAGGATCGCCTGATGCATGGTCGGGACGGCGGTGTACCATGTCGGCCGCGCGGCCTCCATCCAGCCGAAGAATCGCAGCGCGTCGAAGCCCGGCGCGCACCAGATCGACCCCCCGGCCGAGAGGCTGGCCGAGACGGCCGCGACCAGCCCGTGGATGTGGAAGAGCGGCATGACATTGAGGCAGCGGTCGGACGGGGCAAGCTCCAGCGTGCGCGCGATGTTGCCCGCCGATGCCGCAACGTTCGATTGCAAAAGCGGCACGATCTTCGGCCGCGAGGTCGTGCCCGAGGTGTGCAGGATCAGCGCGACGTCATCGGGTCCGGGGGCGGCGGTGTCGGGCGCGCCCTCCGCGCGCGTCTCGGCCCGCAGGCGAAAGGCCCCGGCCGCCTCGCCCGCCTGCAGCCGCAGCACCGCCAGCCCGTGCGCGCGCGCCGCATCAAGCGCCGGCCCCTCGTGCCCCTCGGGCAGGATGATCGCCTTCGCGCGCAGGTCGGTGAGGTAGAAGTCGAACTCCTCGCGCCGATAGGCGGGGTTGAGGGGGGCGGTCGTCGCGGCCTGCGCCACGGTGATGAAGGCGGCCGCCATCTCGGGCCCGTTCGGCAGCACGATCGCTACCCGGTCGCCCCGCCCGACGCCCGCCGCTGCCAGATCGGCCCTGACTTCGGCCGCGAGCGCGCGCAGGGCCCCATAGCTCAGCCACGGCCGGTCTGGCGCGCCGAAGGCCGGGGCGTGGTCGGGGTGGGCTGCCAGAAGTGCGACAATCGTGGTCATGGCTCGGATCCTCCCATCCTTTGAGCGCGGCTTTTGCGCAATTCGGCCGGCGGGTGCAAGCGATCAGGCGTCGGACCCTGCCAGGGCAAAGACCCGGTCGGGGTGCAGGAGCCCGCTCATGTAGCGCCCGATCGCGACCGCGCGCCCCTCGAAGCTGGCCCACGCGACATCGCCAAAGCCCGCGTCAGTCGCAAGCACCTCGCCGGGGTTGCCGTTGCGCAGCCGCACCGCGCCGCCCGGGGTGCAGCGCGCCTCGGGCAGGCCGGCAAGCGCGGCCTCGAGCGGCATCAGATGCGCGCGCAGCACGGCCGCATCCGCGATCGCCTCGGGCTCCACCGCGCGGGCCAGATCGAACGGCCCCGCCCAGACCCGGCGCAGCGCGGTGACATGCCCAAGACAGCCGAGCGCGGCCCCGAGGTCGCGCGCGATGGCACGCACATAGCCGCCCTTGCCGCAGACCATGCGCAGGCGCGCGTGGTCCGGGTCTGGCCGCGCCGTCAGCACGAGTTCCGCGACATGGAGCGGCCGCGCCGCCAGATCCATCCCGACGCCCTCGCGCGCGAGGTCGTAGGCGCGCGCGCCCTCGACCCGGACGGCCGAGAATTGCGGCGGCACCTGCGCGATATCGCCGCGAAAGGCGCCAAGCGCGGCCTCGATCTGCGCGTCGGTCGGGCGCTGCTCCGAGGTCGCGAGGATCTCGCCCTCGGCATCGTCGGTGGTGGTCGCGGCCCCGAAGCGGACCGTGAATTCATAGCATTTGTCGGCGTCGGTGACGAAGGGCACGGTCTTCGTCGCCTCGCCCAGCGCGACCGCGAGCAGCCCCGTCGCGGCGGGGTCGAGCGTGCCCGCATGGCCCGCCTTCTGGGCGTCGAGCGCGCGGCGCACCGTGTTGACGACATCGGTCGAGGTCAGGCCCGCGGGCTTGTCGATCACGATCCAGCCCGAAACCGGCTGCCCCTTGCGCCTTCGCGACATGCTGTCCCCTTTTCCCGAAGCCGGGCGCAGATAGCCCCATCAGCGCGGCACGACAAGCCCGAGCACCGGCCCCATCGGCCAGCCCGCATCGCTGCGCCCGAGCCCCGGCGCGTGCAGCCGCGAGATCTTGCCATCGAGATAGAGCGCGCGCGGCAGCCCGAGCGCGTCGCGAAAGAACCGCGCGAAGGTGTCAAAGTTCACCGGCGCATCCGAGATCGCGAGCATCGCCCGCCCCCCCGCCGCATCGACGCCCACGCCGTTGCGCAGATACCGCGAGGCGGAGCCGGGAATGAACCGCGGATGCAGCGCCCCGTCGATCACGAGCATCGGGCCCGATTGCGTCGCATCAAGGCAGGCTGGGGCGCGGGCGACATATTCCGTCGTCTCGAAGATCGCGAAGCGGGGCGCGGCCCCTTGCGCGAAGATGCAAAAGACGCCGTTGGGCAGCATCCCGAAATTGCCCGGCCCCGCCCGCGTCACCGGCGCGCGCAGGGCAACGCCGCGCTCGACATGGGCGCCGACCGGGCTGCGGTCGGGATGATACATCCCGCCGTTCATCGCGAACGCGAGCCGCGCCCCCTCGGCCGAAAGCAGGCGGTCGATCCGCTCGAACCCGCCGAGCGGCAGCCCGTCCGCCCCCCGCAGGAAAAGGCGCAGATCATCCCCCGCGCCGGCCTCGCAGACGGTAAAGGGGATCTCCTCGAAGCTGACCGCCCGGCAGGGGTCGGCGGCGGCGGGCGCGCCCGCCGATGCAGCCACCAGCGCGGCAATGCGCAGAAGGCGCATCGCGTCAGGCCGTCTCGTCGGCCGGGGGTTCGAGGTCGCGCGCGACGGCCGGATCGGCGAAAAGCCGCCGCGCCGCGTCCATCCGGTCGAAGGTCTCGTCGATCTCGAATCGCAGATCGGGGCTGACCTTGAGCGCGAGCGCCCGCGACACGACATGGCGCAACGCGCCCCGGTTGCGCCTGAGCGCCTCGAGCGCCTCCGCCCGCCCCTCGCCGCCAAGCGGCAGCACGAAGGCGGTGGCAAGGCGCAGGTCGGGCGACATGCGCACCTCGCCCACGGTGATGGAAAACCGCGCAAGCTCGGGATCGTGGACATCGCCGCGCGCCAAGGCCTCGGACAGGCAGCGCCTGACCGTCTCGCCCACGCGCAACTGGCGCTGGCTCGGACCTTCGGCGGATTGGTGGCGCGGCTTCGACATGGGCCCGGTCTAGCGCGTCTCTGCGCTGGGGAAAACCGCCTTTCGCGCGCGCCCGCTTCACATGCGCGGCAGGGCGGTCTATGCCGGGGGCATTCGACAGGGGGGGCGCAAATGGACGGTCGTGCGGGGGTTGTCATCGCCGGGGCATCGGGCCGCATGGGCCAGATGCTGATCCGCACCCTGCCCGAGGTGCCGGGGCTCGGGCTGCATGCCTGCCTCGAGCGGCCGGGGCACCCCTGGATCGGTCAGGATGTGGGCGTGGCGATGGGCGGGGCGCCGCTCGGCGTCCGGGTCGGGGACGACCCGCTCGAGGCGCTGGTGCACGCGCGCGCGCTCATCGACTTCACCACCCCCGCCGCGACGGTCGCGCATGCCGGGGTCGCGGCGCAGGCGCGCATCGTGCATGTGATCGGCACGACCGGCTTCGACGCGGCCGAGATCGCGGCGCTGACGGCGGCCGCGCGGCATGCGGTGATCGTGCGGGCGGGCAACATGTCGCTCGGCGTCAACCTGCTCGCGGGGCTCGTGCGCAAGGTCGCGGGCGCGCTCGGGCCCGAATGGGACATCGAGATCGTCGAGGCCCACCACCGCATGAAGGTCGATGCGCCCTCGGGCACCGCCCTCATGCTCGGCGAGGCCGCCGCCGCGGGGCGGGGCGTTCAACTCGCGGATGTCTCGGACCGCGGGCGCGACGGCATGACGGGGGCGCGCCGGGCGGGCGACATCGGCTTTGCCGCCGTCCGCGGCGGCGACATCGTGGGCGAGCACGACGTGATCTTTGCCGCTGCGGGCGAGCGGATCGTGCTGCGCCATGTCGCGACCGACCGGGCGATCTTTGCCCGCGGGGCGCTCCGCGCCGCCCTCTGGGGCCTCGGGCAAAAGCCCGGCGCCTATGACATGTCCGACGTCCTCGGCATCTGAGATGCCGCTGCACCTGTGGCTGCGCGCCGAGTCGCGCCCGACCGAGCGCCGCACCCCCCTGATGCCCGAGGGCGCGGCCGCGCTGATCGCCGCCGGCGCCCGCGTCAGCGTCGAGGACAGCGCGCACCGCTGCGTGCCCGTGGCGCGCTATGCCGAGGTCGGATGCGCCATCGTGCCCGCCGGTTCCTGGCCGGACGCGCCCGCGGATGCGCTGATCCTCGGCATCAAGGAATTGTCCGAGGGGTCGGCGCCCCTGCGCCACCGCCACGCCTTTTTCGCCCATGCCTTCAAGGGGCAGGCCGGGGCCGCGGCGCTGCTCGGCCGGTTTGCGGCGGGCGGGGGCGCGCTGCACGATCTCGAATATCTGACGGACGCCGAGGGGCGGCGGCTGGTCGCCTTTGGCTATTGGGCGGGGTTCGCGGGGGCGGGGGCGGCGCTTGTCGCCTTCGCGGCTGGGCTCGCGGGGGAGGCGGCGGGGCAGGCGGTGGGGCGGGTGGCGGGGCCGCTCGCGCCCTTCGCCGACCGCGACGCGATGGTTGCGGCGGTGCGCGCGGCCCTCGGCCCCGCGCGGCCGCGGGTGCTGGTCATCGGCGCGCTCGGGCGGACGGGGCGGGGGGCCGCGGACCTCTGCGCGGCGGCGGGCCTGCCGGTCACGCGCTGGGACATGGCCGAGACGGCCTCGGGCGGGCCCTTCCCCGAGGTGCTCGCGCATGAGGTCATGCTCAACTGCATCGTCGCGGGGCCGGCGACGCCCGTCTTCGTGCCCGCCGATGCGGGCGGGCGGCCGCGCGCACTGCGCGTCGTGGGCGACATCGCCTGCGATCCGGGCGCGCCCTGGAACCCGATCCGCGTCAACGACCGGCTGACCGACTGGCAGGCGCCGGCCCGGCGCGTCCACGCGGACCCGCCGCTCGATGTGGTGGCGATCGACAATCTGCCCTCGCTCCTCCCGGCCGAGGCGAGCGGGGATTTCGCGGCGGGGCTTCTTCCCCTTTTGCAGGATTTCCCCGGCCACCCGGCATGGGGGCGGGCGCGGGCGGCCTTCGAGGCGGCGGTGCGCGGCGCCTAGCGCCCGACGCCCGTGTAATCGACGAATCCCGCCGCCAGCGCGTCGGCGCGCGCATAGACGTTGCGCAGATCGGCCATCCGCGGCACCGCCATCACCTCGGCAAGGCGCGGCAGGTCGAGGGCGCGGAACTCGTTCCACTCGGTCAGGATCACGAGGGCATCGGCCCCGGTGGCGGCCGCATAGGGGTCGCCCTCCCACCGGACGCCGGGCATGAGCGCCTCGCCCTCGCGCCGGCCCTGCGGATCGACGACGACGACCTCGGCGCCCTGCCCCACCAGCGCGGGCACGATCGTCAGGGCCGGCGCCTCGCGCATGTCGTCGGTGTTGGGCTTGAAGGTGACGCCCAGGACCGCGATCCGGCGCCCCGCCACCCGGCCCCCGCAGAGGTCGACGATCTTGTCGATCATCCGCCGCTTCACCGCCTCGTTCACCTCGATCACGGCCTCGGTGATGCGCAGCGCGACGCCGTGATCCTGCCCGATGCGGGCCAGCGCGCGGGTGTCCTTGGGAAAGCACGATCCGCCATAGCCCGGGCCGGCATGGAGGAACTTGTTGCCGATCCGCCCGTCGAGGCCCATGCCATGCGCCACCGCCTTCACATCCGCCCCCACCCGCTCGCAGAGGGTCGCGATCTCGTTGATGAAGGTGATCTTGGTCGCGAGAAAGGCGTTTGCGGCATATTTGATCATCTCGGCCGTCTCGAGGTCGGTGACGACGATCGGAAAGTCGCGCAGATAGAGCGGGCGATAGACCTCGGCCATGACGGCGCGCGCGCGGTCGCTGTCCACGCCCACCACGATGCGGTCGGGGCGCATGAAATCGTCGATCGCGGCCCCCTCGCGCAGGAATTCGGGGTTCGAGGCGACATCGACCTCGGCCGCGGGACCGGCGCGGCGCAGGATCTCGGCGATGCTGCGGTTGGTGCCGACCGGGACGGTGGATTTGGTGACGACGACGGCGGGGCCCCTGAGCGCGCGCGCGATCTCTTCGGCGGCGGCGAAGACATGGCTGAGGTCCGCGTGCCCGTCGCCGCGCCGCGACGGGGTGCCGACGGCGATGAAGACCGCGCGCGCCTCGGCCACCGCCGCCGCCAGATCGGTCGTGAACCCGAGCCGCCCGGCCGCGATGTTGCGCGCCATGAGCGATTGAAGCCCCGGCTCGTAGATCGGCACCTCGCCTGCCCGGAGCCGCGCGATCTTGGCCGCGTCGCGATCGACGCAGACGACCTCATGGCCGAAATCCGACAGGCATACCCCCGAGACGAGCCCGACATAGCCTGTCCCGACCATCGCGATCTTCATCAGAAATCTCCTGTGCGCCCAATCCCGCGCGCCGTGATGGACCGGGCCGCGCCCCCTGTCAACGCGCTCCCCTCAGAAGCGGGTCGCGGCATAGGGGGCCGGATCGCGCGCGGGCGCGCGCCCGGCGATGCAGTCGGCCACAAGCTCGGCCGTGACGGGGGCGAGGGTCAGGCCGATGTGCCCGTGGCCATAGGCGTGGATGACCTCGCCGCCCGCGCGCGAGGGGCCGATCACCGGCAGGCTGTCGGGGATCGAGGGGCGAAACCCCATCCAAGAGCGGTGGGGGGCGGGCAGGTCGGGAAAGATCGCGCGCACCCCTTCCTCGAGCCGGGCCAGACGGTGGGGCGAGGGCGGCGCCGCGGTGCCGCCCAGTTCGACCGTGCCGGCCGCGCGCAGCCGCCCCGCCATCGGGCAGAGATAGAAGCCCCGCGCCGAGGGGCAGGTCGGGCGCGTGAGGCGCGGCGCGGCCATGTCCCATTCGAGGTGATAGCCCCGCTCGGTCTCGAGCGGGATGCGGTCGCCAGCGGCCCGCGCAAGCGCCCGCCCATGCGCGCCCGCCGCGATCACCACCCGCCGCGCGCGGATCCGCAGCCCCTCGCCCGTCAGCACGACGCCGCCCGCATCGCGCGCAAGCCCCGTTGCCGCCGCGCGCAGGAACCGCGCCCCGCCGGCGGCCACGGCGGCGGCGAGCCGGCCCACCATCCGGCCGGGGTCGGAGAGGAAGATCGCCTGCGGGAAATAGGCCGCCCCCGCCGCCGGGGGAAGGTGCGGCTCCATCGCCGCAAGCCGGGCCGCGTCGATCACCTCGACCGCGACGCCAAGCTCGCGCCGGAACGCCAGATCGGCCCGCGCCCCCCGGAGCGCGGCCTCGCTCTCGTAGTAATAGAGGCAGCCGTCGGCGCGGATCAGATCGGCCCCCCCGATCTCGGCCGCGAGCGCGCGCCACATGGGCCCCGCGCCCGCCGTCAGGGCCGCGATGGCGCGCGCGTTGCGCTCGGCCGCGCGCGGCAGCGATTGCACCACGAAGCGCATGAGCCACGGCGCGAGCGAGAAGATCGCCGCCCGCCGGATCGCGAGCGGCGAGTCGCGATCAAAGAGCAGCGAGGGCAGATTGCGCAAGACCGAGGGCGTGCCGACGGGCTGCACCGCGTAATCGGCGATCGTGCCCGCATTGCCGTAGGATGCGCCCGACCCGGGCTCGGCCGGATCGATCAGGCAGACCTCGTGCCCCTCGGCGAGCAGCCGCCGCGCGATGGCAAGGCCCACGACACCCGCGCCGATGATGGCGATCTCGGCGTCGTGGCCCCTGTTCTGGGCGGCTGCGGCCAAGGTCAGCCCATGCAGGCCTGAAAGAGCGCGCGGGTGTTCTCGCGCGTCATCTCGACCGGGTTGCCGCCGGCGGTCGGGTCGACGATCGCCATCTCGGTCAGGTGGTCGAGGCGCGATTCCTCGACCCCCATCGCGGCGAGGTTCCTGGGGATCGCGAACATCTCGCGCAGCTCCATCACGCGCGCCACGAAGCCGTCGAACCCGCCTCTGATGCCGAGATAGGCGGCCGCGCGGGTCAGGCGCTCCTCGACCGCGGGGCGGTTGAAGGCGAGCACCCAGGGCATGACGACGGCGTTCGTCGTGCCGTGGTGGGTGTTGTAGACCGCCCCGATCGGGTGCGAGAGGGCATGGATCCCGCCCAGCCCCTTCTGAAAGGCGACCGCCCCCATCGCGGCGGCGGCCATCATCTGGGCGCGCGCCTCGATGTCGGTGCCGTCGGCATAGGCGCGCGGCAGGTAGTCGTTGACAAGCCGCATCCCCTCGAGCGCGATGCCCTGGCTCAGCGGGTGGAAGTAGGTGCTCGAATAGGCCTCGAGGCAATGGGCGAAGGCGTCCATCCCGGTGCCGGCGGTGATGGCCTTGGGCATCCCGACCGTCAGCTCGGGGTCGCAGATCGTGACCGTCGGCATGAGGCGGGGGTGGAAGATGATCTTCTTCACATGCGTCGCGGAGTTCGTCAGCACA
>Ga0315900_10012890_pt1 | contig 10218 bp, 9 predicted proteins | sample LakEriMetagenome_FD_203521 | JGI IMG/M metagenome (GOLD analysis project Ga0315900, IMG submission 203521) | Freshwater fungal communities from buoy surface, Lake Erie, Ohio, United States - Buoy 12 MA114 | ecosystem: Environmental > Aquatic > Freshwater > Lake > Lake biofilm | place: USA: Lake...
CGCGCCCTGCTTCCGCGACGAGGCGTCGCGCGCCGACCGATCCCCGGGCGAGTTCTACCAGCTCGACTTCGAGATGAGCTTCGTCACGCAGGAAGACGTCTTCGCCGCCATCGAGCCCGTGCTGCATGGCGTCTTCGAGGAATTCTGTGAGTTCAGTGGCACGAAGCGCGCGGTGACGCCGGCGCCGTTTCCGCGGATTCCCTACGATACAGCGATGTTGGAGTTCGGCTCCGACAAGCCCGATCTCCGCAACCCGATCCGCATCACGGATGTGACCCAGCATTTCGCGGGCGGCAGCTTCGGCCTCTTCGCGAAGATCGCGGCCTCGGGCGGCGTGGTGCGCGCCATCCCCGCACCCGGCGCGGGCGCCAATCCGCGCGGCTTCTTCGACAAGCTCAATGAATGGGCGCGCGAGCAGGGTGCGGGCGGGCTCGGCTACATCACCTTCAATGGCGGCCAGGCGGGCGGCCCGATCGCCAAGAACCTGGAAGCCGACCGCGTCGCCGCCCTGAAGGCCGCCTGTGGCCTGGGTGACAACGACGCGGTCTTCTTCGCCGCCGGCAAGAAGGACGAGGCGGCGAAGCTGGCCGGCCAGGCGCGCACCCGCCTCGGCAACGAGCTCGGCCTGATCGAGAAGGACGCCTACCGTTTCTGCTGGGTGACCGATTTCCCGATGTACGAGCTGAACGAGGAAACCGGGCAGATCGACTTCAGCCACAACCCCTTCAGCATGCCGCAGGGCGAGCTGGAGGCGCTGAACACGATGAACCCGCTCGACATCAAGGCCTACCAGTACGACATCGTCTGCAACGGCATCGAACTCAGCAGCGGTGCCATCCGCAACCACCGCCCCGACATCATGCTCCGCGCCTTCGAGATCGCGGGCTATGGCCCGGAGGTGGTGGAGGCCCGGTTCGGCGGCATGCTGAACGCCTTCCGCTACGGCGCGCCCCCGCATGGTGGCTCGGCGCCCGGCATCGACCGCATCGTGATGCTGCTGGCCGACGAGCCCGCGATCCGCGAGGTCATCCTCTTCCCCATGAACCAGCAGGCGGAAGACCTGATGATGGGCGCACCCGCCCCGGTGGAGCCGGCCCGGCTCAAGGAATTGTCCATCAAGCTCGATCTTCCCCCTGCAAAGGGTGCAGCCGGGCCGAAGGCTTCCTAAGTCACGGGGGATACCCTCGCGCGGAGCCGCCATGCCGACCCCGACCTGCCTTGCCCGCCGGATGCTTGGCCTGGCTGCCGCCGCGCTGTTCGCCCTCTCACCTGTCGCGGCGGAGGCAACCAGCGCGTCGCATGGCGTGAGCGCGGAGCAGCTCGCCGCGGGCATCGCCCGCATGGCCGCGCATCGCGCCGCCTATCGCCTCGACCTTGGCGAGGCGCGGGGGTCGGGCATCGTCGCGGTGCGCGGGGCGATGGTCTTCGACGTGGTGGATGCCTGCGAGGGCTGGGCGACGCGCCAGCGCATGACCATGACCATCGCCGATCGCGACGGGCAGGAGATCGAGACGATCTCCGACTACGCGACCTATGAGGCGAAGGACAATTCGCGGCTGCGCTTTTCCCTGACGCAGACGACGCAAGGCGCGGTCAGCCAGCGCGTGGCCGGCGAGGCCGAACTCGGCCCCGACGGTGCGGGCCGCGTGCGCTTCAGCGAGCCCGCGGGGCAGGAGGAGGCGCTGCCCCCCGGCACGCTGCTGCCGATCCGCCACACGGTGCTGGCGGTCGAGACCGCGCGTGCCGGCGGCCGCCTGCTGGCCGCGCCGCTGTTCGATGGCACGTCGGACGAAGGCGCGCAGGACACGACCACGATCGTCGCCGGTTGGGGTGCGACGCCGGGCCAGCCCCGTTTTCCGCTGCTGGCCAACCAGGCCTCGGGGCGGATGCGTATTGCCTTCTTCGAACGCGGCGCGGCCACGGGCGGCGCCAGCGCGCCGGATTACGAAGTGGGGCTGCGCTATTTCGAGAATGGCGTCGCGGACGAGCTGGTGATGGATTTCGGCGAATTCACCGTCACCGGCCGGCTATTGGAACTCACCCCCGTCGCTGGCGGGTGTTGAGAGATGTCTTGACCCTCAAACGCCGGGCGCGCGCTCCGCGCGCTTGGCTTCGCGCCACGCACTGTCGTGCCGGCCGGGCGGCTGGTCTGGGCGCGGCGGCCCTTCGGCCGCTCGGCCCGCTTTGCGGGCCGCCAGTCCTGATCCTGCTGCGTGCCCGCTCTCAAGCCATGCCGAACCACGCCGCGATCTCGGCGCGGTCGCTGGTGCGGGTCAGTGCCAGCATCAGCAGGATGCGCGCCTTCTGCGGCGTCAGATCCTCGCCCGGGATCATCCCCTGCGCCGCATAGCGCTTCGCCGGGAACACCCGGCTGCTGCCCGCGCGCGACGACAGCACCACGATGCAGCCCGCCGCCGCCGCCTCGGCCAGCGCCTCACGCTCGGCGGGCGACGGGAAGCCCGGCGCGAAGGCCGCGGCGACAATTCCCCGCGCGCCCGCCGCGCGGAAGGCACGCACCGCCACCCCGTCACCGCCCGCGACCGAATAAGTCACGTCCACGCGCGGCGGCGTCTCGATCCCCGTGATGTCGAAGCGCTGGTCCGCCGGCAGCACGCGCAGCGGGCGGCGCCAGAAGGTGATGCCATCGGCATCCACATGCCCCAGCACGCCCGCATCCACGCTACGGAAGGTCTGCAGCCGCCCGTTCGAGGTCTTCGTCACCTCTCGCGCCGCATGGATCTCGTCATTCAGCACGACCAGCGCGCCAAGCCCGCGCGCGCGCGGATCGGCCGCGACGCGCACGGCCGAGACCAGGTTCATCGGCCCATCGCTCGACAGCCCCGTGAAGGGCCGCTGCGCGCCGGTCAGCACCACCGGCATGTCGTCCGGCAGCGTCAGCGACAGCAGATAGGCCGTCTCCTCCAGCGTCGAGGTGCCGTGGGTGATGACGATGCCCGCGAGATCGGGATGCGCCGACTTCACCTCTGCGATCTTCGCCAGCAGCGCGCGCCATTCCGCCCAGCCGATGGCGGTGGATGGCAGGGCGGAGAAACGCACCGGGATCACCTCCGCCACCTCGGCCAGTGCCGGCACGCCGGCCACCAGCGCCGCGGCATCCAGGATCGGCCGGCCGGAGGACGCGTAGTCCTGCGTGTCGAGCGGGCCATGGCCCTGGCTGGCGATGGTGCCACCCGTGCCGATCACCGCGATGCGCGCGCGCGTCATATCCTCACTCTCCCGTGTCGTGCCTGTCGCGGAACCCGCACCGGAGCGGATCGTTCCTGATCCCGTATCCCGGAGGAGTTGCCATGGATGTTCGTCGTATAGGGATCCTGGTGTGCCTGGTCCTCGGCGCCTGCGCCGGACCTGCCCAGGAATTGGAACTGACCGAGGTGCGAGCCGCGACCATGTCGGGTCCCGCGATCAGCTGGGAGGAACTCGACATCCATCCCGCGCTGGTGCGACGCCCCTGTTCGGTGAGCACGCTGGTCACGCGGAGCGGCGCCACCGTCGGCTACTGCACCGATGGGCGCCTGTGCCGCACGATGGATTGGCGCCCGGTCGAGGATGGCTGCCGCCCGCCGCAGCTGCGCGCCGCGCGTAACTGAGCCCCACGCATCACCGCGGGTCACGCCGCCCCGCTCTCCTCGAGAACTGCAGTGGTCAGGCGGGAGACGCAGGCGAGCTTGCCGTCGGCGCGGCGGATCTCGGTCTGCCACACCTGCGTGCGGCGGCCGGTGTGGAAGGGGCGGCATTCGGCCGTCACGGTCTGCCCGGGCAGCACCGGCGCCAGATGGTTGGCATTGATCTCGATGCCGACGGCGCGGCGTCCCTCGGGCAGCGTCAGCACGGTGGCCAGCGAGCCTAGCGTCTCGGCCAGTACCACGCTGACGCCGCCATGCAGCAGGCCGAAGGGCTGCAGGTGCCGCGCTTCCACCGGCATCTCGGCGCGCAGCGCATCAGGCAGCACTTCGGTCACGCGGATGCCGAGCAGACCGGCGACACCGGCTGCGAGGCGGGCGTTGATCTCGTCCGGGCTGGCCGGCTGCTTCCAGAGCGTCGTCATGCCGCGCACTCAGGCCGCCCGCCGCGGCGCAGTCAAGCCGCGTGGCGGGCGCGAGAGGCGGATCCAGCGCCAGGTCATCAGCCCCGCGACCAGGAACAGCCCCGCGGCCAGCCCGACCCAGACCCCGACCGGCCCGAAGCCCAGCGCGAAGGCCAGCAGCAGCCCGAGCGGCAGCCCCGCCACCCAATAGCCGAAGCCCGCCAGCAGCATCGGCACCGCGGTGTCCTTCAGCCCGCGCAGCGCACCCGCGGCGACCGCTTGCACGCCATCCGCCAGCTGGAACAGCCCCGCCACCACCAGCAACGTCGCGGCGAGCGCCGCAGTCTCGGTCGCGCCCGGATTCGCGGGATGGAGGAAGGCCCAGGCGATCGCGCCTCCGCCCGCGATCAGCACCGCCGCCGAGGCCGCCATGAAGACCGCGCCCATCGCCAGTGCCACCCAGCCCGCCCGCGCCGCGCCGCGCGCATCGCCCGCCCCCGTCGCCAGCCCGACGCGCGCGGTGGCCGCCTGGCCGATGCCCATCGGCACCATGAAGGTCGCGGTCGCCAACTGCACCGCGATGGCATGCGCCGCAACCGCCAGCGCCCCCATCCAGCCCATCACGATCGCGGCGAAGGCGAAGACGCCGATCTCCAGCAGCATCGCGCCGGCGATCGGCAGGCCGATCACCCACACCTCGCGCAGGCGCGCCGCGTCGAAGCGCCAGAAGCGGCCGAGGATGCGGAAGCGCCGCAGATGCCGGTCGCGCGCGATCAGCCACAGCAATCCCGCCAGCATCGCCAGGTTACACAGCGACGACGCCAGCCCCGCGCCCATCACGCCAAGCGCCGGCACGCCGAACCCGCCATGGATCAGCCACCAGTTCAGCGGGATGTTCAGCGCGATGCCGCCGAGCGAGACCACCAGCGCCGCACCCGGCCGCTGCTCCGCCGCCAGGAAACCGCGCAGGGCCACGAAGGCGCAGAAACAGGGCATGCCCCACATCAGCGCCCGGACATACTCGCCCCCGAGCACCGCGAGGCGCTGGTCCTGCCCCAGCGCCAGCAGCAGCGCCTCCGCGTGCCACAGCAGCGCCCAGACGGGCAGGGTGCCGATGGCGATGGCCCAGAGCGCGGCGCGGACATCGCGCCGCATGCCGCGCACGAAGCCAGGGCCCCGCCCGCGCGTCTGCGCCGTCATCGGGGCTGCGGCCATCGCCAGGCCGAAGCAGGGGGCGAGCGCCGCGAAGTACAGGTTGGCGCCGAGCGTCGCGGCCGCCAGCTCCTCGGTCCCGAGCCGGCCGAGGAAGACCGTATCGGTCAGCGTCAGGGCGAATTGCGACAGGTTGGTCAGCACCAGCGGCCAGGCAAGCGCCAGCATCGCCACCGCCTCCCCCCGCCAAGCGGTGAGGGGCGGGCGGGTGCGGACAGGGGCGGGGGCATCCATCGGGGCCATGTAGCGCGATGCGCAATCCAGCGCATGCCCGCGCCACAAGCGCCTGGGCGGCACGCAGGGGGCGCACTACATTGCCAGCGTTGCCACCATGAGGATCACGCCCGATGCAGCGCCGCCACCTGCTCGCCGCCCCTGCCATCGTGACCGTGGCGGGGCTTGCCACGCCGGCCGCGGCGCAGGCACCGCGCATCGTGACCGAGGAATTCATGGTCCCGACGCCCTCGCCCGGCATCGAGGTCTTCCTGCGCTCCAAGCGGCCGGAAGGGGCGGCGGCCTCGCCCGGGCGCACGCTGCTGTTCGTCCATGGCGCGACCTATCCGGCGCACACGGCCTTCGACCTGCCGCTCGTCGGCCTGTCCTGGATGGACTACATCGCCGCGCGCGGCTTCGATGTGTGGTGCCTGGACCTGCCCGGCTATGGCCGCTCCACCCGCCCCGCCGCCATGTCGCAGCCCGCCGATGCCAACCCGCCGCTGGTGCGCGGGCCAGAGGCTGTGGCCGCGATCGGCGCCGCGCAGGCCTTCATCCGCGAACGCCGCGGCATTCCGCGCACCATGCTCATGGCCTGGTCCTGGGGCTGTTCGCTGATCGCCCGCCACGCGCAGGAGAATCCGGCGACGGTGGAGCGCCTGGTGCTGCATGCGCCGCAATGGCTGCGCGACAGCCCGAGCCCTGCCGCGGCCGGCGCCGGCGGCCGTCTCGGCGCCTGGCGCGGCGTGACCCAGGCGCAGGCGCGCGAGCGCTGGATGAATGGCGTGCCCGAAGCCGCGCGGGCCGGGCTGATCCCGCCTGGCTGGTTCGAGCATTGGGCCGGCGTCACCTGGGCGACCGACCCCGAGGGCATGCGCCAGAACCCGTCGGTGCTGCGTGCGCCGAATGGTGTGCTGGCCGACAGCGCCGAATACTGGCAGGCGGGGCGCCCCTTCTGGGAGCCGGCGCGCATCACGGCGCCCACGCTGATCGTGACCGCCGAATGGGATCGCGACACGCCGCCTGCGATGTCCACCACGATCTTCCCGCTGCTGACCGCAAGCCCCGGCAAGCGCTGTGTGCTGCTGGGGGAAGGCACGCATACGATGCTCATGGAACGCAACCGCGGGGCGCTGTTCCAGGCCGTGCAGGTGTTCCTGGAGGAGGCGGCGGCCTGAGAGACCGTCACGGTTCTGAACTCGGGGCCGGCTGGAAATCTGAATAATTGTTTATCTGAATGGCGATTTCCCGCTGTGTCATTGCGAAGGATCGGATTCTCCCGAAATCATGATGTGTCGCCGGGCGGTGCCGGCGGCTCTCAGGGGGAGTTTCCATGCGCCTGCTGCGCCGCGGCCTGCCGGCCGCCCTTCTCGCGCTCGGCCTTGCCGGGCCCGCGCTCGGCCAGTCGTCCGATCCGTCCTTCCGGCTGAACAACCGCACCGGGCAGACCATCATGGAGGTCTATGTCTCCTCCTCCCAGGTTTCGTCCTGGGGGCAGGACCGGCTGGGCTCCAATGTGTTGCCGGCCGGGCAGTCGCTGATGATCCGTCTGCCGACGGGCCAATGCGTGAACGACATCCTTGTCGTCATGGCGGGCGGGCGCCGGATGGAACGGCGGCAGGTCAACACCTGCGCCATCACGGACTACAACGTCGACCCCTGACGGGCTGCGCCGCTGGGCGCTTGCCGGCGGCTTGACGCCGGGCGCCCGGTCCGGGCGCCTCGGCTGCCGCGCGGGGCGTTGACACGGCGTCTGGCCGGCGCATCACTCCTGCCGCGGTCGTCGGCCCTTGGCCGTGCACGGGCCTCCCTGCCGGGACCCGGGCCGCCAAGCCGGAACGACGCCGCGGGAGGGCGCCATGGCACACGATAACGACGATCACGACCAGACGAAGAAGCCCTTCGCGCTGCGCAGCCAGCGCTGGTTCGACGACAAGACCGATCCGGGCATGACCTCGCTCTATTGCGAGCGGATGCTGAATTTCGGGCTGACCTGGGATGAACTGCAGTCGGGCCGGCCGATCATCGGCATTTCCCAGACCGGCTCCGACATCTCGCCCTGCAACCGGCACCACACCATCCTGGCGCAGCGTGTGCGGGAAGGCATCCGCGATGCCGGCGGCGTGCCGCTGGAATTCCCGATCCACCAGATCCAGGAAACGCTGAAGCGCCCGACCGCGGCGCTCGACCGCAACCTGCAATACCTCTCGCTGGTCGAGATTCTGCACGGCTATCCGATGGATGGCGTGGTGATGACCATCGGCTGCGACAAGACGCCGGGGGCCGCGCTGATGGCGGCGGCGACCGTGAACATCCCCGCCCTCGCGCTGTCTGGCGGGCCGATGCTGGATGGTTGGCACAAGGGCAGGCTGGTCGGCTCCGGCACGGTGGTGTGGGAAGCGCGCCGCATGCTGGCCGCCGGCGAGCTCGATTATCGCGGTTTCATGGAGATGGTCGCGGCCTCCTCCACCTCCTGGGGGCATTGCTCGACCATGGGCACGGCGCTGTCCATGAACTCGCTCGTCGAAGCCGTGGGCATGAGCCTGCCCGGCTGCGCCGCCATCCCGGGCCCGCATCGCGAACGCGCGCAGATGGCCTATTTCACCGGCCGGCGCATCGTGGAGATGGTGAAGGCCAATCTCCGCCCCTCCGACATCATGACGAAGAAGGCGTTCGAGAATGCGGTGGCGGTGGCGAGCGCGATCGGCGCCTCGTCGAACTGCCCGCCGCACATGATCGCCATTGCGCGGCACATGGGTGTGGAGCACACGCTGGAGGATTGGCAGCGCGTCGGCGCCGACATCCCGCTGCTGGTGGATTGCCAGCCTGCGGGCCGGTTCCTGGGCGAATCCTACCATCGCGCGGGCGGCGTGCCGGCGGTGATGAAGGAACTGCTCGCCGCGGGCCGCCTGCATGGCGATGTGATGACGGTCACCGGCAAGACGGTGGCGGAGAATCTGGCCGACATCCCGCTGAGCCCTGACCGCGAGGTGATCCGCGCCTATGGCAAGCCGATGAAGGAGAAAGCCGGCTACCTGGTGCTGACCGGCAACATCTTCGACAACGCGGTGATCAAGGTCAGCGTCATCGACGAGGAGTTCCGGAAGCGCTTCTTCTCCGAAGACCCGGATGTGTTCGAGGGCAAGGCCGCGGTGTTCGAAGGCCCCGAGGATTATCACGCGCGCATCGAGGACCCGAGCCTCGGCATCGATGAGAAGACGGTGCTGGTGATCCGCAATTGCGGCCCCGTGGGCTATCCGGGTTCCGCAGAGGTGGTGAACATGCAGCCGCCGGCCGCCCTGATCAAACAGGGTATCAAGGCGCTGCCGACGATGGGCGATGGGCGCCAATCCGGCACCTCGGGTTCGCCCTCCATCCTCAACGTCACGCCGGAAGCGGCCGTTGGCGGCGGGTTGGCGCTGCTGAAGCATGGCGACCGCATCCGCATCGACCTCAAGACGCGCCGCGTGGATGTGCTGATCCCGGAAGCGGAGCTCGCCGCGCGCAAGGCCGCCTGGCAGCCGCCCAAGCTGGTGAACAAGACGCCGTGGGAAGAGATCTACCGCAACAGCGTCGGCCAGCTCGGCACCGGCGCCTGCCTCGAGCCCGCGACGCTCTATCTCAACATCCTCGAGACGCGCGGCGAGAGCCGGCATAATCACTAGCCTGAAGCTACCCCGCGCGCCGTTCCCTCCCCCGCTTTGCGGGGGAGGGTCAGGGTGGGGGTGCTTCACCCGCACCACCTTCCGGCGCTTCGCCCGGGCGCAACCGTAATCGGCCGCAGCGCCCATCCTCGCACCCCCACCCTAACCAGCTTACGCTATGCTCCAGCACCGCGGCAGCGCCGCGGCCCCCCGCAAGGCGGGGGAGGGAGATGACGGAGGAAAGCTAGAAATGTCCGGTCGCCTTCAGGGCAAACGCGCCTTCGTCACTGCCGCAGCGCAGGGCATCGGGCGCGCCACGGCGCTCGCCTTCGCTGCCGAGGGCGCGGCGGTGATCGCCACCGACAAGGACGCAGCGAAACTCGCCACGCTCGACGCGCCGGGGATCACCACGCGCGTGCTCGACATGCTGGACGCCGCGGCGATCGAGGCGGCTGCGAAGGATGCGGGTGCGGTGGACATCCTGTTCAACTGCGCGGGCTTCGTGCACCAGAACACCATCCTGACCGCGACCGATGCCGAATGGGACTTCGCCTTCGAGCTGAATGTGCGCTCCATGTGGCGCATGACGCGGGCGCTGCTGCCGGGGATGCTGGAGCGCAAGCGCGGCGCGATCGTGAACATGTCCAGCGGCTGCTCGTCCCTGAAGGGCGCGCCGAACCGCTTCCTCTATGGCACCACCAAGGCCGCCGTGCTGGGCCTGACGAAATCCATCGCCACCGAATATGTGCGCGACGGCATCCGCTGCAACGCGATCTGCCCGGGGACCGTGGATACGCCGAGCCTCGGCGAGCGCATCGCGGCCAATGCCGCGGAGGCCGGCGGGCTCGATGCCGCGCGCGCGGCCTTCGTCGCGCGTCAGGCGATGGGCCGGTTGGCCACCGCGGAGGAGATGGCCGCACTCGCCGTCTATCTCGCCAGTGACGAAAGCGCCTTCGTCACCGGTCAGGCCATCGTCATCGATGGCGGATGGATGCTCTAGAGCAATATGCGTTCAGATGGAAACATCTGAACGCATTTCTTGCTCTAGATTCAATGACTTCTAGAGCACGAGCTGCGTTCAAGTGAACGCAGCGTGCTCTAGGG
>Ga0315900_10012891_pt1 | contig 10217 bp, 6 predicted proteins | sample LakEriMetagenome_FD_203521 | JGI IMG/M metagenome (GOLD analysis project Ga0315900, IMG submission 203521) | Freshwater fungal communities from buoy surface, Lake Erie, Ohio, United States - Buoy 12 MA114 | ecosystem: Environmental > Aquatic > Freshwater > Lake > Lake biofilm | place: USA: Lake...
GCCGCAGTTAGAAGCGGCAGTTCACGGATCTGCTGATCCGGTACCGAAACGATGCCTTCCAGCAATGTCACAAAGTGCTGCGACATTCGATCTATCGTCGATGGATCAAAAAGCTCCGGAAGATAGGAAAGGCATCCACTAACGCGATCAGCAGATTCTATCATCGTCAACGATAGATCGACCATGGTCGTGGGAGCGGGTGAGTCTTCCGGCTCGAAAGCCAAACCAGCAGACGAATGAACCGTCTGCATCGTGCGATGCAGCAACTGGCGAAACGTGACTCCGTCTGGGAGCCGGAACCGCAATGGAAGTACATCGGTGGAAACTCCAGAATTACTTTCCAATTCGACTCGATCTCGTCCCTTGAACGGGCAACCTAGAAGGAGATCCGACTCACCACTGTATCGGTAAAGCAACGTTTGCCAGGCAGATAATGTCACATCGAAGAACGTCGCGCCCTCCGCCTGCGCAAGGTTGCGAATTTGCTGAGCGAGTTGCGGCTTCAATTCAAAGCAAATGTGCCCGTTTTCCCCTGTTCGTAAGGTCGACCTCGAGTAATCGGTCGCCAGATTAAGCATCGGTCGGGCTCCCATGTCTTTTTTCCAGTAGCTGAGTCCCTCCTCTTGCGCAACAATCCGCATGGTGTCTCGATCTAGCACCGAGGGTTCACTACGAACAAAACCATGCCTGACGCTGACGGGTAGTACACCCATGCTGAGCTGTTCGTATGTCGCTCCACGACGCGAGGCGTGCGTCTGCCCAGACAACCCAATTCTTTGGCTTTCAAGATTACCATTACCCTCTGACTGCATTAAACTGGCCTTCTCTCAACCTGATTAAGCATGAATGATACTCTCCGCACTGCCTGAGCAGAAACGAATCGAACTCTAAACTGGAAGGACATACGCAATTTTCTTTTCCCAGAACCCGAAAAGCTAGGGAATTCATTGGAGTTTGAGAGAATTCAGACCCGAATAGTCGTTGCAATTCATACGATATACCGCGATCGCGAGCTTGATCCGGGCAATAAATCACCCACCGCCGAGCGCCGCATGATCTGCTCCATCGCTTGCAGATAAAGCGGCCGTGGTCATTCAGCCAAATCGTGCACCAACAGTGCTTGGTCATATGAACAGCATGTACACAGGCGAATTCGAAAGATAGACGGAATCATTCGAAATTCGATCAATCGAATGCGCTCTCGACGGGAGCCTTTGGCGTGCGTGTTGCAGCCAACTCCTGCTGGACGCGGGGTGGCAACTCGACCCGAAGCAATAGCACATCGCGGCCGCACATCAATAAATTGATCAGGAAAACAATTCCCGACAATGCGGCAAGCAAAACGAGAGCGCGCGTGTTTACCGAAGAGAACCCACCGGAGTCGAGTTCACGGATCGTCCAAGAAACGGATAAAAACTGGTGCCAGCCGTAGTCGAATGAACGGAAATCATGGAGCGCCAAGAGAATGAAGTATGGCAACAGCGGTACCAATGCAAACAAAAACGCTTGCATAAACAACCCCAAGAAAGGCCGTCCGACAATATGTCGCGGCACTGACATCATGATCAGTCTAGTCAAACCCGTATAAAGAATGAAGTAACTCAGCGCAGCCACCCCAACGGCGATAGTCTCTTCCTCTTGTTGGTAGGCCGCCGAGTACAAAGGAAAAGCATACGCAAATCCGATAACACCAATCACGATACTTGCAAAAACAGAAGTCAAAAAAACGTAAGCTAAGCCCGCTCCGGGATAAAACCACGTTAGCGAACATTGCCCCAGAAGCGTGCGAGGTAAAGTCCGCTGAGCTCGCGGTGACAGGATACCGCGCTCCGATACGCAGAGTGCTCCAACTACCAAAAAGATCGCCAGCAACACCGAATAGATCCAGACCCAATGCCCCGCCGTTTCGGTTGTCACCACCACCCATGCACACCAGAAAAAGATCGTCCCAATCCAAACTAGGAATCGACTGCGAACCGCTACCGCATGATTCTCACTTGGGAAATCGATTGCCGCTGCGCTGCATTGCATACATAGCGGCACGGTTGTCAGCGCGATTGTTCCGATGGACATAATCACTGGTGCGTTCACCCACGACATCATCGGAAAGGAATAGACAAACGCAATCGTTGCCGCACATACCACGTAGAAAAGGACTAACTGCATTCCCAAAACAAAAAGATTCGAGAACACCTGCAAGAATCGTTGACGAGATACCGTCGCGATCATGATGGAAATCGCCGACAACACCACCGAAGCAATGACCATAAAGTACAGGTAGATCAGAATGGTACTTACACTGATTCCACGAAGCAAATACGTGATGACGATGCACGGTAACATCGCGGACAGGTAGATGGCAATCTGAAGACATGCTGAGGACATCTTCCCTTGGACGATCTGCTTGGCCGATAATCCAGAGATACTGACCAATTCAAAGGTCCGACTCTCGGCCTCGAGCATCATCGATCGATAGGCACTAAAGGGAATGACGAGAATGAGTGGGAATGACAGGATCACAAAGTATCCAGTCAACACCAGCAAGCCACCCGGCAGATAATACGCATTTGGCAGTTGAGAGAAGACGGAATACATCGTCCATAGCAGCACTGCTACCAACGTGATCCCAAAACAAATCACAAACTGATTGGAGTTCAGCGACTGCCTCGCTTCTTTGACCACAATCGGATTGCTTCGTTCGCTCCACCAATCCCAGGCTTGCTGCCAACCTTGAGCGGATGCCGTGGTGAATCGTTCGATCAACGCCGTCTGACGCTCCAATGGCGGTGGTGTCGTACTCTGACTCATTGAACCGCTCCCGTCGTGATGCGCATGAATACATCTTCCAATGTTTGGCCTTCCGTCGAAAACTCGATCACCTCGAATCCTTCATTCACCATCGCGCGCAACAATGCCGCTTGGTCTCGATCAGATTTGGCTCCGAGGATCTGACAACGGACCATCGTTCCGTCGACGGCGACTGCGTCAACTCCATCCTGCACCGAAAGCCACTCCATCAATTTATGTTGCTGTTCAATGACCTTCATTTTCAAATTGGTATGAGGCATGAGCCGGTTCTGTATCTCCTGTACGGTGCCACTCACAATCATACAACCGCGTTCGATGATCCCTAAGGAATCGCACATTTCTCCCAACTCGCTCAAGATGTGGGACGAAATCAATAACGATGTCCCTTCGGCCGCCAACCCGAGTACCATTTGACGCAATTCGATACGCGCTCGTGGATCTAGACCATTCGCAGGTTCATCCAGTATCAAAACGGCTGGCCGATGAATCATGGCTCGCCCAAGACAAAGCCGTTGCCGCATTCCTTTAGAGAGCCCTTGAATCGACTTCTCTGCAATCTTGTCCAAGCCTGTGTATCCCAAAGTGTAGCGAATCGCCTTCATACGCTCACGTCCGACCAATCCATAACTGCGTGCAAAGAAGTCGAGATACTCCAAACAGTTCATATTGGGATAAGTCCCGTAATCGTCGGGCATAAATCCCATACGTCGCCGCACCCGGTCTGGATCGTTGATGACGGAAAATCCATCGATCAACGCATCCCCATAATCTGGGGTGTCCAACGTGGCGAGGATCCGCATGGTCGTGGTTTTGCCAGCGCCGTTGGGGCCGATGAATCCGAAGACTTGACCTGCATTCACGTGAAACGAGACGTCGTTCACTGCTTTCGTCTTGCCGTAGAATCGAAACAGCCGCCGGAGCTCGATCATCGGATGATTCGATGGCACTACCACTTATAGACTCCTGTAAGGATATGCAGATTCTTCTCTTTGGCGAAAACTTCCGAAGGGAATGGTGTCTCCACAACCAATTCATGTCGACTCACCATGAAATAGCCGTAGCTATCCAATCGATTCAGCGTCGTTCGTACATTGAGAACAGGGCCAAGAAAGTCTTCGTGCGAAACAGTTCCGCCTCCCCCCCAGAATCGAGCTCGCCCCCTCGGGCGATTCGTCGAGTCCACTTCTTTCGGTGCTTTTGGCGTGAATGCCGAAGTCCATTGAATCAATCGATCGCTCAGTTTATCTAGCTCTTCACCCTGCGCTTTTGCTGTCGCTCCTGCCTCCAAGCCTTCGGCCACAAAGTACTTTTGGTTTGCATCCTTTACGATTATGAGCTCGATGGGATGCTTCGAAGTATTCGTTACTTGAACGGCGTTTGCCTCGTTCTCTTCGATTTTGATCGGCATTGAATATTGCTCTAACGGATGGGCCACAATCAACTGCTGCTGCGCTCGTGGAAGCATCCAGTACTTCAGGGTTTGCTTCCCGTCTTCGTAGTAGAGATGCCCTTGAACATTGCTCCTTACGTCCTGTTGATAGCCAGTCGCTGCATCTGTTCTCAATGGGTTGAGCAATGCCTTGTCAGAGAACTCCAGTCCCGATCGCGGCGGAGCACCACTCGAATACGATTGACGCGACCAAACAAACCCTTTCTTTGAAACACTATCGTAATACTGCAGCGACGCAACCCGCCCTGTCGTGCCACGTCCCTCGATGAAAACATTGACGATCAATACGAATACAGACATCGTTACTGAGAATGCAGGAATCAAAAACAACAACAGCGTTTGCCGACGAAGCCTGCGGGCAATCAGGAGCATCACCGGCCCGACGATCAACAGGATCAAGACAATTAACGACGTGAAAAAAACGATGGGCGTCGTTCCTACACTCTCTACCAAGTTCTTCCAAAACCATTCATAGTCCACGTCGTCATCGTAAAAAATCGTACTGACCGGGTGGTGGCGACTTTCCGAAAGTAACTGAGTGAAGACGGCTGGGTTGAGTATTCTCCCGCTTCCGCCCTCCACAGAATCAATCACGATCTGCCCACCACCATGGGATCGCCGGAGACAGTACTTTTCTCCATTGTGCAGAAGATTTCCCCATCGGTGGTCAGGTGACATTGGTTCGCCCCCGGAAGTAAACATTTGATCAATCGTCAATCGATCCACTTCGGAAGAACCATGGACAACAATTGTTCCTCCTGCCATCACATACTGAGACAGAGCCTCACGAGCTTTGGCGTTAAGCCCAGACAGAACAATCGCTGGCACGCAAACCGCATCATACGACATGTAGGATCGCCAATCTTCGAACGCCGAGGCTGGATCCCTCTTCGTGATAGGAACCGCTTGGTATTGATTCAACGGATTCGCATAAGGGTTCGCTTTGTCGGTGGCCTTCAAAATCAATGAGTCTGCATAATTTGATTGCGAATACTCCAGCAACTGAACGGTTGTTCGCTGGGAATTGGCGGACGAAATGACTGGCTCTCCTTGCTGTATGTTTCTGCCATTCTCAAAGATATCGATAGTCCAAGCACAATACGCGCCTCTACGGACGATTGGAATGGTAGCCGTCCCGTTGAACTGGCCTGCTGGTATCTCAACCTTGGCATGAAAGGCCATAGAACTATCGCCGAGCGAGCCGATGTACAAAACGACATCAAGCTCCCGGTCAATCGCACAAACAGTCCTGGCTGGAACAGAATTGACCGAGATCTCTACTTGCTGAACCGTCGCACCATTGCGATCCGGCAATGGAGAGGCGGAAACTCGCAGCGAGGGCATGCCACTATATTTGCGAGTGACAAACGTCTGAGCCTGAGCCGTCGAAATCAAGTTTGTAACGACGAAGTATAAAGCAGCGCTTTGAATGCATCGTTGAAACGCAATACGAACATTGGGCAAGTGATTCACGTGGCTTACTCTTTACGGGGAACGATTTGCGGTGGCAAACGATCTCCTGCGAATGGTGACTGTGGCTGTCGTTTGGATGAATCCAGGATTTCTCCCAAAATTCCGAACAGGTTACACACCAGAAAAATTACCGCGGACAACAAAACAAAGATACAAGCGATCACACCCATCAAGGCTAGGACAATCAAGAGTGTCCGATCGATGGTGTTTCGCATATGAACGGAAATGCCAACCGCGATGAGAATCATCACGACAAAAATCCAACGTAGGGAAAACGCCGGCAGGAATGGCTGAGGCGAAACATTTTCGTCTGCTTGGAGCATGGCTCGACCTTATTGAGAATAGATATTGACTTGCATTCTACTCGATCCTACATGAGCTAGCCATTGACCTCTTCACCGGCCCAACGATCTCGCCATTGGATGAACGCAAGCAACAAAAACACCGTTCTAACCAAGTGAACCTAGCACGGAGAAAGCAAGCAGCCGAAGCGAAGCGCAACTACCATTTCGTTGTCGCTCCCACTCGGAAGTACTGCCGGACTTGCGAGGATGGGCTCGACGGGGGATTCCGGCTTAGAATGCGGCCAAGAATTGCTTTCGAGAACTTTTTGGGAATTCTTTCAATACGCGGCCGGTCACTTCGACGCATTGGAATCAGACGATTCTGTCGCGAAGCTCGGATTGAAGACGATTCATCCACAGGTTGCGATGCAGCTTCCAGCTATTGTTTTTGTTTCTTAGGTTTGTTACGAGTAGCAGCTTGATCTTTCCATTTGGAAATACGAAGCTGCCGACCCACGACCCACGCTTGTCCAAGCGTCTTGAAGACCTCGCGCGGCATGCCAGCGGGCAAAAAGACGCTGGTAAATTCGTCGTAGATCGTGATCTGCCCGATCAAGTTCGAATCTAAGCCGATCTCGTTTGCAATCGCTCCGACAATATTGCCTGGACGCACGCCGTGCGTTCGTCCGACTTCGAGGCGAAAACGCTCACGTTCATGCTTCTCGATGGAATCCCCGAGGTCCATATCCCTGCGAGGTCTGTCTTTGCCAGCTCGGCCTTCGAATCGTGCACTGTCGGAACGCGCACTGTCGGAACGTGAATCACGCTCAGGACGAGATCGTTCTCTAACGTTTCTTGGGTTGTTCTCGGATCCATCCGCAAATCGTTCGTCTCGTCGATTGCGATCGCGACTCGCTCCACCTCGTCGTTCAGGTTCCGCTAGCAGGAATGCTTTGTTGTTTAACGATAGTACAGCGAGAGCTGTTGCAATCTTTGCTGCATCGACCGATTGATCTGCCATGCATTGCGTGATCACTCGCTCCATCGCACTGAACTCTGTGCTTGCGATTGCTGTTTCAGACAATGCGGCTGCAATCTTGGACTTGAATCGCTCGACTCTCGTCGCGTTTACCTGGCTCACGCTCGGTACATCCATGATTTCCAATCGCTGTCGTGTCGCTCGTTCCAGTTCTCGCAGGAACCCTTGCTGGCGTGGAGTTAGCAGAAGTATGGCTTCCCCATCCCTGCCAGCTCGGCCAGTACGACCGATTCGATGCACATAAGCTTCCGAGTCGAATGGAAGATCGTAATTGATTACGTGAGTAATTCTCTGCACGTCCAAACCTCGCGCAGCAACATCCGTTGCGACCAGAATGTCGAACGCTCCTTGCTTGAGTTGTTCGATACATCGTTCGCGTTGCGATTGTGCGATCTCTCCGTTGATTGCAACGGCTGAGTATCCGAGCTCTTGCAGACTTTCGGCCAACTCGACGGTCGCCACGCGGGTCTTCACAAAGATAATGGTACCGTCCGTGGGCTCTGTTTCTAGAATACGATGCAGCGCCTCGAACTTTCGTTTCGGTTCCGCTAGCACAAATCGTTGGCGAATCGTTGCGGCAGTCCGTTGCTGGACATCAATCGACACGACGTGCGGATCCTTCAGATGTCGATCTGCGATCTCGCGAATCTGATGAGGCATGGTCGCGGAAAAGAGAGCGATTTGTACGTGGGGAGGAGATTGCTCCAACACCCAACGGACATCATCTACAAATCCCATTCGCAGCATTTCGTCCGCTTCGTCGAGTACCAAGCATTGAAGACCATCCAGCGAAAGTCGATTCTCTCGCATGTGATCCATGACCCGTCCAGGGGTACCAACCACGATGTGAGCACCGCGACGTAGTGCCTGGATTTGTGTCGAATAGGAACTGCCACCGTAAATTGGTGCGATTCTCAAGCCACGCAAATGTTGCCCGTATTTCTCGAACGACTCGGCTACTTGAATAGCCAGCTCGCGCGTTGGAGTGAGGACAAGCACTTGAGTGTTCGGGTTATTCACATCGATTCGGCAAAGCAGTGGCAAGGCGAATGCAGCGGTTTTCCCAGTGCCTGTTTGTGCTTGGCCCAACACATCCCGCCCTCGCAGCAGTTCTGGAATCGTTCCCGATTGGATACCGGTAGGAATGGTGTAACCGGAGGATTCGAGCGCTTGGCAGATTTCTGGGCTCAGGCCTAATGCCTGAAACGCGGACTGTACAACAGCAGCGGAATGTACAACAGCAGCGGTTTGTTCAATAGATGCGGATTGTTCCACAATAACGGATTCTTCTAAAACGATTTCATTCATAAGTCAGCAAAGGTCAATCAGACAGTCGTCTAATGAGTATCATGTATGCCCTCTTCCATCCGTCCAATCAACACAATAGGACGAACGAAACAGCATTCCTGCGAATACGGTCTTCAGAGAGCCGAACCAATCTTCTCCACGGGATCACAGCAGTCGAAATAACCGCGTCCCCGCTAGAGAAGCACCGTCAAAAAGGAAAGTGGGGTTCGACTCAACGACTAAAACGAAGGTTTCCTGAGGAAACTCACACAGGTTGACACGAGAACCATTGCCTTCCGAGCTTGATTTCTGGGTGAAATACTAAGTCCAACCTCCTTATTCTCCAAGACATAAAATAGAGAAGTCAGGAAAAAAAGAGCGGCCGGATCGTCCCGGCGTGAAATTGGTCGCTTCGATTCAATGCGACGGATTGAATCAAAAACAATGCCTTTACTCCTCTGGTTTCGGCAAGTCGCGGTCATTTCGTAGCTTCTCGGCAAGACATAGGACGTGACCATCTGGGTCGGTTATCTCAAATTCCGACAAACCATAGAACATCGCACGAAGACTTGCAGTTGGTGTTCTCGTCCACTCAACTCTGATTCGGTCTGATCTATTCACTCATTCAGATGGGGATCGCATGCCTGGACCTGTGGATTTGCTTCGGAGACGCGGAATTGCTTGGAGCAGTTGCTGCCATCCATCTGAACTGACATTCGTACTTTGTACATGGATTGCTTCGAGTCTTGGCAACGTTGCCAAGACTGCTATCGATTGATCGGTGATCGATGTTCCTGCCAACCAAAGAGTTCTCAACGTTTTGTGATCTCTCAGAGATGCAACTCCCTTGTCTGTCACACTGCAATTTGATAGATCGAGTTCTTGCAAACGAGGCATCTTGGAAAAAGATTCGATCGAACTATCGGTTACCTTGCTGGACTCGACATTCAATCGGACAATGTCCCAATCGACACCTTGCTTCACCCAGGCATCGTCGTCGACCTTCGAAAAGGAAACGTCGATCGAATCCCAATTGCGTTTACTCGCCAACGAATCGATCAACCACGAGGAATCGACATCGCACCGGCTCAACACCAACTCATTTCTATTCGCAAATGGCAAGTAGGAGTTACCGGACCGCGGCCCTCGTCTCAGATGATCGAAATACGATTTCATTATCAACTCGTCGTCGTTGGGCTCGAATACGATTGGCGATCCACGACGGTAGATACTGTCCAAATGTTTGGCTATTTGAGTCTTACTCGCCGTGCTGTTCTCCATCCAATAATGAGCCAACCCGCACGCTTGACTGTAGCGAGGTGCAATATCCTCCATAGAACGAAATCGAATTCCATTCGCAGACCCGAAGGCGTCCCAAGGGAACCACATCTGATCTCGCAGAAACCGAAATCGTCCCGCTTGGAGCCTACTCGAATCCCAGCCTCCGATATCGATCAATACCGATGCTCCCATATCTCGAAGGGAAAGAGACTCCATATAAAGTGCGATCCCCTCAGCAGCCCAAAACCCTCCCGTTTGGTCAGCATCGAATTGAATGGGAAGCGAAGACGATTCAATAAAAAACTGATGCGTGAGCTCATGCACCATCGTTGTAAAAGAACGTCGGTCTTCCATGTAAAAGAAACAGGCCTTTGCATTCTGATGGTAATAGCCCGTCGATACCGCAACATTCCGCACTTGCGATTGCAAGGCCTTGAGATAGTTTTCTTTATTTCGAAAGATGATTACCTGAAAAGGGCCCGCTGGGTTCGATCGGTAGTCAGGCCCTACGGTGGAAGTAGAACTCCAATACGAATAAAAAAGCTGCTTCCATATGGCATACGTTTGTTCGCAAATCTCGACAATGTCGCTCGTA
>Ga0315900_10012892_pt1 | contig 10217 bp, 6 predicted proteins | sample LakEriMetagenome_FD_203521 | JGI IMG/M metagenome (GOLD analysis project Ga0315900, IMG submission 203521) | Freshwater fungal communities from buoy surface, Lake Erie, Ohio, United States - Buoy 12 MA114 | ecosystem: Environmental > Aquatic > Freshwater > Lake > Lake biofilm | place: USA: Lake...
AAGGTGCTGAAGCGGAAGTCACGGAACGCCTTGTGCAGCTTCGGCTCGGTGGTGGCGAGGCCCACGTACGTCATGAAGCGGCGCTTCGCGCCCATGGGCAGGCGCGGCTGGGCCGGATCGATCTCGCGGGGGTGCAGGTAGAACACGACCGGGCGGTCTTCGGCGAGCACTTCGTTCACCTTGCGGCGGATGAGGGCATAGGGGAAGAAGCGCAGGTAGCCACCACCGAAGAAATACATGCTTTTCGACCTCGCTCCAAGTGACAGCGGACTGCGGGCCAGCGAGATCGGGAACTCCACCAGGTCGCCGTGCCGGGTGACGATCCTGTGCGGCACCGGTCGCGCGTTGGGCATCCCGCCATGGCCGCGCTGGCCCGGGAACACGCTGCTGTCGTACACGTAGCCCGCCTCGCGCACCCGGTCGAAGAACCACGGGGTGGCGGCGGTGACGCTGAAGCCCGGGCACCGGTAGCCCTTCACCTCCACCCCACCGGCCCGCTCGATGATGTCCTTGGCGCGGCGGATGTCGTCGAAGAAGTGCTGTTCGGTGATCGTGTATACCAGTTCGTGCGCGTAGCCGTGGCTGGCCACCTCATGGCCATCCTGGACGGCTTCGCGCACGAGCTCAGGCCAGCGCTCGGCCACCCAGCCCAGGAAGAAGAGCGTGCAGCGCACATCGTGCTGGCGGAAGATGGCGAGCATCCGCCGGGTGTTGCGCACCACGTCGCTCTGCAGCGTGGGCCATGCCTCCACCTTCGGCGTGGAAGGCAGGTCCAGGATGTGGAACCAGTCCTCCACATCCAGGCTGAACACGCAGGTGCGCAGCGCGCCCATCCCCTCAGAACCCAAAGAGTTCGCGCGACCCGATCTCCCGCACCGGGCCGAGTTGCTCCAGCGCCTTCATGTCCATGCCGGCCTTCTTGCCGATCACGCAGTAGGTGTATGGCCGCCCCTTGATCTCCCTGTCGAAGAAGGCCTTCATGTCCTGCAGGGTGATCTTCGGGATGCGTTCGTAGTTCACCTTGCGCACGTCCATGTCCAGTCCGCGGCGCCTTGCTGCATCCCATTGCCAGTAGATGTTCTCCTTGGTGATGCGTGTGCTGGCGATCACCTTCAGCGCCGCTGCCTTGGCCCCTTCGAACTGGGCCTCGGCCATGGGCATCTCGTTCATGAGCCCCAGCATGGCATCCACGGCGTCAGGCAACTTGTCGGACTGGGTGCCGATGAACGCCCGCACGTAATGGGCCTCCTCCTTCAGGGCCGGCGTGGTATAGCTGGAGCTGGCGCCGTAGGCCAGGGCCTTCGCCTCGCGTATCTCCTGGAACACGATGCTGCTGAGGCCGCTGCCGAAGTACTCGTTGAACAGCGCCGCATAAGGCATCTTCTCCACATCGAAGGGACCGGCCTTGCTGGCCAGCAGCATTTCCGTCTGCACCATGTCGTACTCCGCGAAGAGGACCTCGTTGCGCGTGGTGGGGATCTCCGGGAACACGCGGGCGGCGGGCACATCGCGCAGCTGGGCCGGCGTGCGATGGTGGGCCGCCAGCAGCTGCATCACCTCGTCGATGTTCTTGCGGCCGTAGAAGAACACGGTGTGCTTGAAGCCCTTCAAGGCGCGGAGGCGCGCCACCAGTTCGCCGGCGCTGACGGCCGCGAGCTTCTCGTCGGTGAGCACATCGTTGAACGGTGAACGGGCACCGTACCTGGCTTGGCTGAACAACGCCTGGTTGAGGAGCACGCCCTTGTTCTTCTTCATATCCTGGCGGCTCTTGCGGATGTCGGCCACCAGCCCGGGCAGCGCCTCGTTGTTGGGCTGGCAGTCGCCCAACACCTCGTCCAGCAGCTGCATGCCCTTGGCCAGGTTCCCCTCCAGGCCGCTCAGGGTCACGTAGCAGCGGTCCTCGGAGGCGAACACGTCGATGGAAAGGCCCAACTTGAAGAGGTCCTTCTTGAGCTCGGTGGGGCTCTGGCGGCTGGTGCCCAGGTAGGGCAGGTAATCGAGCGCCATCTTCAACAGCTCGTCGTTATTGGTGCCCATGTCCAGGATGTAGCGCAGGCTGAAAAGCTCGTTGGACGGGTTCTTCACACAGGCTACGGGGATGCCGTTCGGCAGCTCGCGGCGGGCGATGGCCGCGTTGAAGTCCACGAACTCCGGCACAAGGGTGGCGCTGGGAACCTTCTCCCATTCCGTGCGCCATGCGCTCCTGCCATCCCGCTTGATGTCGATGGGCGTGATCCTGGGCTTGGTCACCTTGTGCACATCCTTGCGCTCGCCATTGCGCTTGAACACGCACACGTAGTTGTCGCGGATGTTGTCGCGGACGAAGTCCATCACCTGCTGTTTGGTGATGCCGCCCATGCGCTCGAGCTCACCCACGGAGGCTCCCCACTCCTTGCGCAGGATGAACGCATCGGTCATCGCCGAGGCCCGCATGCTGTTGTTCTCGTTCCAATAGCGGATGCGCTGCTGCTTGTAGTCGTTCACCACCGCGCCGATGAGCCAGTCGTCGAACTGGCCTTTCGCCAGGAGCTCCACCTGGGCCAGGGCCAGGTCGCGGGCCTGCTCCAGCGTCTGGCCCTCGCGCGGCTCCACCCGGATGCCCAGCTCGCTGTAGTCCGCCTGCTCCTGGGCGAATGCGCTTGCATCGAGCACCTGTTGCGCCTGCAGCAGGTTCAGGTCGAACAGGCCGGCCTGGCCGTTGCTCAACAGGCCGGCGACAAGCTCGAGCATGAGGGGATCCGCCGTCCTCGTGCCCCCGAAGCGCCAGGCAAGAGTGGCCCATTCCCGGTCAGGTCCATACACATCCGCATCGACAGGCTTGGTGATCGGCGCCTCCGGGGTGAACTTGAAACCCGGGACCGGCTTGCTCACCCACTTGCCGAAGTACTTGTCCACCATGGCGATGGTGCGGTCATGGTCGATGTCGCCCGCCAGCACGATGGCCATGTTGTTGGGGACGTACCACGTGTTGAAGAAGGCATGGATCTTCTCCATGCTGGGGTTCTTCAAGTGCTCCCCGGTGCCGATGGTGGTCTGTGTACCATAGGGGTGGTTGCGATAAAGCAGCTCGTTCTTCTTCTGGTAGGCCTGGCGGCCGTCGTTGTCCTGGCCGCGATTGAACTCCTCGTAAACGGTCTCCAGCTCGGTGTGGAAGAGGCGGAGCACGCATTCCTGCATGCGCTCGCTCTCGATCATCATCCACTTTTCCAGTTCGTCGCTGGGGATGTCGTTCACGTAAACGGTGCGCTCCGTGCTGGTGTAGGCATTGGTGCCCCGCGCCCCGATGCTCTTGATCATCTTGTCGTACTCATTGGGCACGGCGAGCGCCGCGGCCAGCTGGCTCAGGCTGTCGATCGCATGGTAGATGACATCACGCCGTGCCTCATCGGTGGTGTTCCGGCGCAGCTCGTACTGGTCGCTTATCTGCTTCAACAGGCGCTGCTCCTCGGTCCAATTGGAGGTGCCGATGCGCGAGGTGCCCTTGAACAGCATGTGCTCCAGGTAGTGCGCCAGGCCCGTGGCATCGGCGGGGTCGTTCTTGCTGCCGGCCCGCACGGCGATGTTGGTCTGCACCCGCGGGGCATCGGCGTTCCGGCTCAGCCACACCTGCAGGCCATTGTCCAGCAGGTAGATCCGCGTTTCCGTGGGATCGCCGGGTACGGAGCTGTACTTATAGGTCTTCTGGGCCAGCAGTGGCAGGGCCAGTGCCCAGGCGAGAAGCAGGTAGGTGTTGCGCATGTTCGGTGATGGGATCATGAGGGTGGCCCTTCGGGCAGGGAGGCGTGAAGATCGCGCTCCCGGGGATCCCTCCGCTCACCGGCCTTCAGCGGATCCTCACCTTCGCGATGTTCCGTACACGATCGCCTTTGGCGAACCGGGTGCGGTAATAGGCCATCCATAGGAGGATGAGCGGCACCCCGGCCAGCGCTGGCCACGACCACAGCATCCAGGCAGGCATCCACGGGAACCAACGCCCGAAGTTCGCCGCGCTGAACGCGCTCACCGTGGCGATGTAACCGCCCAGAAAGCCGGCCATGTGACCGTAGAACCAATCCCGCTTGTCGTGCTTGCGGCGGTAGAACTGGCCCAAATACAGCACGACCATGCCCGTTCCGAGAAGACCGAACGAACTGAACACCATGGCTTTTGTATTGCGGTCGCCCATGAGCAGGTGGGCCAGCCCCCAGATGAGCAGGGATCCGTTGAACAGCGCCGCGGTGCCATGCAACCACAGGTCGGTGATGGCGGGCTTCAGGCCCTCGTGGAGCTTCTTCAGGTAGAGGGAGCGATAGCCGCTGGCCGCCAGATGTAAGCTGAACACCGCCACCATCGCCAGCCCGAAGTGCTCCGGCTGTGCAACTGCGAGAAAGATGGAGGAGATGGCCAGCACGACCATGGCATAGAAGAACACCCTGCCCCAGCGCCGGTGCCAGGTGTCACCTTTTGCCGTAGCCATGGCAAGGGGAGCCACCGCCAAGGCAATGCCTCCTGCGAGCCAATGCAGGCGCATGATGCCCGCCAGTACCTGCCCCTCCACGTCCATTCGTCCCGCAACATAGAACGATCAGCTATGCCATGGAATAACATGGAAATGCTGAAATGACCGATGCAGTTCATTGGATCACCAACCGGTCCCGCAACGCAGGCCCTTGCGCCGGCTGAACCTCAAGGACATACGTCCCCCGCGGCAGGCCCTGGAGCTGGATCTCGTCCGCTCCCCCCATCATGCTACCGATGCGCCATTCCCGCCCGGATGCATCGAGGAGACGGTAGGCGGCCCGGCCGGGTAAGCCGACCAGGCGCACTGCACCGCCTTCCGGAACCAGCGTGGGGAAGATGCGCGGCGCAGTGCGTTCAGGCGCGGCGATGCCAACGGGGTCGAGCACGGTCTCCACGCTTTCCGGGAATGTGAAGCCGGCCGTATCCCCCTTGACGATGAAGGCGCTCATGATGCCTGGTCCATAGGATGTGCTTGAGCCGGCCACGATGATCCCGCCATCCAAGGCCGTGGCCACGCCGTAGCCGTGCTCATCCCCGCCCCCACCATAGGTGCGCCCCCCGGCGAATTGGCCATCACCGTCCGTGATGAGCAGGTACATGTCCCATCCGCCACTACCGAAGCCCGAGGAGCTGCCGGCCACATGGACATCACCATCCGCATCAAGCGCGATATCCCACGCCTCCCAATCGGAAACGAAGCCGAACTCGGTCGACCAGGCCAGCGAACCATCGGCACCGACCTTGGCGAGCAGTAACTGGTCGTAGGGATAGAAGGTGTTGGTGACACCCGTGACGTAGAGCGCACCATCGCTCCCCTCAGCGACGGCATGCGCCGCCTCCGAGCCGATCCCCGGGAATGTGCGGGTCCAGAGCAGTTCACCCGTACTTGAATAGCGGAGCAGGATGCCATCCGTGGTGCTGTCGTTCACCACGACCTCACCGACGACCGCGCAGCCGCCGGATGTACAAGCGCAAACACCCCAGCCGGCATCATCACCCGCGGATCCGGTCTTCCGCGTCCACAGTGTATCGCCCGAAGCGCTCATCCGCACCACCCAGATATCGGCATCGCCGCCCGGCGTGGCATAGGTGGTACCGGTTAAATAGTAACCCTCCGAAGCCGCCTTCCCATCGGCCAGGAACTCCCAGGAAGTACTGCCGATAAAGCGTCTCCAGAGCTCCTGTCCATCGGCGGAGAAGGACGCGACAAAGCCATCATAGCCACCCGCTCCGGCCCCGTTGGAATGACCGGCGATGAAGAAGCCGCCATCGGTCGCGCCGATCGCCGTGGCCCGGTCCACACCGGCCGTGCCCCAGGTGCGCGACGAAAGGAGCGCGCCCTGTTCATCGAGGAACAGCAGGTAGGCATCCCCGCCAGGAACATTGAAACTGCCCGTGGACCCGGCGACCGCGATCGTGCCGGAGGGGAGCTGGACCACCGCAGCGGCCTCATCCGGACCCCAGCCACCGATGGAGCGGCGCCATGTTTGCTGGGCGCTCATGGCCGATGCCGCGAGGGCCATACCGCCCACCAGGGCGAAGCGAAGCTTTCCGTTCATGCGGGTCGTGTGCCGTCCACAAGGATAAGACACCGCCCGCCGGGGCCGCGGCGCCTGCGCACAGGTTCGGACCGATCTTCGCCCCATGTCCCCCACCGCCCTGCGCAACCTGGTCATCTTCGGCGCCATCCTCATCGCCATAGACATGTATGCCTGGAAGGGCATCAGCACGGCGCTGGGCGGGGTGTCCCCGGGCATGCGGCGCTGGGTGCGCGCCATCTACTGGGCCATCAGCATCGGGATGATCGCGCTGCTCACATGGGTGTCGATCAGCATCCAGGACCTGCGGGCCACGCGGAACTATGCCTTCCTCTTTTCGCTTGCGGCCTTGCTCATGCTCTTTCTCCTGCCCAAGCTGGTCGTCGTCATCTTCCATCTCCTTGAGGATGGGCTCGAGGCCTTGCGCTGGCTGTGGACACGCCTTACCCCCGTCGGTGGCGCGGACGCGGTGGGCGAGCCGATGACGCGCATGCGCTTCCTTTCACGCACAGGGCTCGCCCTGGCCGCGATCCCCTTCAGCGCCGTGCTCTATGGCGTAACCAAGGGACGCCGCGACTTCCAGGTGCGCCGCGAAACGCTCCGTTCCGCCCGGCTGCCAGCGGCGTTCGATGGCCTGCGCATCGTGCAGATCAGCGACATGCACCTGGGCAGCTTCCCGCTCTCCACCGACATCGTGGGCAACGGGGTGGATCTGATCAACAGCGAGGAACCCGACCTGATCCTGTTCACGGGTGACATGGTGAACGACTTCAGCGAAGAGGCCGACCCGTGGATCGAGCGCCTTGCGCAGATGCGCGCGCGCATCGGGAAGTTCTCCGTTCTGGGCAACCACGACTACAGCGATTATGCCAGCTGGCCCGATGCGGCCTCCAAGCGTGCGAACCTGGAACGCATCAAAGGCCATCACGCCGCCATGGGCTTCCGGCTGCTGCTGGATGAGCATGCACCCGTGGAACGGAACGGGGAACACATTTCCCTGATCGGTGTGCAGAACTGGGGGCTGCGGTTCCAGCAGTACGGCGATCTGCGCAAGGCCGTGGAGGGCACCGACCCTTCCCGGTACCGCATCCTGCTGAGCCATGACCCCACGCACTGGGAGGCGCAGGTGCAGCAGGAGGGCATCGACCTGACGCTGAGCGGACATACGCACGGTGCCCAGTTCGGCATCCGCATCAACGGCCGCACCTACAGCCCGGCGCAGTGGGTGTACAAGCAATGGGCCGGCCTGTATGCGGAGGGGCACATGCACCTGTACGTGAACCGGGGATTCGGCTTCATCGGGTTCCCCGGGCGCGTGGGCATGCCGCCGGAGATCACGGTGCTGGAGCTGCGGAAAGCCTGATAATCACACGGAGGCGCGGAGCCACGGAGCGTGCGGCACTGCTGCCATCAAGCCGGGAACACATCCCCGGCCAGCCGCACGCAACGGGCAAGCTGGTCCAGGTCGATGCCCGTCGCACGGCCATCCGCGTGCAGGCCCTCCACGAACAGCTCGGTGGCCAGGTTACCCACCAGTTCATCCTCAGCCATGGGGCAGCCCCCGTAACCCTTGATGGCCCCATCAAAGCGCCGGCAGCCGGCATTCCAAGCGGCCTGGGTCTTGCTGCGCCAGTTGTCAGGGCTGCAATGCAGGTGGGCACCGAACTCCACTTCAGGCATTGCCGGGATCAACGCGGAGAACATGGCGGCGATGTCCGCGGGCCGGGCCACCCCCACGGTATCGCTCAGGGCGATGATGCGCACCCCCAGCTCCCGCACAAGCCGGTCGGTCCAGTGCAGGGCCACCTCCGCGTTCCACGGATCGCCATACGGGTTGCCGAAGGCCATGCTGATGTACACCACCAGCTCCTTGCCCGCCGCGCGGGTGAGCTCCGCAATGCGCGCGATGCGCCCCCACGAGCCCTCGATGCTCGTGTTGGTGTTCCGCTGCTGGAAGGTCTCGCTGATGCTGAAGGGATAACCCAGGAAGGCGACCATATCATGCTTCACCGCCTCCTCGGCGCCACGCTCGTTGGCCACGATCACCAGCAGCCTGCTGTGCGAGCCCGTGCGGTCGATGCGTGCAAGCACCTCGGCGGTGTCCGCCAGTTGCGGGATGGCCTTCGGGCTAACGAAGCTCCCGATGTCGATGGTGTCGAAGCCCACCTTGAGCACCTCGTTCAGGTATCGCACCTTCAACTCCGTGGGGATGAACCTGTGGATGCCCTGCATGGCGTCGCGCGGGCATTCGATCAGCTTGAGCTCGGGCATGACGATGGTCGGGATGGTCAGTTCCGCCGGGCGGCAAAGGCCCTGTTGATACGTTGCAGCAATGCGGGGCCCTCGTACACGAGGCCGGTGTACACCTGCACCAGGTCGGCCCCGGCATCGATGCGTTCCATGGCCGCCTCCGCACTGTCGATGCCACCCACGCCGATGAGAACGAAGGGACGGGGAAGGCGGGCACGCAGGTAGCGAAGCACTTCGAGGCTGCGCACACGCAACGGTGCGCCGCTGAGGCCGCCTGCGCCCATGTTCTCCACGGTGGCCGCTGGTGTGCGCAGGCCGGCGCGGGCAATGGTGGTGTTCGTGGCCACGATGCCGTCGATGCCGCTCGCCTTCACCACCTCCACCACCTCGTCCAGTTGGGCATCGGTGAGGTCCGGGGCGATCTTCAGGAGGATCGGCTTCGTGCCCAGTTCGCCGGACAGGGCCTTGAGGCGCGCAAGGATCCCGAGCAGCGGCCCCTTGTCCTGCAGCGCGCGCAGGCCGGGGGTGTTCGGCGAGCTCACGTTCACCACGAAATAGTCCACCACGGGATGCAGGGTGCGGAAGCACTTCACATAATCCTCCACGGCCTGCTCGTTGGGCGTGGCCTTGTTCTTACCGATGTTGCCACCGACCACGATGCCCGGCACGCGGCGTTGCAGACGGGCCGCCGCTGCGACCGCACCGCCGTTGTTGAAGCCCATGCGGTTGATCAGCGCACGGTCGGCGGGCAGACGGAACAGCCGGGGCCGGTCATTGCCCGGCTGCGCCAATGGGGTCACGGTGCCGATCTCCACATGCCCGAAGCCGATCCGCGCCAGGGCGGCCACGTGCTCCGCGTCCTTGTCCATGCCGGCCGCGAGGCCGACAGGTCCCGGGAAGTCCAAGCCCATGAGCCGCAACGCCGCCTTTGCCGGCGGACGGCGAGCTCCCACCAGCGCAAAGATCCCGGGTATGGCGCCGGCCAGGTGCAGCAACTGGAAGGTCAGGCGATGCGCGCGTTCCGGATCAAGCCGGAACAGCAGCGGGCGCAGCAGGTGATACATGGGTGTGCGAAGGTAGACGCCCGAGCATCCGCGTCAGGACGCCAGGGTGAAGCGCAGGCCGACGAACCCGCGGATGCCTTGCAACGGCGCGTACATGTAGGCCGTGTCGAAGGTGAGCCCATGGGGATTGGATGCGGGGTCGTCCACCTGCCGGTCGAACGGGTCGAAGGGACGCAGGATCGGGTCGGAGGGCACGAAGTCGAGCAGGTTCCTCACACCGGCATAGAGCTCCAGTCGATCCCCTAGGGGGCGCCGCACCTGAACATTGAGCAGCAGGTAGGTGGGCGACCGGTCGGGCCGAGGATCGTTCGGCAGCACTGGCAGTGGCATGGGGCCGAACCACTGGCCGGTCACGTCCGCCGTCCAATGGTACGGCAGTCGGAACTCGGCGGAGAAGGTGCCCGACAACGGCGATACGAAGAGCTGCTGTTCGCGAACGGTCCGTCCCTCCGGGTCACGCTCCTCGGTCCATGCATCCGACCAGGTGATACCGGCCAGCAGGCGGATGGCCTGTCCGGCCCGGGCCTCCACGTTCAAGGCCACCCCGCGCGAATGACCGGACCCGGCCAGGTTCTCGTACACGATCAGGTCTGGATCCCGATCGTAGTCGGGCAGGATGCGGTTGCTGAAGCGCGTGATGAACAGGGACAGGTCCAGTCCGAGGTAGTGCCTCCTGCCGGGCCATTTGCGCACCAGGTTCAACGTGCCATTCACCGAACGCTCCGGCCTCAGGTCCTTCGCGATCAGCACACGCCGGGCCCCGGTGAGCGCGGCATGATCCTCGGTGAAGATGTTCACGTTGCGGAAACCCGTGCCGAAGCTGCCCCGCAGGATCCAGCGGCCATTGGGCGCCCACTTGTACGCC
>Ga0315900_10012893_pt1 | contig 10216 bp, 10 predicted proteins | sample LakEriMetagenome_FD_203521 | JGI IMG/M metagenome (GOLD analysis project Ga0315900, IMG submission 203521) | Freshwater fungal communities from buoy surface, Lake Erie, Ohio, United States - Buoy 12 MA114 | ecosystem: Environmental > Aquatic > Freshwater > Lake > Lake biofilm | place: USA: Lake...
CTCATCGCCTTCGACAAGTTGAGGCGGTCCATGCGCACGGCGTGGTCGGCGGCAGGCTTTGCGTTGGGCTGCTCCCTGCTCTTTGCCAGTGCCGTGTACGTGTTCGGGCCGCATACCTTGGGCTCGGGTCACCTCCTGTTGGAAGAGTACCTCTTCGCCCCGCAGGTGGATGCCACGGCAAGCAACGTGGGCGCCCGCTTCTTCGGGTCCATGTTCTCCTTCTCGGCGGGTGGCGCGGGTGGCATCTTCGCCCCATCGCTGGCGAGCGGTGCGGCCGTTGGCGGTTGGATCGCCGAGTGGTTCAACCCCACGCGTGGGCAGTTCAACATGCTGGTGCTGGCGGGCATGACGGCCTTCCTCACCGGCGTCACGCGTTCGCCCTTTACCAGCGCCATCATCGTGCTGGAAATGACCGATCGCCACAGCGCCATCTTCCAGCTGATGTACGCCGCCATGGTGGGCTACCTCATCTCCTTCACCATCGACCGCAAGAGCTATTACGAGCGCATGAAGGAGCGCCTGCTGAAGGCATTGCCGGACTGGCCGCCCAAGCCGGAAAAGCCCGTTCGCAATGGGATGCGCAACGGTGGCGAAGGGGTGTCAGAAGCGGGCTGATCGACGCCCATGCACCAAGGATGGACTTGCCTTACTACAGAGGTGCAATGATCACGCACTCGAGGCGGTGTGTCCTGCTCGGAACGATGCACCGCTTTTCACGGTTGTTTGCAGGTCCCCATGCCGGGCGCACCACCTGCTACGGTATGGCAATGCGATGCGAGGAGGCCGTTGCGCCATTCCGCAACACGGCAACGTAAAGCCCCGGGGCCAACGATGCGCGGACCGGCACCCGCTCCGCTCCCTGCACGCGCTTGCGCTCGATGATCCGGCCACCTAGGTCGAACAGTTCGATCACGCCTATGAACCCGCCGCCGGATATCTGCAGACAACCTTCGAAGTAACTCACATTTGGGATAGCAACCCCTGCTCGATCGCCAAGAACGGTGGGAAAGCAGCTTGAACCGGCACCCGAACAATCGAACTGCGGGGGGAATGGCGTCCATTGGAAAGGGGCCACCCAGAAAACCAGCGGTGTGTAGTCGCCGGTCTGGCAACTCAGTTCACTTGGCGTGGTATAATTCAGCCAGAGCGTCAACGCCCCGGAGGGATGTGTCGAGAGGTAGTACTCACCGTCCCACGGACCCGGTGCTCCCAAAGTGCCATATACTGGGTCCGCCGAGGAAGGGCCATTAAAAACGGTGGCGAACAAGCCCTCCGGAACATCTCCACCACAGAAGAACATGCCCAGGCTCAGACCCGGCGCACATGGATTGAATACGTATGTATGCGTTGCAACCGACCCATCGTGGCAAATGCAGAACTCGGTGGTGTCGCAGATGGTGTAGTTACCTTGTGCATGAAGCGCAGCCGGCAGTAGGGCCGATACGGTCAGCAGGAACAAGCCTTTCATAAGGGGAAGATACGCATCCCTCGCGCCCAAGCTGGAGAAGCCCACATACAATGGGTCGTGCAGGGAGGGCGAAGGCGTAGTGCCGGAAAAGGACCTGCATATCGCTCTGCTATTCACACCCGTTAGCAAGTCCACCCCACAGGCGCCAATGGGCCGCGATACCTTCGCACCGCAATGAAGCAGTACCACGATCTCCTCCGCCGCATCCTGGACGAAGGCGTACAGAAGCACGACCGCACCGGCACGGGCACCATCAGTTGCTTCGGCCACCAGATGCGCTTCGACCTCAGCGAAGGCTTCCCCTTGGTGACCACCAAGAAGCTGCACGTGAAGAGCATCATCCACGAGCTGCTCTGGTTCCTTGCCGGCGACACCAACATCAAGTACCTCCAGGAAAATGGCGTGCGCATCTGGGACGAATGGGCCGATGCCAACGGCGACCTCGGCCCGGTGTACGGCTACCAGTGGCGCAGCTGGCACACGCCGGATGGTCGCGTGATCGACCAGATCGCCAACGTGGTGCAGATGATCAAGAAGAACCCGGACAGCCGTCGTTTGATCGTGACCGCGTGGAACCCCGCCGATGTGGACCGCATGGCCCTGCCGCCCTGCCACACGATGTTCCAGTTCTACGTCGCGGAGGGCAAGCTCAGCTGCCAGCTCTACCAGCGCAGTGCCGACACTTTCCTGGGCGTGCCCTTCAACATTGCGAGCTATGCCCTGCTGACCCTGATGATGGCGCAGGTCTGTGGATTGAAGCCCGGTGAGTTCGTGCACACCTTCGGCGATGTGCACCTGTACAACAACCACCTGGAGCAAGCCCGTCTGCAGCTTTCCCGCGAGCCTCGCCCATTGCCCATAATGGAGATCGACCCCACGGTAACGGACCTCTTCGCCTTCCGCTACGAGCACTTTACGCTGAAGGACTACGATCCGCATCCGCACATCAAGGCCGATGTAGCGGTATGATCGGCGGCGTCAAATACAACCGTGAATGGACGTGTATGAACGTGAATGAACGCCTGTCGTTGCTCCAAGAAGAGGCATTGGCGTCCAATCCCGTTCATTCCCGGTCAATGGATCACTTGCCCCTGCTCGCGACCGGTCGCCTTACGTTGAATATTCCCCGATGATCATCAGCGCCATCGCAGCCGTGGCGGACAACGGCACCATTGGGAGAGACAGCGACCTGCCCTGGCACCTGCCCGACGACCTGAAATATTTCCAGCGCGTGACGCGTGGCCACCACGTGATCACCGGACGGAAGAACTACGAGACCATTCCGGCCAAGTACCGTCCGCTGAAGGACCGCGTGAACATGGTGGTGACCCGCAACGCCGCCTATGAGGCACCGGGCGCCGTGGTGCTGGGTTCGCTGGAGGAGGCGCTGGAACAGGCCAAGGCCAGTGGCGAGACCGAGGCCTTTGTGATCGGCGGGGGCCAGATCTACCGCGAAGCCTTGCAAAAAGGACTGGTGGACCGCCTTTACCTGACCTTGGTGCACGCCGATGTGGAAGGTGACACCCACTTCCCCCTGCTGGACCCCGCGGACTGGACCGAGCAGAGCCGCGAGCACCACCCTGCCGATGAACGCCACGCCCACGCCTTCAGCTTCGTGGTGCTGGAACGCCGGAGTTAAACCAACGGCAAGGTTGTTGCGTCAAAGGGGCATCACATCCCCAGAACCATGAAACAGTCCCTGCTCCTCTCGCTTCTCGCGCTTACGGTGGTGGCCTGCCGCAAGGAATCGGATACGCCCATTGATCGGGACTACACCGCCGCCGTGGACAACGACCGCGCCGAGGTGTATTTCACCGATGCCCTGAAGATGAGCGACGCCGCCTACAAGGATGGCGACCTACCGTGCGCCGTGGCCGTGAACATCGATACGGTGGCCGTGCCGCACACCATGCTCATCGACTTCGGCACCACCAATTGCACCTCCGCCGATGGCCGTACCCGCCGTGGTCGCCTCAATGTGACCTTCACCGGCCGCTACCGCGACCCCGGCACCGTGATCACCATCACCCCACAGGACTACTACGTGAACGACCACCGCTTGCAGGGCGTGAAGACCGTGACCAATGCCGGACTGAACGAACAAGGGCAGCCCTTCTTCAGTGTAACGGTGAACGGCACGGTGACCGCGCCCGACGGCAGTTGGACGAGCACCCACAACTACCAGCGCACCCGCACCTGGACCGAAGGGGCCGCTACGTTGAACTGGTTGGACGATGTATACCTGATCTCCGGCGGTGGCAGCGGGGTGAACCGCAACGGCGTGCCTTTCACGGTGGCCATTACGAGTCCACTGCGTGTTGAGCTCGACTGCCCCTGGATCGTGAGCGGTGTGCTGCAGATCGTGCCCAGCAACCTGGCCGTGCGTACGGTGGACTATGGAAGTGGCGCCTGCGACAACCAAGTGAACGTAACGGTGAACGGTACCACCTACACGTTCGGCGGCTGACCCCGTCCATCACCAACGAACGCACAAAGGCCTCACCCCACGGTGGGGCCTTTCCGTTGCGTGGCGCGGCCCGCTCGTCCTGTGACGAACCGTTCATCCCGCGCATTACCGTTCATCACGTTCACGGAAGCCCCCGTCGGGCAAGGGTCTAGTTTCGTCGCATCACGGCTCGGCCTCGCGGTCGCACGTGATCGCCGATGACCTACTTCCAGCGCACCCCCATCCGGTTCCGCACCATCCTGATCACGGCCGGGGTGTTGGCCACGCTGTTCCTGTTCCAGGCCTACACCCGGCACGTGGTGTACCGGGACATGGAGGACACCGGGGCGTTCAACTGGTGGCGCGAAGTTCCCGTGCCCTACCTCAACTTCCTGTTCTGGGCATTGCTTTCGCCGCTGGTGTACAGCCTATTGCAGCGCTGGCCATTGGAGAAGCGGCCATTGCTCCGGACCATCGCCATCCACCTTGGGCTGGGCCTGCTCATCGCCACCGTTCACGAAGTGGTGACCTCCACGCTCTACTATGCCATCCTGCAAGTGACCGGCGATTTCGACTTCGGCGATCCGCAGTACCGCAGCTGGGCCTACCACGCATTGGTGCCGGCCATCTTCACGCGGGCCATGGAATACGGCGTGCTCATGGGCGTGCTCGTGGCCTTGGAGAACGCGCGCCTTCGCCGCGAGGAGCACGAGCAACTGCTCGACCTGCGCAACGAACTGCAGACCACCCAGCTGAACGCGCTCAAGAAACAATTGCAGCCGCACTTCCTGTTCAACACATTGAACACCGTGAGCGCGCTGATGGACGAGAACATCAACGATGCCCGCAAGGTGCTGAGCCGCCTGGGCCAGTTGTTGCGCATCACGTTGGAAAAAACACAACGCGACAAGGTGCCTTTGGAACGCGAGCTGGACCATGTGGCACATTACTTGGGGATCGAGGCCATGCGCTTCCGCGACCGGCTGAAAGTGATCTATCAGATGCCCCCCGAACTGGATCACCACCTGGTGCCCAGCATGCTGCTTCAACCCTTGGTGGAGAACGCCATCAAGCACGGCCTCGACAACACCACCGGAAGCGTGACGATCACCGTGAGCGCACACGAAACGGAGAATCGCCTTTTTGTTCGGGTATCAGATAACGGAAAAGGAACTTCCGATGTCTTGCATGCCATGGAGCACGGCGGCATCGGACTGCGCAATGTGCGCGAACGACTACGCCTTCTCTACGGTGGTGCGGCCACCTTTCAACCAAGCTCCGACCCCGGCACAGGGTTCACCGTCGAACTCTCGATGCCCATTGAACGCCATTGACAGGATGAAACAGATCCGCACCATCATCGTTGACGATGAACCTGCCGCACGCGCACGCGTTGCCCGCCTGTTGGCCCAGGACCCCACCATTGAAGTGGTGAGCGAATGCCGCAATGGACAAGAAGCCCTCAACTGCATTGCCAAGTGCCGCCCCGACCTGCTGTTCCTTGATGTGCAGATGCCCGGCATGAGCGGGTTCGAGGTGATGGAGCATGTACATACCCACAACGGCCATGTGCCCGTGCCCTTCGTGGTGTTCGTTACCGCGCACGACCAGTATGCGCTGAAGGCCTTCGATGTGAACGCCGTGGATTACCTGCTGAAGCCCTTTGATGACGACCGCTTCATGGCCTCCCTGGAAAAGGCCAAGCGCTTCATCGAGATGCGGGTGAGCGACCGCCTTACCGGCAAGCTGATGGACCTGGTGCGCGAGCACATGCAGGCCAACGGCACCTATACCGAGCATTTCACCATCAAGGACAAGGGACGCGAGCACAAGGTGAAGGCCGAGGACATCCTTTACCTGCGCGCCGAAGGCAACTACCTCTGTTTACAGTTGAAGGAACGCAGTTTCCTCTACCGCATGACGATGAACGCCGTGGAGAGCGAGCTCGATCCGGCGAGGTTCATGCGCATCCACCGCAGCTACATCGTGAACCGTGCCCACGTGCGCAGCTCGCGCTACAGCGGCAACAATGAGTTCATCTTCAGCATGGCGAACAACGAGCGTATCGTGAGCGGCCGCAGCTACAAGGAACAGATCGCCAAGATGCTGACGGAGCAGGTGGTGTGAATGCTGGCTGCTGGCTTCTCGCTGCTGGCTGTTGGCTGTTGGCTACTGGCTGCTGGCTGCTGGCTTGGGGGGCGGCGCCTTTTTCAGGCACCAAGTACGCCCATGAACGCTCCGATCTTCTTTTGAACCAGCACGATCTTCTCCAGTAGAGGGTCCATCGTGCTATCCGCCACCCATTTGCGACGCTTTACGATCAACAATCGGGTTTGAAGCTCGAACGCTGATCCCAGCGCGAATTCGAAGAAGCGGAACTTCTCCTTCTCGCTACGGCGGGAACTTCCCTCGGCAATGTTCGATGGAATGGAACATGCTGCGTCCGTGGCCTGATCCCTCAGTTTAAAACCGGCTTGCGTGGGTGGAATGTTCTCCCACAGGTCCAGTACCTCATCGGCTATCTCCATTCCGATATGCCACATCTCAAGTTTGGTGAAGTCTCTCATGGTCGTTTGTTTTTATCCAAGGTATTCGATCCCGTGCCTACGCGCTGCTGGCTGTTGGCTGCTGGCTCGTGACGGATCGGCCAGAAGCCAGTAGCCAACAGCCAACAGCGCATTCTACCTTTCACCCATGCTTTCATTTCTCCGTCGTTCATCCTTGGTGGTGGTCTCGTGCATAGTGCTCCTGCCCTTCTCCAATGCCCAGCGCCCCCCCGCCCAACCCCACGCCGCCGAGATCCTGCACCGCATGCAGAAGCTCAACGTGCTGGGCAGCGTGCTCTACATCGTGGCCCATCCCGATGACGAGAACACGCGCCTGATCGCCTGGCTGGCCAACGGGAAGAAGGTGCGCACCGGCAACCTCAGCCTCACCCGCGGCGATGGCGGGCAGAACCTCATCGGGCCCGAGCTGGGCGATGCGCTGGGCATCATCCGCACGCAGGAGCTGCTGGAGGCGCGGCGCATCGATGGTGGCGAACAGTTCTTCACCCGCGCGGTGGACTTCGGTTATAGCAAGAACGCGGCAGAGAGCTTCGCGAAGTGGGGCAAGCAGGAAGTACTGAGCGATGTGGTACGCGTGATCCGGATGTTCCGGCCGGACATCATCATCACCCGCTTCGCGCCCGACCGCAGCGCGGGGCACGGCCACCACGAGGCCAGCGCCATCCTCGCCGAGGAAGCCTTCGACCTGGCTGGCGACCCCACCGCCTTTCCGGAGCAATTGGAACAAGGGCTGGAAGTGTGGCAACCGCGCCGCCTCTTCTTCAACGGCAGCACGTGGTGGAAGAAGGACCTGGCCGAGATCGCGAAGAACGACCCTGACTGGTTCACCGTGGACGTGGGCGGCTACGACCCGCTGCTGGGCCTGAGCTATACCGAGATCGCCGGGCGCAGCCGCAGCATGCACAAGAGCCAGGGTTTTGGCGCAGCGGAAACGCGCGGGGAGATGCTGGAGTACCTGAAGCTGGTGAAAGGTGACCGGCCGAAGACGGAGGACATTTTTGAAGGGATCGATATGACTTGGGGGAGGGTGAAAGAAGGTGAAACCGCTCAACAGCAGATCGAAAAAATAGTGAAGGACTACTATGCCATCCTACCTGATGGAAGCATTCCGCAACTCTCCAGTCTTCAGCGCGAACTCCAGCGATTGGATCGTGAGAAGCTCGATGTGTGGTGGGCACCGATCAAGTCACGAGAAGTGAGTCGCATCATCGCTTCCACGATGGGCTTGGTGGTCGAAGTCTTGAGCGACCAACCGTACCAATCAACCTCGGATTCCATGACCGTCACGTTCACTGCCTTGCAACGCACGCATTCCCATCTTGAACTGCTGCACTTCATGGAACCAGACGTCGCAGGGTTAAAGGTCGGAGAGATACTTGCCATGAACGAAAAATGGGAACGTAGGCTTACCTATTTCCCGGGCGAATCACTTGTCCTGGATCAACCCCATTGGCTGCTGAAGCCACACACCACCTTGTATGATCTCAGTGGTCCTCCATACGCCACTGTTGAGCCTGTCACGGACAACAGGGCACACTTCCATTACGCCCTGAACGGTGAGAAGGGCGCAACGGTGAATAACGAAACGCAAGTGATGCACAAATGGGTCGACCGCGTCGACGGCGAGCGCATCCGCCCGGTGTACATCACCCCCGTGGCCTCGGTGATCCCGAAGAACGATGTGCTCATCGCCACTGGCGGCCCGCAGACCATCACCGTGGAGGTGGAAGCGCTCACCGATAGCCTCACCGGTCAACTGAACGTGACGCTGCCCGAGGGCTGGGCCACCACGAAAGACCTGAAGCTGGTCAACATCGCCAAACGCAATGAGCGACAGTCCTTCACCTATCAACTCATTCCAGGCACCAATGCGAAAGCGGGTGCCGTGAAGTTCGAGTTCGTCGGTCCGAAGGGCAAAGCCGACCGCACGCTGCACGAGATCGACCATCCGCACATCATGCCGCAGGTGTACTACACGCCCGCCGAGGTGAAGCTGGTGCCACTGGACGTAAAGACCAGCGCCCAGCGCGTGGGCTACGTGAAGGGCGCAGGCGATGAGGTGCCGCAGGCCCTGGAGCAGCTTGGTGTGGTCGTGGAGTTCATCGAGCCCTCCGCCGCGAAGCTTGAAGAGCTGAAGAAGTACGACGCCATCGTCACCGGCATCCGCGCGTACAACGCCACCAAGGGCATGAAGGAGCTGCACCCGTTGCTGCTGCAATACGTGGCCGAAGGCGGTACGCTGATCGTGCAGTACAATACCACGCCGCGCTTCGCCGTCTCCGGTGTGGAGGACTTCCAGATCGACCCCAGCACGCTCGGCCCCCACCCCTTCAAGATCACCCGCGACCGCGTGACCGTGGAAGAGGCGCCACCCACCTTCCTGGACCCGAAGCACCCGCTGCTCACCACGCCGAACGTGATTACCGCGAAGGACTTCGAAGGCTGGGTGCAGGAACGCGGCCTCTACTTCGCTGGCGACCTCGGCGACAAGTACACGCCGCTCATCGCGTGGAACGACCCCGGCGAACAAGCGCTTACCGGCGGCCTCATTACTTGCGACCATGGCCAAGGACGCTTCATCTACACGGGCATCAGCTTCTTCCGGCAGTTGCCGGCGGGAGTGCCGGGTGCATATCGGCTGTTCGCGAACTTGATATCGCCGAGAGCATCCAAGTGAATGTTCAATGATAAATGGTCAATTTTCAATGTTCAAGTTGCTTAGATATCGCACATTGAGAATTGACCATTGAATATTGATCATTGAACATTCCTACCATGCACTGGCTCGACTGGCTCATCCTCCTCGGCACCCTCGGCTTCATCGTGGGCTATGGCGTGTGGAAAACGCGTGCCGGCAACACCAGCGCGGACTACCTGCGCGGCGGCGGCGATGAACGCTGGTGGGCGGTGGGGCTCAGCGTGATGGCCACACAGGCGAGCGCGATCACCTTCCTCAGCACACCGGGACAGGGCTACCTCGACGGCCTGGGTTTCGTGCAGTTCTACTTCGGTCTGCCGCTCGCGATCCTGGTGATCAACCGCGTGTTCATCCCGCTCTACTACAAGTGGAACGTGTACACCGCGTACGAATTCATCGGCAAGCGCTTCGATGCGCGCACCCGGTTGCTCACGGCGGGGCTCTTCCTCATCCAACGCGGACTGGCGGCCGGCATCACCATCTACGCGCCCAGCATCATCCTCAGCAAGGTGCTGCACTGGCCGCTCTCGTGGACCTGCGTCTTCATCGGTACGCTGGTGATCATCTACACCACTACGGGCGGCGCCAAGGCCGTGGGCGTGACGCACAAGCAGCAGATGGCCGTAATGTTCGGCGGGCTGTTCGTGGCCTTCGGGCTGGTGGTGTGGTACCTGCGCGAGCACATCGGCTTCGTCGAGAGCCTGCAACTGGCCAGCGCGCTCGGCAAGACCGAGGTGATCAACACCAGCTTCGATCCCGGCAACAAGTACACACTGTGGAGCGGACTGCTCGGCGGCTTCTTCCTGCAGCTGGCCTACTTCGGCACCGACCAGAGCCAGGTGCAACGCTACCTCAGTGGCCAGAACGCCGAACAGGCCAAGCGCGGGCTGTGGATGAACGCCCTGCTGAAGATCCCCATGCAGTTCTTCATCCTGCTCACGGGGGTGTTGGTGTTCGTGTTCTATCTGTTCAATGGCGCGCCGGTGCATTGGAACAGTGGGAATGTGCAAACGATGCGATCAGATGATCAGATGATC